>SWCA01000525.1_pt1 | contig 30728 bp, 21 predicted proteins | sample 4692961 | NCBI WGS metagenome assembly SWCA01 (sample SAMN10267275, study PRJNA491770) | bioreactor metagenome | isolation source: DHS bioreactor inoculated with | place: Japan: off Shimokita Peninsula
GATGCGGAGCAAGTTGGGTTCCAGGCCCGTTCGGTTGTTGGTGGTTACTTCATCAAACTATTGGAAAAATAGTCGTATTGAAAATATTCGTATTTAGAGAGTAGTAGTAGTAGTAGTGACAGTGTCTGTAGTAATTCTTCCAATGACTGGCCCCGGCTGTTCAGCGGAGGAATGCTGCGGGCACTTAGTTTTTTATTCCGTTTTGGGTAAATGACTGCTCGCATGCAGTTTGTTTATTTGATTGGACGTTTGATAATTGCGATTAAATCGTTGTTTGTTATTTTGCGCTATATTTACGAAAGTTAAGAGATTGACAATTGCCTAAACGAACTGAAAATATCGATCGGGTATTGGTTATGAGGATGAAGCGAGGGGATATGAAAGCCTTTCAGGAGCTCTTCGTAACGTATGGTGAAAAGCTATACGAATTCTCTTTTTCCTATTTGAAGGACTCTTTTGTAGCCGAAGAAATTGTGCAGGATGTTTTTCTGCGGATTTGGGAGATCAAGGACGATATTGACGAGGATCGGTCTTTCAAAAGTTTTATCTACCAAATGACGGTGAATAAAGTGTTCAACCATATGAAACACCAGGTTGTCCGGCAAAAGTATGAGAAATACCTGTTGAATTCCGACCATTCTTTTGGCGATAGCCCTGAAGCTCAACTTCAACTCAGTGAATTGGATCAGCGAATTCGTGCATTGCTTCAAAAAATCCCCGAGCAACAGAGAAATGTTTTCAAATTAAGCCGTATTGAGGGGCTGTCAAATCCGGAGATTGCCGATAAGCTTAATCTATCCATCCGAACGGTTGAAAACCAAATTTACCGGACCACAAAATTTTTGAAAGAGCATCTGAAAGGCGAATACCTTTTTATTCTCTTCTGCTTTTGCAATGGCATCCTTGCCTGCTGCTGATTCTTTCAGAATTCTACTTGTTAGCTGACAGAAGTTTGACGTGAATCGATCGTTCTTTCCAGTCGTTTTATATGTGGGCAATAAAGTTTTAAAAAAAAGCAATTTTTTTTGAGTGTTCACTTTGGACTTCTTGTATTACCTGTGACATGAGAAAGAATTCAACGATAGAACCCCGATTTTTCCAGCTGCTTGAAAAGCTTCATGCAGGAGGTTGCAGCTTACAGGAGCTGTATGAGCTGGAAGCTTTCTTTGAAGAGGAGCAATCGGTTGTAGCGCTAAAAAAACGAATGATTCAAAGCCTGGAGGAAGAGACTTACCAGGCAAGCGGTCATTTTATAAGCGATCAGACTTTTCAGAACGTTAGAAAGCAGATCAAACAAAAACAGCACGAGAAAGATTCCCGGTCTGTTCCTTTACATTTGCAAATCACAAAAATTGCTGCCATTGTCGTGCTGTCATTTGTTATGGGCGGGTTGCTTGTTAACTTTTTGAATAGCAGGATTGAACCGGAACCGGTATCTTATTGCGAAATCGCGGCACCATTGGGTGCAAAATCCAGAGTGGTTTTGCCCGACAGCTCGGTGGTTTGGTTGAATGCAGGCAGCACACTGAAGTATTCAACAGATTTCAGCAAACAAGAACGGCATGTTTCTCTGGTTGGCGAAGGCTATTTTGAGGTGGCAAAAAACGAACGACTACCATTTAAGGTCAATGCTCATGGCTTTATAGTAGAGGTTGTTGGAACCGAATTTAATATTCAGGCTTATGAAGATGAACCCATCATTGAGACCATTTTGGTTGACGGTCAAGTCAAGTTGGATCATGAGCGGAAGATTATTGACGACCGTGTTTTCATGAGTCCAAACTCCAAAGCCTCGTTCTACAAGAAGCAAGAAGATGCTATTGCCAATGGCGATCCACGCCTGGTCATCCTAACCAATATTGACCCACGACCATTGATTGCATGGAAGAATGACCAGTTGATCTTTGAAAATGAAATGCTGAAAGATTTGGCGGTGAAACTGGGACGCCAGTATGATTATACGTTCGAGTTTGAATCGACAGATGTCGAAAATTACCGATTCTCAGGGACGCTGGAAGATGAAACCTTGCAACAGGTGATGGATGTGATCACGCTTACTTCTCCAATTTCATATAAAATAAAAGGAAAAATAGTAACCATTAATAAAGATTTAAAACGAACCAGAAATTTTAAAAAGCACTTACGATGAAAATAAAAGGGAACAGACTGACATCCGTTCCCTTTGAAAAATGATTGAGTTAAATTTTAATCGATGCTGCATAAGTTGGTAGCTGCTGCAAGCATCTATTGTTAACCATTTAACAAACCAAATGTATGAAAAAAAATCGGATTGGATTTGTTTTCCCTGCGAGGGGTAAACTAAAAAAAACACTGCTTGTGATGAAATTAACAGCCATCTTTATTCTGGCTTTCCTGGTACAGGTAAACGCCTCGGTGTATTCTCAGACTACCAAGTTTGACGGCGACTACCGTGGTAAAACGATACGGGAGGTCTTTAATGAAATTGAGAATCAAAGTCGCTTCCGTTTTTTCTTTAATGATGATTTCACCAACATCGATCAGGTGGTGGACTTCACGGTTAAAGATGCGAATGTTGAAGGGATTTTAGACCGGCTTTTTAAAGGTTCGGATATCAGTTATAAAATTCTGGAAAACGATTTGATTGTTTTGACCACGACGCAAAGTGCTCAGGCGAGGATGATCACCGGGAAAGTGCTTGACTCGGGAGGACAGCCATTGCCTGGGGTCACTGTTGTAGCCAAGGGCACCACCCGGGGAACCATTACCGACTTTGATGGCAATTATTCCATCAACCTGGAGGCCGGAGTTACAACGCTGGTTTTCTCTTTTGTGGGGATGGAAACCCTGGAAGTGGAAGTGGGCAGTCAAAGTGTGATTAACATTACTATGAATGAATCATCCATTGGTCTGGAAGAAGTGGTTGCCATTGGTTACGGTGTTCAAAAAAAGGAATCGTTAACCGGGGCTATTTCAGGTGTAACAGCCGAAGATTTGGACCGGGTGCATTCCACCACCGTTTCGGGAGCACTGGCCGGTAAAATTGCCGGGGTAACCTTCCGCATGCCTGACGGACGCCCGGGAGCCAGCGCCACCATTCAGATTCGTAACATGGGGAATCCGTTGTATGTTATCGATGGGATTCAAAAAGATGCCGGACAGTTTAACAACCTTTCTCCAAACGACATCGAGAGTATCACCGTATTGAAAGATGCTTCGGCAGCGATTTACGGGGTGCGTGCGGCTAATGGTGTTGTGGTTGTGACGACCAAACGTGGTAAGTTGGGCACAAAAAATACCATTAATGTAGATGCTTATACCGGCTGGCAAAACTGGACCCGTTTTCCGGAAACCGTAGGTGCCTATGAGTGGATGCTTGGAAAAGCGTATGCGGATATGAATCTGGATGGTGCAACTAACATCACACAGGACGAGTTGGACAAGTGGCGTGCGGGTACCGAGCCTGGTTATCAAAGTTTCGATTGGTATGATTTTATTATCCAACCCAATTCCCCACAAACGTCTATTAATGTCAGTACTTCGGGTGGATCGGATAAAATCAATTACTACTTGTCAGTGACCCGTTTGGATCAAAACTCGATGCTGGGACGTGAATTTACCTTCGGACGGACCAACTTTCAATCCAATATTGATGCGAAAGTTACGGATCGTTTAAAAGTTGGTGTTTCGATCAACGGACGTGTTGAAACGCGCGACAACCCGGGTGTTCCTGGTGGTGATGACTATTGGGCTCCCCGTTTTGCTTTGTTCCGTAACCGCCCAACGGAGCGTCCTTACGCCAATGACAATCCCGAATATATCAACAACATTGGTCACATGGCCGAAAACTGGGGTCTGCTAACCAAGGAAAAATCAGGTTACTGGACCGAAGACTGGCGCGTACTACAATTAAACTTCACCGGTGAGTACGATGTCCCCATTGATGGTTTGAGTGTGAAGGGAACCTATTCGCATTACATCGCCGACCGTTTAATGAACGGTCACGAATACACCTACGAAGCTTATTCCTATTTTCCGGAAACAGACGAATACCGGGTGACTTTCACCATGAATAATCCCTGGAGGGAGCGTGGAACCCATAAAGTGCTGGAAACCGTTTTGCAGGGCCAGATCAACTACGCCAAAGAGTTTGGCAAGCATGGCATTGCGGCGACTTTCGTTAATGAGCGCATTGAACGGCGCGATTTGGATGTTTGGGTACATGCCGTACCAAAAACAAATGCTTTGCCCTTGCTTCAATTTCCGGACATCGACACCTATAATGATTCAGATGATGAAAGTGCCCGGATCGGATATATTGGCCGTTTCAACTACAATTACGACAATAAATACTATTTGGAGTTGGCCGGACGTCAGGATGCTTCCTGGAAGTTTATTTCCGATGAGCGCTGGGGATTTTTCCCATCGGCCTCGGTGGGCTGGCGGATTACGGAAGAAAATTTTGCTAAAGCGCTATTGGGAGAGAGCAGTCTGGATTTAAAACTGCGTGCCTCTTACGGAGAGCTGGGAGACGACAATGTAGGGATCGGTAACTTCGATTACCTGACTGGTTACAATTATGCTTCACAAGCCGTGATTATGGATGGAGAGATTATTACCGGAGCTCGCGACAGGGGTGTTCCCATTACCTCCATTTCATGGTACACCAGTACGATTACCGACATTGGTGCCGATTATTCGTTTATGAATGGTAAATTGAGTGGTACGGTTGATTATTTCTACCGGAAACGCGAAGGTTTGCGGGGGCGTAAATATGATATTCTGATTCCGAACGAAGTGGGCTACTCGTTACCCGATGAAAATGTAAATAGTGACGCGATTATGGGTGCTGAAACCTCTATCGCTTACAACGGAAAGACCGGAGATTTAAACTATACTTTGGGCGGAAACATCTCGTTTGCCCGAGAGAAGTTCCTGGAATCCTACAAGCCTCGCTTTGGAAACTCCTGGCATGAGTACCGAAATTCATCAGAAGACCGTTGGACCGGTATTTTCTGGGGATACGAAGTAATTGGCCAATTTGAATCATTTGAAGAAATCAATAACTACCCGATCAATAACGATGGAGAGGGAAACCGCACCATGTTGCCTGGTGATTTGATCTACGAGGATGTGAATGGTGATGGACGTATTAACGGTTTAGATGAACGTCCTATTGGATTTCCAAGAAACCGGAACCCCATTGTTAACTTTGGTTTCCATATTAGCGCCGACTATAAGGGTTTTGACCTGAAAGCGGATTTCTCAGGAGGTTCGGCCTACTCCTACAACCAGAACTGGGAAATGCGCTGGCCTTACCAGAACACAGGGAACTTGTTGAGACAGTTTTATGATGACCGTTGGCACCGCGAAGATCCGTTCGATTTGAACAGCCCATGGATTGCGGGTAGGTATCCTGCTTTGCGTTTCAACACCGGTTGGCACAACAACTACAATAAACAATCGACTTTTTGGTTGACCAATGCACGCTATCTCCGTTTGAGAACTTTGGAAGTGGGCTACACCATTCCGCAGTACCTGGTTCAGAAAGTGGGAATGCAAAAAGCGCGTTTGTATGTGAACTCCTACAACCTTTTCTCCATTGATAATCTCAGAAAACTGGGTGTTGAGCCGGAAGTAATGGATGAAAATGGTTTGCAATACCCACAAAACAGCATGGTCAATGTTGGTGTTAACCTTTCTTTCTAACCTAAAAATGAGAATGAATATGAAAAAATTTAGTTATATACTAATCGTTTTGCTGGCCTTTAGCTGGAGCTGCAATGATGATGATTTTCTGGACAGGGAGCCAACCAACATTTTGCTGGATCACCAGGTTTGGAACGATGAAAGCTTGATTCTCTCGGTTGTTTCAGATTTATATTTTCGGATTCCGGAATACCAGTCGGTGACTAGCTGGTGGACCTATGCCGATTTTGATGAAGCCTTCGCTTCCAACTTTGGCGATTACTGGCGACATAAGAATAACGAATGGGGTTATGGCGACTGGGGCCTTTGGAATTACGATTACATCCGTGAATTGAATCTTTACATTCAAAAAGCCAGTTCGGAGCTGACAGATGAGTTGGATCCCGCGGTAAAAGCTCGTTTTGTAGCTGAGGGCCGATTCCTGCGTGCGGTCAATTATTTTGAACTCGTCAAGCGCATGGGTGGCGTACCACTGATTTTGGAGCCTTTAACTTACGATTTTAGTGGTGATGCATCTTACCTGGAATACCCACGTGCAAAAGAATCGGAAGTTTATGATTTTATTCTAAACGAACTGGATGAAATTAAGAATGATTTGCCTAATGATACGGAAGTGAAAAGTCGTGCCACGCAAGGGGTGGTGCTGGCCATGAAATCACGCGTGGCACTTTATGCCGCTTCCATTGCGAAATACGGAGTTAATACGCCCAGCGTATCACTGCCCGGTGGTGAGGTTGGTATTCCGGCCAGCATGGCCGATGGCTACTACACCATTGCCCTGGATGCAGCCGAAGAGTTGATTAATAACGGGCCGTACTCCTTGTACGAAAAGAAGGAAGACTTATCTGAAAACTTCTCCAGCTTGTTTATCGACAAAGCAAATAATCCGGAGGTGATTTTTGTCCGTGACTTTGTTCAAAGTGAACGCTGGGACGGACGTGCCAACCTGTGGACCTTGTGGAACCAACCTTGGTCGGGAGCCGAAGACCTGGAAGGCGGACGCACCAATCCTTCGCTGAATCTGGTTCAGTCGTTTGAAATGTTGGATAATACCTTCCAGACTTTTGAGACGATGAGTGGTGGCGATTACGTCTATTTCGACAGTCCGCTGGACATGTTTGCGGGACGTGATGCCCGTTTAGCGGGAACAGTCATGTTGCCAGGATCGAAGTTTAAAGGAAAAGACCTGGATATTTGGGCTGGTTATATTTTGGCTGATGGCACCATTTTTACCGGTGATGAGTTTGGTCAGCGAAAAGAACTGCCGGGGACAGACACCCCTCGTCAGGTTGTTGGCTTTGATGGCCCCATTGATGGACGTGAGTTTAGCGCCCAGTCAGGTTTCTATGTTCGTAAATTCATGGATACGGCTACTGGTTCGGGCCAGCGTGGTTTGAAAAGTGACCGCTGGTGGGTACGCTACCGCTTGGGCGAAGTGTATTTGAATGCCGCCGAAGCCGCCTTTGAACTGGGCGACGAAGATGCTGCTGCCGAATACCTGAATGCGTTGCGTCGTCGTGCCGGTTTTACCATCGACCTGACTGCGGCTGATCTATCGTTTGATCGCATTGCCCATGAGCGCAAAGTGGAGCTGGCATTTGAAGGGCACCAGTTGTGGGATATGAAGCGCTGGCGTTTAGCCCACGTGGTTTGGAACGGCGAACAAGCACCATTGACTGATCAGCCTTGGAAGGCCGACGAAGTGAGTACCCGCGTGTTTGGCTTGTGGCCCTACAAATATTATGAGCCGGGAAGCCCGAATAATGAAAAATACGTCTTTAAGCAAGTCGTACCCGGTCAGGTAACCGGTGCTGATCGTTTCCGCCTGGGTAACTACTATTCATTTATCAATGATGATATCAGAAATAACAATCCACAAATTGTTAAGAATCCGAACCAATAAAAACGTAGCAAAATGACTAAAATAAAATTAATCATATTATTGGGAGTTGTTGTCGGTTTTCTTACTTCATGCGAGTGGGATAACTACGATGCCCCGGGATCCATGCTTCAGGGAAATATTGTCTATAATGGCGAAGCCATCAATGTGAGTTACAACGATGTAATATTCCAATTGTGGGAGCCTGGATGGCAGTTGGATATCCCCATCGACGTGACCGTTGATCAGGATGGTTCCTACTCAGCGCTGTTGTTCAATGGTACCTACAAACTGATTATTCCTTCGGCTCAAGGGCCTTGGCGGAATAAGGTGAACTCAACAACCGGTTCAGATACCATTTTGGTCAATCTGAATGGCGATATGAACCTGGATATTGAAGTGGAGCCGTATTACATGATTCGCAATGCTCAGTTCTCGGCAAGCGGACGCGATGTGACCGCCACTTTTCAGGCTGAGAAAATCATTACCGATGCGGGTGCCCGTGACATTGAGCGTGTGAACCTGTATATTGGGAAAACGCAGTTCGTGGACTTCCGCGGTTTTGTTGCGGAAGCAGAAATTGGCGGTGGCGACATTGCCAACCCCGGTGCCATCAGCATGACGGCAACCGTACCGTCGCTGACACCAAACCAAAACTATGTGTATGCACGGGTAGGTTTGAAGATTGCAGGAGTTGAAGACATGATATTCTCTTCGGTGCAGAAAATTGATCTGTAATCATTTCGGTTAAAATTAATGGGCCATCCGGATGAATTTATTGTTCACGGATGGCCTTTTTTACTTGATAAAAAATGGGTCATGGTAAAAATGATTAGTCTGTTGGCGGTATTGTCCGCCTGTTTCTGTCTGCATGGGAGAGCTCAAAGTTCCGATAGGATGCTGTTTGGCGATACCTCGCGTAGGGGAGTTCCTTTTTCCAAAGACCCGCATGTGGTGAAGTTCAACGGAAATTACCTGATGTATTTCTCTATTCCTCCGTTTGACGGAAATCCTGACCCCATTAATGGCTGGGCAATTGGAATTGCCACAAGCTCCGACCTGGTCAATTGGGAAAAAGTGGGAGAAATTCTGCCGGAAGGTGATTACGAAACAAAAGGTTTGTGTGCTCCCGGAGCATTGGTCATTGGCGGGCAGGTACACTTGTTCTATCAAACCTATGGTAATTGGAGAGAAGACGCGATTTGTCATGCCGTATCCAATGACGGAATCAGTTTTGAAAGAAACCCAAGCAATCCGATTTTTCGTCCTACAGGAGACTGGAACTGTGGGCGGGCCATTGATGCCGAGGTTATTCGCTTCAAGGATCGTTATTTACTTTATTTTGCGACCCGCGATTCCAGTATGACCATTCAAATGCAGGGAGTAGCTGCTGCTCCGCTCAATACCAACTTTAATCGTGAAGACTGGACGCAACTGACCGACGAGCCAATTCTTTCTCCCAAATATCCGTGGGAAGGGCAGTGCGTGGAGGGTGCTTCCATCATTCAGCGTGGTGATGGTCTGTATATGTTTTATGCCGGAGCCTACAACAATGCTCCCCAGCAGGTTGGTGTGGCCAAAAGTGCCGATGGCATTCATTGGGAGCGGCTGAGCAATAAACCTTTCCTGCCCAATGGCGACCCTGGGGAATGGAACTCCTGCGAATCCGGACATCCCCATATTTTCGAAGATGATGACGGTCGCACCTATTTGTTTTTTCAGGGGAATAATGACTTCGGAAAAACATGGATGATTTCGAAGAGAGAAGTTTCATGGACAGCGAAAGGGCCTAAATTGGTTGACTAACGGTGGAAATCGAAGTTTCGATGAGTAGTTGAATGGCTCAAGTTGTACTTGAGATAGACCTTAATCGAAGAGCAATCTTCACCAATAAAATAAATCACATAAATGATGAAACAAATCTTTTATTCTTTAGCTCTCAGTTTTTCAGTACTGGTAAGCTTTTCCTCCTGTCAGCAACCGGCTGGTGATTCGCAGGCTACCATCGTTTCTCAGCCGGAACTCACACAGCAAAATGATTTCTATTTAAGTAATCAGGCTCCCTTGCAGCCTGCCCATTTTATCAAGTTGCCTATGGGAAGTATTCAACCCGACGGATGGATCCTTAAATTGTTGGAATTGCAGAAAGAAGGCTTGTGCGGTCACCTGGGTGAGATCAGTGCCTGGCTTGATAAGGAAAATAATGCCTGGCTGTCGGAAGGTGGCGATCACGGCTGGGAAGAAGTTCCTTATTGGTTGCGCGGATATTCCGATATGGCCTTTATTTTTGATGATGCGGAAATGAAACAAGAAGCCATAGTATGGATTGAGGCCATCTTGAACAGCCAACAGGAAAATGGCTGGTTTGGTCCCGAGGTACGTTCAGGAAATGGCAACCTCGATTACTGGTCGAATATGATTGTGTTGTTTACGTTGCAAAACTACTACGAATATAGTGGCGATGAGCGGGTGATCGATTTCATGACCAAGTATTTTCAATTTGAATTGACCGTTCCCGATGAGGCGTTTCTGTCCAGTTATTGGGAAAACAGTCGGGGAGGTGATAACCTGTACAGTGTTTATTGGTTGTACAACCGCACGGGTGATGCCTTTTTGCTTAAACTGGCGGAGAAGATCCATCGCAACACCGCTGACTGGACACAGAAATCAACATTACCCAACTGGCACAATGTGAACATTGCCCAATGTTTTCGCGAACCGGCTACCTGGTTCATGCAGTCGGGCGATTCGGCTCACTACCATGCTTCATACAATGTCCACGACCTGATTCGTCGCACCTTTGGGCAAGTGCCTGGCGGTATGTTTGGTTCGGATGAAAATGCACGCATGGGTTATATCGACCCGCGTCAGGGGACCGAAACCTGTGGCTTTGCCGAACAAATGACTTCCGATGGAATCATGACACGCATTACGGGTGACCCGCTTTGGGCCGATAATTGCGAAGATGTGCTGTTCAATAGCTTTACCGCTGCATTTACTGCCGATATGAAATCGCTTCGGTACATTACCTGCCCCAACGGTGTAACGGCGGATGCCGAAAACCATCATCCGGGTATTGATAACCGCGGACCATTTCTCACCATGAACCCATTTAGCAGCCGCTGCTGCCAGCATAACCACGGACACGCGCTGCCATACTACCTGCAAAACCTGGTGATGGCCAGCAATGACAACGGTTTGGCGGCTATCCTATACAATTCAAGCGTAACTACCGCGCAAGTGGGCAACGGAGCGGAAGTCACTTTGAATCAGGAAACCAATTACCCTTTCGAAGAAGATATTCGCTTCAATTTGGCTATGGAGCAAAATGTGACCTTCCCGTTGTACTTGCGCATTCCCGGTTGGTGCGAAAATGCTTCGCTTATATTGAACGGAAAGCCGGTAGCGGTAGATGCCAAAGCTGGCGCATACATCAAAATTGATCGGGAATGGGCCGATGGCGACCAACTGACGTTAAGCCTGCCCATGAGCTTGTCTTCACGCAGCTGGGCGGTGAACCAGAATAGTGTGTCGGTCGATTATGGCCCGCTGACTTTTTCACTGAAAATAGACGAAGATTACAAAAAGATCAGTAGCATCGAGTCGGCCATTGGGGATTCAAAATGGCAAAAAGATGCCGATCCGGAAAAGTGGCCGGCATACACCATCGACCCGAAAAGTCCCTGGAATTACGGGCTGATATTGGATAAGGCAAACCTGGAAGCCTCCCTAAAGGTTGTCCGTAACGAATGGCCTGCTGATGATTATCCTTTTTCATTGGAGAATACACCGATTGAGATTCGGGCAAAAGGACGTCAAATTCCTTCCTGGAAAATTGATCCGTACGGACTGGTGGATGTTCAGCCCCGGTATCCGGTTCATACCAGTGAACCTGTGGAGGAAATTACTTTGGTTCCGATGGGAGCAGCTCGCCTGCGGATTTCGGCTTTCCCATTCTTAAACGAATAAGAAATGAAGCAGTTGTTTCGGATACTTGCTTGCAGTTGTTTTTTGCTCAGCCTGGCTTTTACCGACGGTTGGGCACAAAGCATGCAACAGGCCCCGGCACCACTTTTTCGCGACCCGGTTTATGATGGCGCCGCCGACCCGGTGGTGTTCTGGAACCGCCACGAAAGGCAGTGGTGGATGTTTTACACCCAGCGAAGGGCGAACGAAAACACGGCCGATGTGGCTTATTGCTATGGCAACAGAATCGGAATTGCTTCTACTGATGACCATGGAAAAAGCTGGGTGTACCGAGGAACGCTCGATCTGGAGTTTGAACGGGGAAAAAATACCTTTTGGGCACCCGATGTGGTTTATGCCGATGGAAAATATCACCTGTTTCTGGCTTATATCAAAGGCGTGCGCAACCACTGGGGCGGACAGGCGCGAATGGCACACTATACCAGTGTCAATGCCTGGGAATGGAACTTTGAAGGACTGCTTTCCTTGTCGTCAGACAATGTGATTGATGGTACGCTTTTTCGGAATAATACGGGAACATGGAAAATGTGGTATAAGGAGAACAGCCAATCGTGGCTGGCCGAAAGCGATGACCTGTTTAACTGGACCTGGCGCGATAAGCCGGTGATTGCCGATCAGGCACACGAAGGGCCCAAGGTCTTCGAATTTAAAGGTTGGTATTGGATGGTCACCGACCAGTGGGCCGGTATGGGCGTTTTTCGTTCGGAGGATCTGGAGCACTGGACCAAGCAGGAAGGACCGGTTTTGGCTGATGCTTCAAGCCGCCCCGACGACACGCCCAGCGGAGCGCATGGCGATGTGGTTGTGGTGGGTGAGCAGGCCTATATTTTCTATTTCACCCATCCAGGGAGAAAAACACACGCTGCCGCAACCCTCGATGCCGATGGAAAATATCCTTATGCCGAGAAACGTTCTTCCATTCAGGTGGCTGAGTTGGTGGTCAACAATGGAAAACTGGAAGTGAAAGACCGGGACCAACCCTTTCATTTTTATTTGCCAGATATGGAATAGGTAATTTTTCAAAATCAAAATGATGGAGTATCTTGTCGTCCCGCCACGAGTCCCGTTGATGGCCTCGCCTGTTCTCGAAACGAATCAACAACCAGAGCTTTTAGGCGTACATCGAATATTGAAAAGGGCAAACGGGACATGGATAAGTGCACAAGTAACATCGAAATGAATGCATGAAACAACGATAAGGATACAGGAGAGGTTGAAATGAAAACATGAAACCGTTATACTAGACCATGAGAGATTTAAACAAGTAGATGAAAAGTAAATAAGAGCAGATGGAAAGCTGAAACCGACTAAAACCTATATGCAACCATAAAACAACACAAACAATGAGACGACGTAACTTTATCCAAACAGTTTCAGGTGGTGCAGCCGCTGCTTATTTGGCCGCAAACCCCCTGATCGGCTTTTCTTCTGGCTTCTTGGCTCAAGATCGCGAGCTTGCCGATCATACCATTGACCAGGTATTAACCAAAAAAGTCAGGATTCAATACCCTCGCTTTGTGAGTAAAAACGCCATTCGTGGTAACCACGGCTGGGGCTATGACGAAACGATATGTGAAGTCGTCACCAACCAGGGAGCCAAAGGCTGGGGCGTTACTTTGTGGGGACGGTCGGCTGAGGAAGCTTCGGCCCACTTGGTGGGCAAGAAAGTGTCAGAAGTATTTGCTCCCGAACTGGGTTTGATAGATCCGAAAGGCGCCTATGCCGACATAGCGCTGCATGATTTGGCCGGTAAAATTCTGAATAAGCCGGTGTATGAGCTGATGGGCGCAAGTCAGCCCGAAACAACGGTTTGTTACAGTGGTATGATCTACTTTGACGACCTGACCCCCTTTTATAATCAACCCATGGGCGTCGACATCATTCTGAAAGAGTGCCAGTTCGATTACGATTTGGGCTATCGTCAGTTCAAACTGAAGATTGGCCGGGGCAACAAATGGATGCCCAAAGCTGCGGGAATCAAACGCGATATTGAAGTCACCAAATTGGTCGCCGAAGCTTTTCCGGATTGCGATATTTTGGTGGATGGCAACGATGGTTATCCGCTTGAAGATTTTGAACAGTATCTGAAAGGAATCGAAGGCGTGAAGCTTTTTTGGATTGAGGAACCATTTCGTGAGACCATTGAGGATTATACCAAGCTGCGGGCATTATTGAAAGAAATGGGAATTGAAACCCTCCTGGCCGACGGCGAAGCATCACCCGATCAGGATTTTTTGCAGCAGCTGATGGAACTGAAGTTGATGGATGTCCATTTGACCGACATTCAGGATATTGGATACACCGGATGGCGGAAGCTGATGCCCGAGCTTAAACGGCTGAATGTCTTTGCCTCGCCGCATGCCTGGGGCTCTCAAATTAAAACCAATGCTGTGGCGCATTTGACCGGCGCGTATGGAAATACCGTTACCATTGAGGGCGTCACCTGCATTTCGGACGATGTTGACTTGGGCAATTACCGCCTGCAAGACGGAAAGCTGATTCCTTCAGCGGCCCCTGGATTTGGAATGACATTATTGAAATAAATATCTGACCTATGCGTTTTAGAAACACTACTTTACTACTGATGCTGGCTGGCTTATTGCTTGTCGCATGTCAGCGGAAACCGGAAAGTTTGCCGACATTTGACAATCCTTTGCCGGTTGAATTTGGCGACCCGTACATTTTAAAAGCTTCAAATGGCCTGTATTACATGATTGGAACCGGAGGTGTGAAAGACGGTTTCAAAATGTATTCTTCAACTGATCTTAAGGATTGGAACGATGAAGGAAGAATCTACCAGGGAAATACCGATCAGTCGTGGGGAATCGCCAATTTTTGGGCTCCCGAGCTGTATGAGCTGGATGGAAAATTTTACCTGCTTTTCAGTGCCGACTGGCGAATCAATCCTACCAACGAACTGGAGAATTTCCGTATTGGTGTGGCTGTTTCCGATACGCCAACGGGCCCGTATACCGACTTGTATGACCGGCCGATTTTTGATCCGGGCTACCCGGTGATTGACGGTAACCTGTGGTTTGAAGACGGCAAAGTGTATTTGTACTATTCGCGCTGCTGTTACAAAAATCCGGTGGAAAGCGAAGTGGCCGACTGGGCCCGCGAGCATGGAATGTTTGACGAGATTGAGGAAAGCTGGGTGTATGGCGTGGAAATGAAGCCTGATTTTTCGGGTATCGTGGGTGAACCCGAACTACTGCTTCGTCCGCCACTGAGTATGGACGATCAGCAGGCGGAGTGGGAGAGTCGTTCGGTTACTTCGGGAGAGGTCAACCGCCGTTGGACGGAAGGTTCTTATCTTTTCAAAGAAAAAGATACGTACTACATGATGTATTCGGCCAACTACTTTGGTGGGCAAAATTACGCGGTGGGTTATGCGACTTCCAAGTCACCCATGGGGCCTTTTCAGAAAGCCGATAACAACCCGGTTCTGGAGAAGAATGTGGAGCAGGGAGGGATTGTCACCGGCACCGGACATAATATGCTTACGATTGCTCCTGATGGTAAAAGCATGCTTTGTGTTTATCATGGCCGGACTTCCAAAACGGGCGAAAACCGGGTGGTCTTTATCGACCCGATGGAAGTGACAGAAGACGGGAAATTGGTTGTGCATGGCCCGACAACAGGCAAAAAATAGAACATTCAAAATACTTATAAAAGCAAAAATATGAATCAGACAAAACTAATTTTTATTCTGCTGGCGGCTGCCTTGATCCAGGTGGCATGCAACCCAAAACCTGCAGAAACAGAAAAAACTTGCGGAAACCTGAATGCCGAAGACTTTCAGACGACGGTCAAGGGTAAGGAAACCAATTTGTATTTCCTGCAAAATGGAGAGATATCGGCAGCCATTACCAACTATGGCGGGCGAATCGTCAGTTTATGCGTTCCTGGAAATGACGGAGAAATGGCTGATGTCGTTCTGGGTTTCAGCAGCATTGATGGCTATCTGAATGCGACCGAAGTTTTTCACGGCGCCTTAATCGGCCGCGTGGGTAACCGGATTGCCAAAGGAGAGTTTACCTTGAATGACGAAACCTATACCTTGCCGATTAATAATGATCCCAATCATTTGCATGGTGGCCCTGAAGGGTTTCACAACGTGGTTTGGGATGTGAAGTCGGTGACTGACAATAGCATCGTGCTCACGTACCTTTCAAAAGATGGTGAAATGGGCTATCCCGGCAATCTGAATGTCGAAGTAACTTACACCCTAACGACCAATAACGAAGTGGCGATTGATTACAAAGCCACAACCGACAAAGCCACACCCGTGAATCTGACCAATCATGCTTTTTTCAACCTGGCAGGCGAAGCGAACGGAACCATCAACAATCATTTGCTGACCATCAATGCCGACTACTATACTCCGGTTGATTCCACGCTGATTCCGCTGGGCGAGAATGCGCCCGTTGAGGGGACGCCTTTTGATTTCAGAACGGCGAAACCCATTGGGCAGGACTTACCGATGCAAGCGGAGAATATTCAGTTGCAAAACGGCTTGGGGTACGACCACAATTTTGCATTGAATAAGACCGCTGCAGGCACAATGACTTTAGCGGCAACAGTGGTAGAACGCGAAAGCGGCCGGAAAATGGAAGTGCTTACCGAAGAGCCGGCACTTCAGTTTTATGGCGGCAACTTTATGGATGGATCCGACACCGGGAAATATGGAAAGACGTTTGACTTTCGGGAGTCCTTTGCTTTGGAAACACAGCACTTTCCCGATTCGCCCAACCAGGAGAATTTCCCGTCGATTATCCTCAATCCGGGTGACGTTTACCAAACAAGCTCCATCTACCGGTTTAGTACGGTTCAGTAGTTGGAGCCGGATGATAAGACAAAGGAGGAAGTTACTCCAGATGTCTTTCTTAAAATATGGGAAAGAGTGGAAGGAACCAGCAGTTACAAGAGACTAAAAAAGATGGCGGTTCTGGACATCGTATCGCAGTATTTTTAATATCTTGCCTTTGCCGAAAGTAAAAAGACACGTCGATATGACACTAACTAAGATCTTAGTAGCTACTCAAATTGCATCGGCATTAGTCTTCCCGTTGACTTTGGGATCAGCACCTGCCACCAAAGATGCTCATCCCAACATTGTCATTTTTGTGGCCGATGATTTGGGAGCTTGCGACATTGGACCGTATGGAAACCGGTTCGTTCGGACTCCCCATCTGGACAAGCTGGCCAAAGAGTCAGTCATGTTTTCCAATGCTTTTGCGAGTTCACCAACCTGTTCTCCTTCACGGGCGTCAATCCACACTGGTCTGTATCCATTTAGGAATGGAGCCCATGCCAATCACACGGGGGTTGCGGAAGGAGTAAAAACCCTGCCTGCCTACCTTGAGGCGCTCGGCTATCGGGTTGGGCTTGCCGGGAAACTGCATATTGGGCCCATGAGTTCCTATCCGTTTGATATGATTCATCACACCAACGTGCCGGAACCAGGCTATGAAGGTAAAGGAGTGTTGTGGACTGACCTTGACATGGGGCCGGTCGATGAATGGTTGTCCAGCGCATCAAAGGCCGATCAGCCGTTTATGTTGGTTGTCAATGATCACAGTCCGCATGTGATTTGGCCGGAGAAAGCGGAATATGATGCAGATGAAGTGGATATTCCCTCCATTCATATTGATACCGAAGCCACCCGGAAGTCGAGGGCCCGCTACTACACCGATATTACCAAGATGGATGGTAATGTGGGACAGCTGTTGAATAGTCTGGAAAAGTATGGATTACAGGAAAATACGATCGTTGTTTTCACTGCCGATCAAGGGCCTCAGTGGGCTTTTGGGAAATGGAACCTCTATGATTACGGGATTCGTGTGCCCTTATTGATTCGATGGCCAAACACCGTGCAGGGCGGCACCGAAACAAATGCTCTGGTTTCGCTAACTGACCTGGTTCCGACAGCCATCGATCTGGCGGGCGGGAAATCGACCTTGCACGCCGATGAGCTGGATGGAGAAAGTTTGGTTCCGTTACTCCGGGGCAAAGTCGATAAGCTGCACGATCTGGTTTTTGCCAGCCATACAGGCGATGGTACTATGAACATGGCTCCGATGCGAATGATTCGAACCAAGCGTTACAAGTATATTTTGAACCTGGCCCCTGATGTTTTATACAATACCCATATGAACAAGGCGAAAGATCATGACGGCGGACGCGAATATTGGGGCACTTGGGTCAACGAATCGTTTAAAGCGGAGCATGCGGCATCCGTGTTGTGGCGGTATCACAACCGTCCGGAGGAAGAGTTGTATGATGTTTTGAACGATCCGGATGAACAGCATAACCTCTCATTGGATGAGAATTACAAAGAAGTAGTGGAGAAGCTCCGTTCCGAAATGAGCGCATGGCGTGATCTGCAGGGAGATCAGGAGACTGGAGTTTACCAGGCTACCGAAAGAAAAGAAAAAGGACAAGTTATTGATTATATCTTTAAGTAATGCTTCATTTTAGAAAAACTCTCCGCACAGTCAAACACATTTGGTTTTTGCCGACACACAAATGCCAACGCTGAAAAACCAAAAGAGCCTGCCCTTTCCCGACGCACCCAAACAGAATGATGATTTAAATACACATGCTATGAGATATTAAATATTTGTTCTTACTTTTATAAAATATAAAAAGTTCAAAGATGAACCGAATAAAAGAAGTTTTAGAACAGAAGGGAATTAAACAAAAATGGTTGGCTGAGCAATTAGGCAAGAGTTACAATATGGTAAATTCGTATGCCCAAAACAGACGGCAACCAAGTTTAGAAGACTTGTACAAAATAGCTGAAATCCTTGATGTCGAAGTCAAAGAATTATTAACTAATAGAAGAGCGCAATAATGGAAAAAGGAACTATAGATATTTTTAAGAATGGAGCGACTTGGCTTCGGGCTGATTTCCATTTGCATACGAAGGCAGATAAAGAGTTTCCGTATACCGGTAGCGAGAATGATTTTTGCCGACTTTATGTTGAGAAACTTAAAGAACAAGATATCAATGCGGGAGTCATTACCAATCATAATAAATTTGATAAAAATGAATTTGTTGCCCTAAGAAGAAAAGCAATAAAAGAAGGTATTGGATTGTTTGCAGGAGTTGAATTCTCATTAAAAGAAGGAATTCACCTTTTAGTTGTTTTTGATGATCAATGGTATCAGGGTGAAATAGACAATATCAATAAATTTTTGGAAAATGCTTTTTATGGCATTGCTAACTATGACAAGCCTAATTACCCAAGTTCAAACTTCACTCTAAAAGAAACTGTAGAAGCATTAGACAAAATCGGGTACGACTACTTTATTGTTTTGGCTCACATTGACGGCACCAATGGATTATTTACGGAGTTGAGAGGCAGAACACAAGAGAATTTTGTAAAGCAAGAATCCTTTAACAGGGTTTTGGCCGTTCAGAAAAGCGCAAATCTTGAAAATTACAACAAACTTTGTCTGTGGCTAAATAGAAGGAGTAAAATCGCTTGTGTCGAAGGTTCAGATAATGCTCATGGAGGCATTGATGCTATTGGGAAAGGCAAGGTTACTTATATAAAAATAGGGGACTTTAATTTTGAAGCACTAACCTTTGCATTGACAGACTTTGAATACAGAGTTTCACCGAAAGACAAACCCGAAATAAAAAACGCTTACATTAAATCAATTGTATTTGAAGGGGGGTTATTAGAAGGAACAAAAATTGATTTTTCTCCTGAACTCAATAATTTAATCGGAATTAGGGGAAGTGGAAAATCATCATTATTGGAAGTTTTACGCTATGTTCTTGGAATCTCACTACCTGTTAATGCCGCTGACCCAGATTACAAAAATTCATTAGTAGCCCGTTCAATGGGTAGTGGAGGAAAAGCCATAGTTACCATAGTCAACAAGCAAAATGAAGAATATAGAATAGAAAAACTGTATGGTCAAAAAGAGGATATTTATAAAAACAACGTACTTCAACCAGGAATTTCTATCAATGCCACAGGCTTTAATTACCCAATTTACTTTGGACAAAAAGACCTGTCGAATAAGGGAAAAGATTTTGAAGGTGATTTGATTCAACGGTTAATTGGAACAAGATTAGAAGCGGTTCTAGTTAAAATTGAGCAAAAGAAACGAGAAGTTGAAAATATACTAGCAGAATTAAAAAAGCTTCAGAATTTAAACGACTTAAAAAAAGAAACGGACATCCAATTACAAAACTGGAAACATCAGCTTGATTTCTTTAAAGAAAAAGGAGTTGAAGGGAAGTTGAAACAACAAACACTATTTGATTCAGATATTTCTAAACTGATTCAAAATGAATCTACTGTCAGAAGTTATTTAAGCGAATTGGCATCTGTAGTTTCTAATCATGATTATTTTTTTCAACAAGAAATTACAGGTTCAGAAATTAATAAAGAACTTTTTGAAGAAGCAAAAACAATCATTCAAGAAATAAAAAATGAGTTTGAAAAGCTAAAAACGGTACAAAAGAATTCTATGCTAAGTCAGCAAAAATTGAAAGAGGTTATCGTAAAAATTAATACTAAGAAAGAAGGATTAAAAGAAGAGTTTGCTAAAATTAAACGAGAAATAAATACTGACACGATTAACCCCGATAATTTTCTAAATCTGAACAGGCAAATTGAAACAGCACTTTTGAAATTAAAGGAAATCGAAAAATCAGAAAAGAGAAGAAGCTATTTACATACTCATTTATTAGAACGTCTTACTGAACTTGATAGCCTTTGGCATGAAGAATATAATGTTATCAATAAAGAGGTAAAAAGAATCAATGAAGCGGAAAGTAAAATTTCAATTGAAGTTGAATTCAAAGGCAGGAGGGATAAACTCACCGACAAGATGAAACAGGTTTTTAGAGGTACAGGTATTCGGGAAACGGCTTATCAAGAGATTGACGCTAACTATAAAGACTTCATTCAGATTTACAGAGACAGCAGTAAATTAGATGCCATTTTGAATGAAAATCATGTCGTTGATTTTAAAAGAAGGTTTTCTGAAAATCTGGAAGAATTGCTCACTTTCAAAGTAGAAAATAAAATCGTGATTCAATACAACGGAAAATCATTAGATAAACATTCTCTTGGGCAAAGAGCATCAGCATTAATTCTTTTCTTATTGGCTCAAAGGGAAAATGATGTATTGATAATTGACCAACCAGAAGATGATTTAGATAATCAAACCATCTATGATGAAGTAATAAAAGATCTAAAAAAAATAAAGGGTAATATGCAGTTTATTTTTGCGACCCATAACGCCAATATCCCTGTGCTTGGTGATAGTGAAAAAGTTGTTTCGTGCAGCTATGATGAAAAGAAAATTACAGTGCATTCCGGCACTATTGACAATCACCAAACACAACGGTTTATTGTTGATATAATGGAAGGTGGAGACGAGGCATTTAATCGCAGGAAAAACATCTACAGCATTTGGAACATTGAAAAAATACAATCAATATGACCGCATTAGAATTACTGGATATAATTAGCACTGGGGAGACAAGTAAGGTGCAGTTTAAAGAAGAACTTCCTCATCGTGATAGTGTTGCACAAGAAATCGTTGCAATCTCTAACTCATTGGGTGGAGTTATTCTGATTGGCGTCAAAGACGTCACAGGAGAAATTATTGGATTGACATCTACGCAAGTTGAAGAATATGACCGTGTGGTATCTCAAGTAGCAGACAACTTAAAACCCCCAGTTTATATAGCAACGGAAGTGATAAAAATTGAGCAGGAAGGTGCATCTCGGAATGTGTTAATTGTGCATATACAAGAAGGTATTAATAAACCATATAAAACTGCTAAAGGTGAAATTTATATAAAACAAGGGTCAAACAAACGGCTTTTAACCGATAATGCAGAAATTATGAGATTGTTTCAGCATAGTGGAAATTTGCTTGCAGACGAAATGGAAGTACATGGAACCTCTATTGATGATATTGATGAAAGGAGGTTTTCTGATTATTTCAAAAAAGAGTTTGAAAAATCCTACGAAGAAAAAAACCTTACATTTGAACAGGCTCTTAGGGCAAAAAGAGTATTAAGGAATAATCAATTGACACTTGCAGGGTTACTATTTTTCGGTAAAGACCCTCAAGCTGTTAAACCAGCATTTACAATAAAAGCAGTTTCTTATTTCGGAAATGATATTGAAGGCAATCAATACAGAAGCAAGCCTAAAGATTTGTCGGGAACAATTCCTGATCTTTTTGAAAAAGGCATTGATTTCCTGAATAATAACTTAGATTTTATTCAGTCAGGAGAGAGTTTCAATGCACAGGGTAAACTGGAAATTTCAAGTATTGCTCTCGAAGAATTATTACAGAATGCGTTAGTTCACAGAGATTATTTTAAAAATTCACCTATAAGGCTACTGATATTTGACAACCGTATTGAAATAATAAGTCCGGGAAAGTTGCCAAACAGTTTAACTGTAGAAGATATAAAATACGGAAATCCGGTAATAAGAAACAACCAACTGGTTTCCTTTAGCACTCATACATTGCCTTTTAGCGGATTGGGTTCAGGAGTTAAAAGGGCTTTAAAAGAACAGCCAAATATTGAATTAATTAATGACATAGAAGGAGAACAATTCAAAGTTATAATTCCAAGACCAGAGAAAAAATAGCGAGTCACTATGCCAGCCCTTCTCAGCCACACACATTGGCAAGCCACACAAGCCAACGCTAAAAACCAAAGCTTGTCAAAGAGAGTGTGGCTGTCCAACCGCACGGACGGGAGAATAAACAAAGAAGGCGCAACACATGGTATAGTGCATGAGGGTTTCAGTGGTTTGCGAGCGTTTGTAGCTCGTAAAAAAAAGTCGGTGTTAACTGAAAGGCAATCACTTCGTAATCCCGCACTACACCATGCTATCAAACGTAATGATGGCCGCATGCATTTATGGAAATCAGATTACGTATCGATTGAAATGGTCAAGATTATTAAGTCCTTGTTTGACTATGAGATGAATTGCCAATAAAATGTTTTTTTGAATGAATCAGGATAATAAGAACGGACGAAGTCAAGAAGAAAGCTTGGGGATTTTTGAGGATCTTTTCAGGTTATATTATCCGCGCCTAAAAAATTATGCCTGCTCATTTCTTCACAATGATGACGAAGCCAATGATGTTGTTCAGGATGTATTTTTTCAACTTTGGGAAGACCAAAAGCTTTTGAACCGAGACCGGAATATTCCGGCCTTCATTTTTACTCTGTTGAAAAATAAATGTCTAAATATTCTGAAACATCGAATTGTTGAGGAAAGATACATTCATCACCATACCCTTGTTTCGTCCGAAGAGCTGTACCATATTAGCTTCGAAAAGAGTGGCGAGTTTATTTCAATGGACGAATTGCTGCATCGGGAGTTGGATCGGATAATCGAACTAATGCCTGATAAATGTGGCCTCATTTTTCGTATGAAATGGGTTGAGGGAAAGAAAAACCGGGAGATTGCGGAAGAAATGCAAATTTCAATGACCATGGTGGATAAACAACTGGCTAAGGGCATGACAATTGCCCGTGAAAAATTGAATCGCAGCTTGTTACTGCTTTTTATTTGCCTCTCTAAAACCAAAACAGCCAGCTGTTGATTGCCGGGTTTTTTTCTGACCTTCTCATGAACTTCCATTTCAATTTTATTTGAAAAAAAACTGGTTTTAGGTTGGTAAAAGTGCTTGTCTTCTTGTATTAACGATAGAAAGGCAGGAACAATATGCAAAATATCACAGAAGATAGGGAGAAGATTTTCCTTTTTATGCGAGGAAAACTAACATCAGCAGAAGAACAGGAATTGCTGGAAAAGATTGATACCGATCCAGCCTTTAAATCGCTGTTTCTTGAACAACAAAAAGAGCTTGAGCAAGAGGTCATTCACTCAGAAGATCCGGGGGTCGATTTCCAGTGGAGCCGTTTCAAGTCGAGAGTTACCCCGGTAAACACAAAACAAGTCCGCCTACCAAAAACAATTTTTCACAAGAAATTTTTACCCATTGCAGCTGCCTTTGTTCTCGGACTGCTTATATCCAGCGCGGTCTATTTTGTTCGATTTGAGCCGTTGTCAACGAATCAGCAAGTACAGGAAATTTCCATACCCTATGGCGGAAAGTCAAAATTTACTTTGCCCGATGGGTCTGTGGTTTGGTTAAACTCAGGATCGAAACTTAACTATCCCTCCAATTTTATCGGGCAGCGCAACATTCAGCTGGAAGGAGAAGCGTATTTCGATGTCGTAAAAAGCAGAAACCCTTTTGTGGTGTCAACTCGATATGGCGATGTCAAAGTGCTTGGGACATCATTTAATGTAAAAGCTTATGCTGATGATGATTTTCAGACCACACTGGTTGAAGGGGCGGTCAATGTTGAAGTGGGTGCCAATAGGCCTATCATTCTAAAACCGGGGCAGCAAGCTTTTTTCAATGAAAATAATCGGCTTGAAATACAGACTGTTGAAACTGAAGTTTTCACTTCGTGGAAAGATGGGAAACTGATTTTTTATCGCGAACCATTTGAAAAAGTTGCCAAGCGCATGGAGCGTTGGTACAATGTGAACATTGAAATTGACAACGAGGAGATGAAAGACTTGTGGTTTACCGGAACCATCGAGATGGAGACTTTGAGCGAGGTGATGGAATTGATTCGCCATTCGATGCCAGTAAAATATAGTTACGATCAGAATACCAGGACATTGAGAATTGAAAAGAAATAATCCAGTAAAAAAGATGAATATGAGAACGTAAATGAAACAGTTGGAAAAAACGAAGAGGCGGAAAGTTGCGGTTCCCACCTCTTCAGTAAATAGTTTAAATCATGTTGTTCATTAAACCAATTTTCAAAACTATGAAAAAAAAGCGATGTAATGATGGCTTTGAGCCATTGTTTTACCAAATTTTTAGAAAGATGAGACTGACGATTATTTTATTATGTGTCACATTTTTAGGGAGTTTAGCCTCTGAGGGCTATTCGCAATCGACCAAGCTGACGGTGATTGCCGATAACACGTCAATTGAAGATGTTCTTCGGGACATTGAAAACCAGAGTGAATTTCGATTCTTCTACAATGGAAAAATCGACGTTGATGCTCAGGTCTCTGCCAAATTTGTCGATAAGAACGTCACGGAAATTTTAGACGAGGTGTTGGCCGGTACGCCAATTACTTACGAAGTTATTGGGCGGCAAATTGTACTTTCATCGGGTAACTCCAACTTCCAGATGAAGCAAAACCGGACCATAACGGGTACAATAACCAATGCTGATGGAGAGCCAATTCCGGGAGTCACCGTTGTTATTAAAGGAACTACCCAGGGAACAATTACAGACATGGATGGTCAATTCGCCTTGAATAATGTTGGTTCGGATCAAACGCTTTTATTCTCGTTTGTGGGCATGCAAAGCGTTGAACTTTTGGTTGGCAGTCAGTCAGCCTTTAATGTGGTCATGATGGAAAGTACCATTGGGCTGGAAGAGGTGGTTGCCATTGGGTATGGAACGGTCAAGAAAAGCGACCTGACGGGATCAGTATCTTCATTTAGAAAAGAAGATTTGAACAAAGGCGTAACTCAGACTATTTCCGGGCTGCTACAGGGAAAGGCGGCTGGCGTTCAAATTACGCAGGCAAGTAATGAACCGGGGGGTGGTACAACGGTTCAGATTCGTGGCGCAGGTTCGGTTAATGCCGGGGCTGGTCCTTTGTATGTTATTGATGGATTGCCCATTGAGAATAGCCAGGTGATCGCCGGAAACGGGACCACGATTCCTGGAGTACGCGTGCCCCGAAGCCCCATGGCAAACATCAATCCTGCTGACATAGAGTCCATCGAAATACTAAAAGATGCATCAGCGACAGCAATCTATGGAGCCAGAGGAGCTAACGGCGTGATTTTGGTGACGACTAAAAAAGGTACCTCTGGAGCGTTGAGAGTTAACTACAGCGGATATACCGGAATTCAGACGCCGAAAGACATGATTGAGGTTCTCAAAGCAGATGACTACCAGAGGATACTGAATGAAATATTGGATACTCCGGGATCGAATGTGTCGGAAGCCGAACGGGTTACGGAGATACAAAACGGTGGAACTGACTGGCAGGATGAACTATTGCGCAATGCAATTATTCATAGTCACAGTTTGTCATTTACCGGCGGAAGCGATAAAACCAAATATTTTGCCTCATTAAATTATTTTAATCAGGATGGGGTGTTGATTACCTCTGGTTATGAACGGTATGATTCGAGATTTAACCTTGAACACAAAGCAGATAAAATGACGTTTGGCATAAACTTCTCGACTTCATATACGCATGACAATGTTGTTCCCGTTGGTTTTAGTACCAACGAAGAGGGAAGTTCGCTCTATGCAGCGAGAGGCTATGACCCGACACTTAATATTTTTGACGAAGCGGGGAATTATCAAGTTGTTTCCTGGATGAATCTTGAAAACCCGTTGGCCCTTGTGTATGGAAAAACCAGTGAAACAGATAATTACAGGACGTTGGGGACTGTTTTTGGTGAGTATACGCTCATGAAAGGCTGGACGGCAAAGATAAATATTGGCTTCGACAGCAGAAACAGCCGGAGAGATACCTACGTTTCGCGTTTAACCAAAGATGGAAGGGCGAATGAAGGGATTGGAACGGTCTTGACAGGAACCAGGAATAATTATCTGGGAGAATTCACGACAACCTATCATCGTGATCTGGAAAACAACAGTAGCTTCACGGTTATGGGAGGGATGACCTACCAAAAGTTTATCAATATCAATTTTTCGGGTACCGGCAAGGGATTTCCGGTTGACGAATCGAGAACCGACAACATGTCCCTGGCTAACTCGTCGCTGTACACCATGGACAGCTCAAAAAACAACAATAAGTTGTTGTCCTATATTGGACGGGCGAATTACAACTTGTTAGACAAGTTCCTTTTTACTGCCACGCTTCGGGTTGACGGATCGTCACGCTTTGGAACCAATAGTAAATACGGATATTTTCCATCGGGTGCTTTTGCCTGGAAAATGCACGAGCATGATTTTGTGAAAAACCTGAATGTTTTCAACACATTAAAATTTAGGGCGAGTGTTGGGCGAACAGGTAACCAAGACATCGGTAATTTCCTTTCTATCACTACGTTTGGGCAGGGCGCTCAGGTCATTCTTGACGGCGAGCCGTATGTGACCTTCGCCCCGACACGAATCGCCAATCCTGACCTTAAATGGGAAACAACTGAGCAGATCAATTTTGGCCTTGATATGGGTTTCCTTGAGAACCGAATCGCCGTTTCTATGGACTATTTCCAGAAAAATACCTTTGATATGCTGTTTGCCCTGCCTGTGCCTGCGTCAACAGGCTTTACGTCCATCATGTCGAACATTGGCAACATCAAAAACAGTGGTTTTGAGTTTACGGTTGATTCCCGGAATTTGACAGGAAAAGTGAAGTGGAATACCAGCCTCAATTTCAGCACCCTGCGCAACAGAGTGACTGATACGGGTGATATTGCAGAGATCATTCATACCGGTGCAGGCCAATCAACTTCTCAAATTGCTATTATCAGGGAGGGAGAGACCCTGGATTCCTTTTACGGATATCGAACCGACGGAATATGGCAATCGCAAGATGAGATTGACGCCTCGGGAACCAAGGATCCTGTTAAGCCCGGTGATGTAAAATTTGTAGACATCAATGGCGATGATGTTGTCAACACCAGCGACCGTGTTATCCTTGGAAAGTCTTTTCCTTCGTTTACAATGGGTGTGACAAACGCAGTCGAATACAAGAACTTTCAGTTGAATGTTTTTATTGATGCTGCCACTGGTGTTGATATGCTAAATAATTCAAAAGTTGAAACTTATTACCCGGTCAGTCACCGTAGAAACAGAATGGCCGAACCATACCTAAACCGTTGGACAGAAACAAATCCTTCAAACAAATATCCGTCGTTTGTCAATCCGGCAGGGCAGGGCAACAAGGCAGTGAGTGACTTAACGGTCGAGGATGCATCTTATATCCGGCTTCAAACCGCACAATTGAGCTACCAGGTACCGCTGAAAACCAGGCGGGTATTTGATCGGATAAGTGTTTATGTGAGTGGACAGAACTTATATACCATCACAAATTATTCAGGGCAAGATCCGACTACAAACTCCAATGGAGACGGTAGTCTGAAGATCGATTTTAACTCATATCCTGTTTATCGTACTTATACCTTAGGTGTAGAACTAGGTTTTTAATCTTAATCTGTTTATGTTATGAAATTTAAATATTATATATCAGCCGTTTTACTGGTAACGTCAATGATGTTTTCCAGCTGTGAAGAACAACTGAACGAGGATGTATTCTCACAACTTGATCCCGGAACGCTGTTTAATTCTGCAAACGGCGTTGAACGTGTTCTTTTTGGAGCATACCGTGATGCGCAAATTACCGATAACTTTGGTGGTAACATTTGGTTTCAGGAAGAATGGACTTGCGACCATTTTTGGGAAACCGGCGGCGCGGTAAACCTCCAGGCAACAGTAATGTTGGCTTTTACCTGGGATGCATCCTATCCGACGCACTGGACCGGATTGTGGAACAACTGTTACTATTCGGTCCGCAATTGTAATCTTGTATTGGAAAACATAGACCAGTCGCCCATAGATGATGCAACAAAAGAAAGACTGGTGGCAGAGGCTCGTTTTGTCAGGGCTTCAGCATATTATATTCTTTATACCATGTGGGGGCCGGTTCCATTACGCTTATCCACAACAGGCGATCTTGCCATGGCTCGTGCAACCGATGCCGAAATGCAGACTTTTTTAGAGAAAGAGTTCTCAGACGTATCTTCAGTGCTTCCGGCCAGAGATACACCAGGGTATCAGTATGGTCGTGCCACAAGAGGAGCTGCACTGGGATACCTGACCAAATTTTATCTGAACACCAAGCAGTGGCAAAAATGCGCTGATGCCGCCAAAGACCTGATGGATTTGAATGAATACGAATTATGGCCTGATTATACCACTTTGTTTACGGTTGACAACGAAACCAGGCAAAAGGAGTTTGTTTGGGTATACCCATGCAGTACGCAGGGGCCTGGAAACGAATTTATGAATGGGGCATTTCCACCTCAGTTTAAAAGTACTGTCGATGGGTCGATTGTTTTTAAAGAGAATATGCGGAATTGGGCCAGAATGGACAGAGTACAGGATTCCTTTTATAACTCATTTGATCCGGCTGATGAACGTAGAGAGTTGATTATCTCTGAATATATCAATACCGCGGGGAAAACGGTCTCACTGCTGAATAATAACAATACACGCTCGTTTAAGTATGTTCCTGATCCGGATGCAGTTGGGAACAGTCACGGGAACGACATTGCCGTTATCCGCTATGCCGATATCTTGCTGTCCCGGGCCGAAGCTTTGAATGAATTGAACGGACCAACTCAGGAAGCATTGGATTTGATACAGGAAATTCGCGATCGTGCTGGTTTGACGACACCACTGGTTCTTGGCGATTACACCAAAGAAAGCTTGCGCGACCGAATTTTAGATGAAAGAGGCTGGGAGTTATATGCTGAAAAAGTGCGGAGACAAGATTTGCTGCGTCATGGCAAGTTTGTTAGCTCTGCCAAGGCCAGAGGGATTGCCATTGCCGATGAGCATCACAAACTTTTCCCAATTCCACAAACCGAGATTAATGCGAATCCGCTTTGTGAGCAAAATTCGGGTTATTAATAATCGAGACAATCAATAGAACCGAGTGGGGCTGTTTTCACTGGTGTGTTGATGGCCCTGCTGGTTTTTTAATCCGGAAAGACCAGAGCTGTTCATTAGGAGGAGAGGGGTAAGTGAGGGATTAATGGACGGAAGCGATTGGCCCTAGATTTTGTGAAAGATGATCTGGAGTTCGCTATTGAGTAATTTTTGCTTCAATTTTGTAATATAATCGAAAGGCGAGCTGAACATGGATCTTCTTGGTGAAAACCGTGCTTTTTTTATTGAAAAATCTAAACCAAATCAAAATGAAAAATACCGTAATTTTCTTATTCGTCCTTTTAGGACTTGTATCTCATGCACAACAATGGACTCCCGTACAGGGAAAGATGATGACCCAATGGGCATCTCAAGTTACTCCGGATCAGGTGTGGAAAGAATATCCCCGCCCTCAGTTTGAACGCGAAAGCTGGCAAAATCTAAATGGTTTGTGGGAATACGCGATTTTGAAAAAAGAACAAGCCCAGCCTCAAAAATTTCAAGGTGAAATTCTGGTTCCGTTTTGTGTCGAGTCAGCCTTGTCAGGTGTCGGCAAATCAGTTATGCCTGAGGACCGGATTTGGTATAAACGTTCCTTTTCTGTGCCAACTGCATGGCAGGGGAAAAGCGTCTTGCTAAATTTTGAAGCGGTGGATTATACTGCTTCGGTTTGGGTAAATGGAGCGTTGGTTGGTTCTCACAAAGGTGCTTACGATCGCTTCTCGTTCGATATTACCAAATACTTGAAAGACAATGGACCGCAGGAAATAGTTGTTTCGATCGACGATCCATCCAGCTTCGGTGTGCAGCCCCGGGGAAAGCAGCAAATGCCACAACAGGGAATCTGGTACACACCGGTGAGCGGAATTTGGCAAACAGTTTGGCTCGAAGCTGTTTCGTCGGAAGCCTTTCTGGCTGAAGCTAAAATTACTCCTGATATTGATTCGGAGTCTGTGTCGATTATCCCCATGCTCAACAAACCACTGAAACCGGAATATATGGTAATTGCCACGGTGTTGAAAAACGGACATGAAATAGCTTCCGGTGAAGTGATTGCAGATCGCAACCTTAAAATTAGAATCGAAGCGCCTGAGCTGTGGTCGCCCGATCATCCTTTTTTGTACGATTTGCAACTGACGCTTAAGAGTCCGGATGGTAAAGTGTTAGATGAGGTGTCCAGCTATTTTGGCATGCGGAAAATTAGCCTGGGCGATTTGAACGGTAACCAATACCTGTTTCTCAACAATGAACCGCTTTTCCACTACGGAACCTTGGATCAGGGATGGTGGCCCGATGGCTTGCACACGCCTCCGTCCGACGAAGCGATGAAATATGACATTCAGTTGACCAAAGATATGGGCTTCAACATGATCCGCAAGCATATAAAAGTCGAACCTGATCGTTGGTACTATCATTGCGACCAGTTGGGAATTC
>SWCA01004918.1_pt1 | contig 30675 bp, 13 predicted proteins | sample 4692961 | NCBI WGS metagenome assembly SWCA01 (sample SAMN10267275, study PRJNA491770) | bioreactor metagenome | isolation source: DHS bioreactor inoculated with | place: Japan: off Shimokita Peninsula
CAACAAACAAAGTCATGTCGCGCGACTGAAAGGAAAAGGCTATGAAGCGGGCCAAACACAAGTAGCCGTTCAAGACCACCATCCACTCGGGTGTCCACCACTCCAGTTCGGATTCAAATGTCTGGGTTTTATCAGCCTCGGTATATTCCATGGGCCACTGACCGGCATTGGGGCGAAGCGAACGGAGATAGGTGAAAGGCCCGGTAACATGGTCACTAACGGCTACCGCTGTTCGGGCTGCTTCATAGCCTTTTCCTTTCAGTTCCAAATGAAACCACATCACAAACTTTTCGGTTTCCGCATTGTAAATGACCTTGGGACGTTCCATTACACAGCCTTTTTCTATGTCAGCTCCTTCTTCCTCAACTGAAGCCAACGCAATTCCTTCGTTTTTCCAGTTGTATAGGTCGGTGGATGAATAGCAACCAATTCCAACCAAAGCCGAATTTCCGCCTCGGCCAGCTGTTTTATGCTCACCAAACCAGTAGTAGACTCCTTCGTAAACCAGAATTCCGCCACCATGAGCATTGACATGAACGCTGTCGGAATCCAACCAGATTTGGCCGGGTTGAAAGTTATTATGGTAGGTTTTTTCTGAATCGGTTGAGTTGGAACTTGAACAAGCAAGAGCAAAAGCAGCCAGAATGAAAAGCGAAAGGATTTTGATCCGTTTGAAAGTAGAAATTGGAATTGTCATGATTTTGAAAGTTATATTATAGAGTTAAGTGTCAAGCAAAATTCAGGGAGCCTTTTTCTAAATTTGAAAATAGACAAGGAACCGCGACGTCTAAAATGGCTCGTCGTGCCTTCACAGAAATGGCGCTGGATTCTGTGTCCAAAAATAATGGAAGGAACTTTGGGAGAATGCCAGAAAAACAAAAGAAACTATAACAAAATCGATCTTCGCTTCAATTTTTATCTTTTAGGGGTCTTGAAAACCAGTGTAAAAAGACAGGAATGAAAATTCTGCCCACCTATGAGTAGGGGAGGCAGTCTCACTTTTTCTGTTTGTTGTGTCGTTCAATGTATTCTTTGGGCGTACATCCATAAAACTCCTTGAAGCAGCGCGTAAAATACGATGGACTGGCAAATCCTACCATGTAAATAATCTCGGAGATGGATCGTTTTTGCTGCACCAGCAATCCGGCTGCATGTTTTAGTCGCTGGTTCCGAATGAACTCTTTGGCCGTTTGGCCGGTAAGCGCTTTAATTTTCCGATACACATTATTCGTACTCACCCCCAAATCAGTAGCAAAAAGCTCGACATCGAAGTTCGAGTCATCCAAATGTTTTTTAACTGATTCCACGGCATCCTTCAGGAAGATCTCGTCGAGTGAAGGCAACTCCTTCGTTTCTGGCTGAAGGATTTGCTCTTTCTTGATTCGTTCCTGCATGGTGCGCCGGATGTCAAAAATATTCTGAATCTTCAGCTTGAGGGCAATCAGGTCGAATGGTTTGAAAATATAGTCAACTGCACCAAGTCTCAGCCCTTTAATTTCATCTTCGTGCATGGTTTTAGCGGTCAGAAAAATCAGCGGTATGTGTGACACGGTAATGTCCCTTCGAAGCTGCTTACAAAACTCAAAACCATCCAGTTTGGGCATCATGATGTCAGAAATGACGAGATCGGGAAATGAGGCCCTGGTCTTCTCCAAGCCTTCCTGTCCGTTATAGGCATTGATTATGCGAAATTCTGAAGACAGGCCAGCCACCAAAAATTCATTCAATTCGGGATCATCTTCAACCACCAGAATCAAAGGTTTTTCTTCTGGATCAACGGCCTTTTCTTGTAATATAACATCGGATTCAGAAGTCGTTTCAGCAACTGGTGCCGTTGCTTCCGTCAAACGGATTCGGTTGGCCATTTCCTCTTCTGCCTGGACTGGTATGACGACACTAAAACAACTACCTTTACCGGGCTCGCTTCGCACTTCAATCTGGCCGTGGTGTTGTTCCACCAATGCTTTCGACAAAAACAAACCAATGCCTCCGGTGCTTTGTGTGCGAAGCTGGTTGACCTGGTAAAAGCGCCCAAAAATTCTGTCGATGTGTTCTGTTTCAATCCCAATTCCGGTATCCTCAACTTCTATGCGAACTAACGGATGGCCTTTTAGTACCTCTTCGACTCGGACACGCAGGTCAATCCTTCCACCGTCGGGCGAGTATTTGAATGCGTTGGAGACCAGGTTGAAGAGCACCTTTTCAATTTTGTCCGGATCTATAAAGGCAACCAAAGGACTTTTTTCGATGGAAACATTCAGCTTCATTGCGCGCGATTCGGCCATCGGTTTGAACGATAGATACACGTCATTGATTAACTCTGCCAAATCACAACGCTGAAGATGCATTTGATCCATGACACCCATCTCAACTTTGCGGAACTCCATCAACTCGTTTACCATGCGCAACAATTTGTTGGCGCTTTTCTGAATCAGGCCTGCCTGCTTTATTCCATAACTACTTAGTGTTTTATCGGTCATTAACTCTTTCGCCGGACCAAGAATCAAGGTGAGTGGAGTGCGCAGTTCGTGGGTGATGTCTGTAAAGAAATTCGATTTCATCTCATTCAGCCGGTACATTTCATCGTTCTTCAGCTTTTCAAACATCAACTCACTTTTTGCATGAGCCTTGATGAAAGAATACTCCTGGAAGAAGTACAGAAGACCAATGAATATCAGAATATAAAACAGGTAAGCCCAGGTTGTTTTCCACCATGGTGGGCGAATATATATGTGGAGCGTTGCCTCATCTTCGCTCCAGATACCATTGCTGTTGGTGGCCTTTACCTTAAATATGTACTCGCCTGGTGGAATATTGGTGTAGGTAGCCGTATTGCGCGAACCAATCTCATTCCAGTCGTCGTCAAATCCTTCCAATTGGTAGTAATAACTGTTTTTAGCCGGGTTGTTATAGTCCATCGCCGAGAACATAAAGGTCAGCATTTTATCGGTGTAGGATAAATCAACCTGATTGCGGTATGGAACAGTTCGACTAAGAACCGTGTCACTTTCCGACTGCTTGCGTACATTCACGCTTTCATTGTATATCAGCAAATCGGTAATGCAAACTTTTGGAGGTATCGTATGCTTGTAAAGGCTATCGGGGTAGAAGGTTATAAATCCGGATGGGTTGGCGATAATAAACAACCCGTCGGTGGTTTTAACAGAAGTATTACGTTCGAAATTGCCATTTTCATAATCGGCTAAGAAATACTCTGTATCCTCCGTTTGCAGGTTGAATTTGACAATGCCGGAGTAAAGTCTGATCCACAGATTCTTCGAATCGTCTTCCAGGATATGGGTCACCACCTCGTTACTTAAGTTGCTGGTCGAAGGATAACCCTTGAAGGAGAATTTTTTCACCTTCCCGGATTCATCGTGAATAACTTTGTTGAGCCCGGAGTTGGTTCCAACCCAAAGACTACCGTTGCTGTCCTCGTAAATCGCATTGATAATGTTGTCGTTAATGGAAGTGGTGTCTGCGACAGAATAGAAGAACCGCTCAAACTTGTTGGTTTCAGGATTGAAGCAATTTAGTCCATTTTGCGTTCCGATCCAGACCAAGCCAGTCGCATCTTCATAGATGATGCGAATGTTGTTATCCGACAGAAAGTCCTGGCTGTTTCCGGCACCAAAATTTTTGGTCTCCTTGCGGCCGTTGTAGCGACTCATTTTAGCCAATCCACTATGTAGGGTGCCGATCCAGATTACCCCTGCATGTTTTTTCGAAATTACCAGACTGGAGATTTTATTTCCGGGAATGGCCGGGCTGGTTTGTTGGTTGAAATATTCCGCCTTTCCGATCGCTGCTTTGGAGCCGGCTTCAACCGGATAATAAATCAAGCCGGCGTCTTCAGTTCCAACCCACAGTCCTGAAGTGTCGGTAGCCAGGGAAAGGATCGAATTGGCGATATATTCGGTTTGCCCATGCCAGTAATGTGGTTTCGGAAAATCTTGCTCGAATTCATACACATCGTCCGTTCGCTGATACAGCCTCAGGTCGCGGTTACTTCCCAGCCACAATTGGTCTTCGCGCCTGCTCATGGCGCGTATGGTGTAATTTGAGGCCTGTTCTTTCGGATCAATCTTATAGCGTTTAATCCCGGTATCCACAATGCTTGTCCGATCAATCGTGGCGGCGCCTACCCACAAAACTCCCGAGCGATCGACCATCAAAGATGAAATCCCATTTCCTGACAGGCTGGTAGGATCATTCAGGCTATTTTTATAAAGTAGAAACCGGGCTTGTTCAGGATCAACATTTTGCTGTTCGGGCTTCAAAAGATTCAATCCATCATTCCAGGTTCCAATCCAGAGGTTTTGATACGCATCGTAAAAGAGCTTGTAAATTACATCTGAGGCCAGGCCCCCCGGGCGTGTCCTATAGTGCTTGAAGTGAGGTCTGTCGTCATGATCAGAGACGGTGATTTTATTTAATCCGCCACCCCAGGTTCCTATCCACAAGTCGCCATCTGCTGATTCTACGATCTGTGTAACACTTCCATTACTGATCGAGTTTTGGCCCTGCCCTGGTAAATAGCGCTGGTACGCACCATTTTCTCCATCAAACCGGATCAAGCCGTTGTAACTGGCTACCCAAAGTAATCCTCGTGAATCTTCATGGATATCGCTGATGATCTCGCTGGATAAATAGTGATTTCGCTCTCCGGTTTCCGGGTCAAGTTTGAATAGTCCCCCGTTCCATGTTCCGATCCATAGCTGGTTTTGATCGTCTTCGAGCAGCGCAATGATCCGGTTCTGAAAATCATAAGTCATAATCTGCCCGGTCGACGGATTCAGACGATTCAGCCCCGAAGAAGTCCCAATCCAGATATTTCCTGCCCGGTCTTCGAGTAGTTCAACTACTTCGCGATTGGTAATGGTCGTCGAATCATGAAAACTGGGTTGGTAAGTCTTCACCGAGTAGCCATCGTATCGGTTCAGGCCGTTCCACGTTCCAATCCATATAAATCCTTTTTGATCCTGAATGATGGCATTGGCTTTACTGTCAACAAAACCGTCTTTGATGGAAAGATGGTTAAAGTTCAATTCATCTTGTCCCAAAAGAACTGATGTGGCTAACAGTAGAAAACCCAATATGAGATGAATAACACGCATGCCGACAAAATTAATCTCCTAGAAGTCAAACACAAGCAAAAATTATAAAATCGTTAAATGAACTGAGAATACCATAGAAGGTGTTTATGAACCTGGGTAAATTGAAACGTAAACTGCATTAGTTTCTGTTATTGAATGATATAGACGCGTCGGAGAACTGTTGGTCTGGCACTTTTCGGAGTCCATCTTCTCTTCTTAAGTCAGATTTGTACTAGTTATTTTCGAAAAAGTTCAAGCCGGTTCAATTTTCTGACAGCAAATGTCGATTTCATGCAAGCAGCCCTCTGTTTCTTTCCCCTTTTTTGTACCGTCCCAATATCGAATTGGCAAAAGATAAAAAAATGGTAACAATGAGGAAACGTTTAAACCAAACAGGATGGAAAGCCAGCATCCATTTTTTCAAAGGATCGACGGTCAAGCTGATTGGTGTGCTTGTCTTCACGACTTCTATCAGCTTTGCGGCAGATGCCAGCTCTGGCAAACGAAATGGCACGGCCGATATCGACAAAAAAAGGCCTTCTGAAATACCTGGAATGATGCTCATCTGGCATGATGAATTTGAAGAGGAAGGAGGCCCCAATGCGAATAACTGGAACTATGAGTATGGCTTTGTTCGCAATCAGGAACTCCAATGGTACCAACCACAAAATGCCCGATGCGAAAACGGTCGCCTGGTTATTGAAGCGCGAAGAGAGACTGTCGCCAATCCGGAGTACAACCCGCTTAAGCAAAGCTGGAAGACAAGCCGTGAGGAAGCCCATTATACTTCGGCTTGTGTAATTACAAAAGACCTTCAGGAATGGCCGGCGTTCGGATACTTCGAAATCCGTGCTAAGGTCGATTCTTCGCAAGGCTCGTGGCCCGCAATCTGGCTGCTGGGTACTGAAAACTACTGGCCCGACTGCGGTGAAATTGATATTATGGAACTCTACAGGATCAATGGTGAGCCGAATATTTTGGCCAACGTGGCCTGGGGTTCGTCAACAGCCCACCGGGGCGAGTGGGACAGTTCCACCACCAAGCTGGATCACTTTCTGCCCAAAGATCCAACGTGGGTGGAAAAGTTTCATACCTGGGCCATGAAATGGAATGAGCATGCCATTCAGCTTTTTCTGGATGGAGAATTACTGAATGAGATTCCATTGCACAAAACAGTGAATCCAGATGGGGTGAATCCGTTTACAAGTGACCAGAATTTTTATCTGCTATTGAACCTGGCTATCGGATCAAACGGTGGCGACCCGTCAAATTCCAAGTTTCCGATAAATTTCGAGGTGGATTATGTGCGGGTGTACAAACAACTCAATTAGCTTAAGTAGAAGGAATCTGATAAAGCGAATCATGTCTGGAAGAGAAAATGAAATAACACAAATAAAAAAAGCCGTTCGGCGGATAGATCTGACGGCTTGGAAGTACGATTACTATAAACTCTCATGTAAACTTTTCAAATTTATGGAAAAAAAATGTCAAAGGGAATGCTCTCCCCGCGGGAGCATTGCTGAAAAATTGTTGCGAATGAAACTGGTAACTGTTCTTGTTTTGGCAGCGATCGTTACCTCATGGGCAAACAGCAATTCCCAAACAACCAAAAACAACCTTTTATCGCAGAGAACAAACTCATTTGCCAGCTCAATGCAGGCTGAGCAAACGAGAGAAATTAAAGGAACAGTCACTGATGCCAACGGACAAGGAATTCCCGGAGTCAGCGTTGTGATTGCCGGAACAACTAATGGTACCGTGACTGATTTTGACGGGAAATACGTCCTGCGGACCTCAGAAGAGGTGAAAACATTGGTTTTTTCTTTTGTAGGGATGAAAACAAAAGAGGTAGAACTGGGAGATAAGACCACCATTGATGTCGTTCTGGAGGATGAAACCATCGGAATTGATGAGGTTCAGGTCATTGCCTATGGAACACAGAAGAAGGTGACCATTACCGGATCCCTTTCATCGGTGGAAGGCGAAGATCTGCTAAAAGCGCCGGTTGCATCGTTGGGAAATGCCCTGGTTGGAAAACTTTCGGGGGTTACAGCGGTCCAATTTTCGGGCGAGCCAGGAGCCGATAACCCGGATATCTTTGTTCGTGGACAGGGAACCCTGAACTCAAACAGTGCCGCCCCACTTATTCTGGTTGATGGCGTAGAACGCGACTTCACTCAAATTGATCCCAACGAAGTGGACAATATCACCGTTCTGAAAGATGCCTCCTCAACTGCGGTATTTGGTGTACGCGGAGCCAACGGGGTTATCTTGATCACCACCAAGCGGGGTAAAGAAGGAAAGGCGAAAATTTCCCTATCGAGTTCAGTTGGCGTGCAGGTGCCAACCCGTTTACTCGAGTTTGCCGATAGCTATCAATATGCCAGCTACTACAACGAAGCTCAACTAAATGACGGTGTGGATCCGGAGAACCTGAAGTTCAAACCAGAGGTCCTTCAAGCGTTCAAAGACCACAGCAATCCGCTCATTTATCCTGATGTTGACTGGATGGATATGGTGCTGAAACCAGCAGCCATGCAGTCTCAGCACAATATGAACATCTCTGGGGGAACTGAAAAAGTTCGTTACTTCGTATCATTGGGCGCGCTTACCCAGGAAGGATTGTTCCGTACCTTTGATTCAGGATACGATTTCAACTTCGACTACAAACGCTACAACTACCGGGCAAACCTGGACATTGATGTCACCGAAAGCACGATGCTGTCCATTAACCTGGGTGGCTACGTGTCGGATAAAAACACACCAATTTCGAACGAAGATCAGAACCAGTTGTTCCGTCACTTGTACTGGGCAACTCCCTTTGCCGGAGCCGGGATCGTTGATGGCAAATGGATTAAAACCAACTCGGATTATATTGACAGCCCGGGAAGCGACGGATTGGATCCATACTACGGAAAGGGGTATAACAGCCGGGTTAACAACTCGCTGAATGTAGACTTAATGTTGGAGCAAAAGTTGGATTTCATTACAGAAGGACTGTATACCAAACTAAAAGGCTCATACAACACCAACTATACACATAACAAGCAACGCAGTTCTTCAATTCCTTCATACACAACTGTTTTGAACGATGATGGCGAAGTGGTGTTGCGAAAAAGCGGCGATGATGCCCAATTGGGATTCAGCGAAAGCTTTGGTTCCGGAAGAAATTGGTACACAGAACTCAGTTTGAACTATGCACGGAAAATTGGTGCGCACAACTTCAGCGCCCTGGCGTTATATAACCAGTCGAAAACGTATTACCCAGCCACCTACACCGATATTCCTTCAGGTTACATTGGCATGGTTGGGCGTGTTACCTACGACTACTTAACCCGCTACATGTTCGATATTAACGTTGGGTACAACGGTTCTGAAAACTTTGCTCCTGGAAAACGTTACGGATTATTTCCTGCATTTTCAGCGGGTTGGATTGTCTCCGAAGAAGCTTTCATGCAAAACCAAAACGTTATTGATTACCTGAAAATCCGCGGTTCATACGGAATTGTTGGCAACGACAGACTTTACGACGGAGGAACAGCGCTTCGATTCCTATATCTTCCAAACTCCTATGTCTTAGGTGGCGATGGTTACAACTTTGGAACTAATGTCAGCGGCAACCAACCGGGAGCCTACGAAGGAAACCTGAATAACCAGGATGTAACCTGGGAAAAGGAGTACAAGCAAAACTACGGGGTGGATGTCAGCTTTTTGGATGATCGCCTGAAATTCTCGGGAGATATCTTCTTTAACCGACGCGAAGATATCTTAATTCGCATGAACTCAATTCCCGGATACCTGGGCATGTCGCTTCCTCCGCTAAACAAGGGAATTGTTGAAAACAAAGGGTACGAGCTTTCGTTGAAATGGGACGACTCCATTGGCTCAGACTTCAAATACTGGTTCAACGGTAACCTCTCATTTGCCCGCAATAAAATCATTGAGCAAGATGAAGTTCCTCCAACCGAAGATTACATGTGGCGAACCGGAAATCCCGTTGGGCAGCCGTTCGTTAGAACCTTCTGGGGCTTTTACGATGAGACTGCTAATGACCGCTATAAAGCACAGCACGGAACTGATATTGCTGAGCATGCCGGCGGATTGAATCCGGGAGATGCTGTTTATGTTGATCTTAACGAAGACGGCGTGATCGATTCGGATGATATTTCAGCGCAAGGCTACACCAACAATCCGGAATATAGTGCAGGATTTACTGTTGGTTTTATGTACAAAAACTTCGACTTCAGTATGCTGGTCAACACAGCTTGGAACACTTCGCGTCTGCTGGAAGAAACTTTTCGCGACCCACTGGGTGAAACCAGAAACCGGGGTTTGTTGCTTGCGCAATATGAAAACCGATGGACGCCAGAAACGGCAGAAACAGCAACCTTGCCTCGCGCATCGCTCACAGGACGCACTAACAATACAGCTGCTTCGACACTATTTCTCGTTGATGCCAGCTACGTTCGTCTAAAAAACATCGAAATGGGGTACAATCTGGACTTTCCCTTCATGGAGACAGCAAAAATTTCAAGTTTACGACTTTTTGCCAATGGCTATAACTTAATAACCATTGACAAACTGAATATTGCTGACCCTGAATCAAGAACGAGCTCCAGACCAGCTTATCCATTAACCAAAGTATTTAACATCGGTGTGAAAGTTGGATTTTAACCAATTAAAAAGCAGAAAAATGAAATTAAAAATAGGAATCATAACATTCATCATCGCGGCATTTTCATTCAATGCCTGTGTTGATGAATTCAAAGTTGGAGACAACTTTCTGGAAAAGGAGCCGGGCGTAGATGTTACGGCCGATACAATCTTTACGCAGGCAGAATATGCCAGGCGCTTTTTATGGAATACTTACAGTAATTTGTACTACGCTCTTCCAAGCTACTGGAATGCAGTGGATGGCAAAATGAATATGGGGATGTTCGAAGCCCTTTCCGACTGTTACCATAGTCACCTGAGCTGGGATGGCGTAAACCGGATGTACTACTCCGGGAGTTACAGTGCAGGATTGGAAGATTCAGATTCGCACACCCGCTTTGGATATAACAAGGAAGAAGTATGGCAGGCCGTTCGCAAGGCATGGCTTTTTATTGAAAATGTAGACCGTGTTCCGGACATGACCACCGATGAAAAAGAGCGGTTAAAAGGCGAAGCCAAAGTGATTATCGCCAGCCGTTATTTTGACCTGTTCCGTCACTATGGTGGCCTGCCTTTGGCCGATCATGCCTGGGATGTGAATGAGACTTACGAAAATCCACGGGCAACAGTTGAAGAGACCGTGAACTTTATGGTGAACTTACTGGATGAAGCTTCAGCTACGCTTCCGTGGACGCTGGACGCAGCCGATATTTCAAACTGGGATGGACGCTTTACCAAGGCTGCTGCCATGGGACTGAAAACAAAGATTCTCTTGTTCGCAGCTAGCCCGCTGTTTAACGATGCGGCTCCCTATTCAACCGAAGGGCCACAGGAAGCGGTTCAGAACAACCATGTCTGGTATGGTGGCTATAAGCCTGAGTTATGGAATGATGTCGTTGATGCTTGCGAGGATTTCTTCCGCGAGGTAGATGCCAACGGTGTTTATGGTTTGCTCCAGCCAGCAACCGATAACGGACTGGACGTAACCAAGTACGACAATGTGTACCGCACCGCTTATCGCGATGCCTATTCTTTAAGGGGATCCGGCGGACCGAACCCGGAGATGCTGATTTCTACCCGTATTCGCTACCGCGCGGGAAACTGGGACTGGAATTACTACTTCCCTCAGTCGAGCATGTATGGCGCGTTTACGCCAACCCAGGAGTTTGTGGACATGTTCCCCATGAGCGATGGATCACCGTTCGACTGGACTGACGCTGGCAAAGTGAGCAAAATTCACACCGAGCGCGATCCTCGTTTGTATGAAATTGTTTTGGTGAATGGTGCCGAGTACCAGGGACGCCAGGCCGAACTGTGGGTTGGAGGACGTGAAGCACAGCAAGGACCGGCCAACGAGGAAGGCCAATTTGCTACGGGCTACGCCAACTATAAGTTTGTGCTCGACTTCGCAAAAAATACGGCGAAACCAACCTTGTGGCCTTACTTACGAGTTTCGGAAATTTACCTGATTTATGCTGAAGCCCTAACGAAAGCCGGAAGATACAATGAAGCGATTGCCAGCGTCGATGCTGTTCGTGAACGCGTTGGACTGGCTGGGCTCGCCGAATCAAACCCGGGATTGAACCTTCAGGATGAAGAATCCTTAATGAAGGAGATCCTTCGCGAGCGTGCCATCGAACTCGGATTTGAAGATGTCCGTTTCTTCGACATGATCAGGAACAAAATGGCCGACCGCTTTACCACCCAACTACACGGGCTAGCAACTTACCGCGCCGACGGACTGGAGCAATCATGGTCTGACAAGAGTGCCTCGGAGCGGGGTCAACGCCCAACTGAATTTACCTATACCAAATTCGAATTACAAAAACCAAGACGTAATTTCTGGGTTACAGGAGAATTTAATCCGAAATGGTATTTATCAGCTTTCCCTCCCTCTGAAGTAAATAAAGACTACGGTTTGACACAGAATCCGGGATGGTAATGAATAGTAATTTGAATAAAGAATTGTTTACTATGACAGTGATAAAACATATGAAAACAAAAATATTAGCATTAGCGATGCTCTGCTTGCTAAGCATCGGAAGCTTTGCACAGTCTGACTTGATTACGGGCAAAGTAACTGACCGATGGGGCGAGCCGGTGTCAGGCGCATTAATTTCTCTTGTCAGTAATCCCGAAGTTCGCGTTTCAACGGATGCTTACGGTAACTTTGCCATTGGCGTCGAAGTGGGCGATCAACTGGCCATTGTTACCAGGGAACTGGAAACAACAACTGCCGAGGTGGTCGATCAAAATGACATTGAAGTGGTCATTGATTATGCATCAAAGCCCGTGAACTTAGGTTTTGGTATTAGCCAGAGAATGGCCGAGTCAACCGCATCGATTTCAACAACCAGTTCCGAAGAAATTAACAGGAGCTCAGCTTTAAGCCTGAGCAACTCCTTGTACGGAAATGCGCTGGGCTTAACTTCCATGCAAAATGGAGGAGCGGTTTGGGAAGATTATGCTGACTTTTCCATTCGTGGTTTGAAAACCTTATCGAACAACAATGTACTTGTGCTGGTCGATGGGTTGGAACGCTCCATCGGAACTTTGTCACGCGAAGAAGTTGAATCGGTTTCCATCCTAAAAGATGCAGCAGCAGTCGCACTATATGGATTCAGAGGAATCAATGGCGTAATTTCAGTAACAACCAAAAGGGGACGTTACAACAGCATGGACATCGACGTAAGCTACGACCATGCTTTTACCACGCCTTTGCGTTTGCCCGATTTTGCCAACGGCTATACTTACGCCAGCGCTTATAACGAAGCATTGGAGAACGACGGACAGCCTGCGAAATACAACGCCTACGAAATGGATGCCTTAAAGAATGGGACTGCTCCTTTTTTGTATCCGAACGTTGATTGGGTGAATGAAACCCTGAAAGAAGAAGGATCTTCAAACATTTACAATGTTGGTATTCGTGGCGGCGGCTCAAAAATGAGATACTACACCTTGTTAAACCTCGAAGACAATAGCGGCTTCATAAAAGATACCGAAACGAATGATGGGTATTCCACCCAAATGAAATACTCGAAAGCCAATATTCGCACCAACCTGGATGTTGACCTGAGTGAGAAAACGAAAGCTGAAGTGAATTTACTGGGGATTATTTCCGAACATAATCGTCCTGGCCGAATTCACGGAACCTTGATGGACAACCTGTACACCTTGCCTTCAGCAGCTTATCCCATTAAAACGTATGATGGAATCTGGGGTGGCAACGAAACCTGGACAACCACCAACCCGGTTGCCGGGGTTCAAAACACCGGCTACGCCCGTTCTCACGCCCGTTCCTTGTTTGCCGATGTCAAACTGACTCAGGACTTGGATCTGATTACCGAAGGCTTGAGTGGTTCGTTCCGGATTGGATACGATAACTATGCTGAGTTTTGGGAAGGAAAAACGCGTGGTTACCAATATGCAAGCGACCGTTTGGGCTTCAACAATGGTATTCCGGTGGATACGATCCGCACCGCTGGTGGTGAATCAAGTGACCTGAGTTTCTCTCGCTCGCTGGCACTCAAAACCGGCATTTCAACTTTTTGGCCAACCTCGATTACGAAGCCAGCTTCACCAGCAGTGAGCTGTTCACTTCGCTAATCTATTCGCAGGAGCGTATTGTTTTCAACGGACAACACAACACCTACAACCGTCAAAATCTGGCTGGGTACGCGCATTATACCATGCACAATAAGTACATCGCTGATCTGGCCTTGGTGGTTTCCGGCTCGAACCGTTTGGCGCCAAATCATAAGTATGGTTTTTCACCAACCTTGTCTGCTGCCTGGGTAATCTCCAACGAATCCTTTATGCAAGGGATTGGCGCGGTAGATTTTTTGAAATTAAGGGCATCAGCCGGTATGATCAATTCCGATTACATTCCCGCCGTAAACATTTGGGAACAAAGTTACGATGGGGGCAGCAGCTACCCGTTTACCGATGGATTTAACTCCTACGGGGGAATTCGCGAAGGCAGGCTGCCCACCCGCGATTTTAAACTGGAACGAGCATTTAAATATAATCTCGGACTTGATGCTGTGCTGTACAAAGGATTGACGATTACCGCCGATGGTTATTTCGAACGCCGAAGTAATATTTTCGTTCCTGAATCGGGACAAAACTCAGCTGTTCTGGGTGCTTCTTCAGCCTATGTGAACGCTGGTATTGTTGATAGCCGTGGTATTGAGATCGGCATTGACTATGAGAAAATCAAAGGCGACTTGAGCTATTTTGTTGGAGCCAAATACACTTTGGCTAAAAATGAGATCGTTGAACAATTGGAGGCTCCACGGGCTTATGACTATTTGAAAACAACCGGTCAGCCGGTGAGCCAATTGTTTGGCCTGCAGGCCGTCGGATTCTTCATTGATGAAGCTGAGATCGCCAACAGCCCGGTTCAGCAGTTTTCAGCAGTAAAACCAGGAGATATCAAATATAAGGATCAGAACGAGGATGGATTCATCAACGAATTTGATGTTGTGCCTATGGGCTACAATACTGCTGTTCCAGAGGCTTACTTCTCATTTGAGCTTGGAGCTGAATACAAAGGGCTAGGGTTTGATGCCTTGTTTCAGGGTGCGGCCAACTACAGCGCTCTGTTAAACACCAAAAGTGTTTATCGTGCGCTGGTCGACAATACCACCATTTCGAATCATTACTATGAAAATCGATGGACCCCGGCAAACGTGTTTGCCAGGTATCCAAGGCTCACCACCGAAAGCAATGATAACAACTACCGGAACAATTCCATCTGGATTGCTGATGCCTCGTTCCTGAAACTTCGGACCATTGAGCTGTACTATAAAGTGCCAAAATCGGTCTTGGAGAATCTGCGAATGAAATCTGCTAAACTTTATGTGAGAGGAATGGATTTGTTCAGTATTGACGGGATTGATATTTCAGATCCGGAAGTCATTGGAGTTTCTTATCCAACATCGAAATCGATTAACATCGGCGTTGCAATTGGACTGTAATTTTCACACAATTAAGAATCATAATATTATGAAGATAAAGAATCTAATTATCGGTTTATGTGGCCTCGTCCTGCTTAGCAGTTGCAGCGAAATGATGGACTACAATGAGATCGTAAGCTACGATAAAGAAGACATTTTCGAAAGTTTTAACCGTACCGAAAGCTTCGTAACCAACATTTACGGGCAACTGGACTATGACTTTGGAAATTACGGCAATGGTGCCATGCTGGCCTCGGCAACTGACGAGTCTGAGTTTGCCTGGTCCATTTCAAATATCCACGATTTTTACAATGGTGCCTGGAGCCCGATCAACAGTATTTCATCAACCTGGTCGAACTCCTATGCCGCTATTCGTGCTGCAAACCTTTTCCTTGTGGAAGCCAAGGATCAGACGTTTGATGAATTTCAAAACAACAAGGACTACTTTGAGCAAATGGAGAAGTTCAACCGCTACCAATATGAAGTACGCTTTTTGAGAGCTTATTTCTACTTTAACCTGGTACGCGAATATGGTAATGTTCCGCTGGTAACCACGGTATTGACTGAAGCGGAAGCCAATTCAGTTTCGCAGACTCCGGCCGAAGATGTGATCAGCTTCATTGCCGATGAGTGCGATGCCATTATCAATCATCTGCCTGTATCTTATTCGTCCCTGAATTTTGCTGAAACTGGCCGTATTACGCGTGCCGCAGTATTGGCACTGAAAGCTCGTACTTTGCTTTACGCCGCAAGTCCACTGCTAAATCCCTCGCAGGATGTAGCCAAATGGAGAACTGCGGCAACGGCGAGCAAAGCCGTTCTGGACTCTTGTGCCGAATATGGCATTAGCCTGGGAAACTATTCTGCCCTTTGGGGAACGGAGAACTACAAAGCCAGTGAAGTTATTTTTGCCCGGCAGGTGGGAGATCTCAACAGCTTGGAGCGTAACAACTTTCCGGTGGGTGTTGAAGGAGGACGTTCAGGAAACTGCCCCACACAAACCTTGGTTGATGCTTATGAAATGAAGGCCACAGGCTTGGCGTGGGACGAGCCAGGAAGTGGATTCAATCCTTCAAAACCTTATGAAGGACGAGATCCGCGATTTGCTATGACGATCGCTAAAAATGGTGATACGGGCTGGCCAAATTACAACAGCCGTGCTTTGGAAACCTTTACAGGAGGTGTAAACGGCGCTCCGATTGCCGGCGCAACGCCAACAGGCTATTATCTCAAAAAATACCTGGATGCTACAGTTGATTTACAACCCAACAGTACCAACAGCAAGCGTCACTCGTGGATTACCTTCCGCTTGGGTGAATTTTACCTAAACTATGCCGAGGCCGTTTTCCACACACTGGGATCAGCCGATGCGACCGATGCTACTTTTACCTTGTCGGCTCGTGAAGCGGTCAACGAAATTCGCCAGCGATCGGATGTGCAAATGCCCGACTTACCGATTGGATTGAGTAACGAGGAGTTTGAAGCACGGTACATGAACGAGCGCATGGTCGAGTTGGCATTTGAAGGACATCGTTTCTGGGATGTAAGACGCTGGAAAAAAGGTGAATTATTTAGCGAAGTGACCCTGATGAAATTGTCGCAGAATCCGGATACCGAAGAAATCACCTATACTCGTTTGATTCGTGAACGTGGGTGGAATGACAAAATGTATTTTTCTCCGATCCCAGACCAGGAAATCAGAAAAAACAACAACCTGGTTCAAAATCCGGGATGGAATTAAACAGATGATTCAATCTTATAAATAAAGAACAAATGAAGAAGACTTTAATTTATACGTTGGGACTCGCTGCCTTGTCTTTGGGTTTAACCAGTTGCGAAGAAGACTATCAGGCCATTGAGTATCCTGAAGCTGTAAGCAGCATCCCGGCACCTGTTAGCAATATTGTAAGCACACCGCTTCCAGGTCAAATTGCACTGAACTGGGATCTGCCGGAGAGTACGGAATACTACTACGTACAGGTGAGTTATTTTGATCACCTGACTGAAAAAGAAGTCGTTCGTGTGGCCAGTAGCTACGCGGATTCTATGCTGATTGACAACACCCGGGCCAAATTTGGTGAGTACGAATTCCGGGTTCAAACCTTTAGCCTGGCTAATGTGGGCAGTGAGATTACAACAGTAGCAGCTGTTTCGGATAAAGCACCGGCTACTGTTACCATTTCGTCATCGAAAGTTAATCTGACGGCTGATCAGCTGAGCACCAACAATCAGGAGCCGTCCGAAGGGCCCATTGCCAACCTTGTTGATGGAAACGCAGGGAGCTTCTTCCATACACGTTGGAGCTCTCCTCAAATTCCGATGCCCCAATACATTCAGGTTGATCTGGTAGAACCGATTCAGGCATTCCAGTTTTATTTTCAAAACAGGGCTTGGTCGCAGGTAGGTGCTCAAATCGTGGAAATCCAGATTAGCAATGACGGCGAAAACTGGGAAACCATCGCTACAATCGAGGGAGGACTGCCTTCGGGCGGAGGAGCAGAATATACCTCAGAAATTTTTGAGCCGGAAAATCCGTTCACTTTCTTCCGTTACAATGTTTTACAAACCTACGGAAGCAAGAACTATTTCAACATGGCCGAATTTGCACTGTTTGATGTTGATATTCAAACCTACGATCCTGAATTATAAATAGATTGTTGCAATTCACTGTGGAACCAGGGCAAAACTGCTTTTGGTTCCACTCACAGCTACTACTCAATGAAAAAAATGCCCTACGGGGCATTTTTAAAATCTGGCAATAAATTTACGACGAAACATGCCGGAATGGCAGAGGCCAAAGAAAAAATAACATACAGATATGCTTACCGGAAAATTTTGTAATGACAATTGAAACACAAATAGACATTAATATGAAGAATATGCTATTGCTGGCTGGCTTACTTCTGCTCGTTCTAAGCGGAATCGCGCAGCCGACTGCGTCCATCAACGACTGGGAAAACCCGGAAATATTTGGCATCAACAAGGAAGAGCCACGTGCAACCTTCTTACCCTATGCCGATGAGCAATCTGCGCTGGAAAATGATTACTCAAAATCTCCTTACTTTCTGGATTTAAACGGAACCTGGAAATTTAATTGGGTGTATACGCCTGCCGAGCGCCCGGTTGATTTCTACAAAAAGGAGTTTGATGTAAGTTCGTGGGACAACATCAAAGTTCCCGCAAACTGGGAATTGGAAGGCTATGGAACACCCATTTACACCAATGTGGCTTACCCGCACCCCAAAAATCCTCCCTACATCGATCATGCCCATAACCCGGTCGGCTCATATCGCCGCAGTTTCGAGCTGCCTCAGGATTGGGCTGGGCGCCGTGTTTATCTGCATTTTGAAGCCGGAACATCAGCGATGTACGTTTGGGTAAATGGCGAAAAGGTGGGCTATAGCCAGGTTACCAAAAGCCCGGTAGAGTTTGATATTACCAAATACGTTCGTCCGGGAAGTAACAGTCTGGCTGTTGAAGTCTATCGCTGGAGTGATGGTTCGTACCTGGAAGATCAGGATTTCTGGCGCCTTTCCGGAATTGAACGGAATGTGTTTCTCTACAGCACCGATCAAATCCGTATTGACGATTTCTTTGTGAAAGCGGGTTTGGATAAAGCCTACAAGAACGGCACCTTTTCGCTTGACCTGCGCCTAAATAACTTCACCGATAAACCAGCGGCGGGATCACTTCAACTAAACTTATTGGATGCGGATGGGAAACAGGTTTTCAGGAAGAAGGAAAAGTGGAACCTGGATGGCGTTGCCACAACGGATGTAAAGGTGAACACGACTGTTAAGAATGTGCGGCAGTGGAGTGCTGAAACGCCCAATCTGTATCAGCTGCTGTTGTCGCTCTACGGTGCTGATGGGAGGCTGATTGAAACAACATCGCAAAAAATCGGATTCCGATCCGTCGAACTGAAAAACAGCCAATTGTTGATCAATGGCCAGCCCGTTGTTGTCAAGGGCGTCAACCTGCACGAGCATCACCAAACCACGGGGCATTATGTGGATAGGGCCACCATGCTGAAAGACATTGAAGTGATGAAGGAACACAATATCAATGCCGTGCGGACCTCGCACTACCCCCACAGCACCTTGTGGAATTCGCTTTGCGATGAATATGGCCTTTACCTCGTTGACGAAGCCAATATTGAAACTCATGGAATGGGAGCCGAGTGGCAAGGTTGGTTCGACAAATCAAAACATCCGGCTTACCTGCCCGAATGGCATGCCGCCCACATGGACCGCGTCAAACGATTGGTGGAGCGCGATAAGAACCACCCTTCTGTTATTATCTGGAGTTTAGGCAATGAATGTGGAAACGGACAAGTTTTCCACGATGCTTACGAATGGATTAAAGAACGGGACGACAGCCGCTTGGTTCAGTCAGAGCAAGCCGGGCAAAATGCCAACACCGACATTGTAGCTCCCATGTATCCTGGAATGAACAGCATGAACGAATATGCTGCCAAAGAAAATCCCGGGCGTCCCTACATCATGTGTGAATACTCACATGCCATGGGGAACAGCAACGGAAACTTCAAGGAATATTGGGATCTGATTCGTTCCAAGCCACACATGCAAGGCGGTTTCATCTGGGATTGGGTTGATCAGGGCCTGCTAACTCAAGATGAAGCAGGACGGGCATACTGGGCTTATGGCGGTGATTTGGGCGGCCAGCAATATACCCACGATGAAAACTTCTGTCTCAATGGGCTGGTTTCCGCCGATCGTACCCCGCATCCCGGGTTAAAAGAAGTCAAACATATCTACCAAGACATCCATGTTTCGGCCATCAATCTTGAAAAAGGGGAATTGGAAATCTTCAACGAATTTTCCTTCATCAGTTTGGAGCAATTTAATTTTAAATGGGTGCTGCTGAAAAATGGCGAGAAAGAAGCTGAAGGTCAATTCACCACCAACGTCAAACCTGGGAAAACCCAACGAGTAGCCATTGACCTGCCTGAAATTCAACCGGAAGCCGGGGTGGAATATTTGCTTGATTTTTATGCCTACACCAAGGCAGAAACACGAATGCTTCCGGCAGGGCATGAGGTGGCACGTAACCAGATGGTTTTTGAGTCGACTAACTTTTTCGGGAAAGAACTTAGCTCGGACTCCAAACCAACCCTGGAAGAAAACAACCATCAGATTACCATTAAGGCCGCGGGTGTTGAAGTGGGAATCAGTAAGCGATCCGGATTGCTCAACCGCTTTGCAGTAAATGGAAAATGGCTGATTAGGTCAGAGCTGACTCCTGAGTTTTGGCGTGCACCAACCGACAATGATTTTGGGAATGGCATGCCCATACGCGCCAATGTTTGGAGAACAGCTGGCATTAACCGCAGCTTGAAGAATATTCGTGCCGAAGAAATCGGGAATGCCGTGGTTGTTACAGCCGATATGTTTCTCAACGATGTACAATCAGATTACCAATTGGTGTATGCTATGACAGGAGACGGACATTTGAGAATTGACGTCAAATACCAGGCCGGCCCGGATCTTCTTCCCGGACTGCCGCGCTTCGGTATGGTTGTGCGTATTCCCGGAGCATTCGACCAATTTGAGTACTACGGTCGTGGCCCGTGGGAAAACTACAACGACCGCAATAACGGAACATTCATCGGAATTCACTCCAGCTCGGTTGCCAACCAATACGTACCTTACGCACGTCCCCAGGAGAATGGCTACAAAACAGATGTTCGCTGGCTAAGCCTGACGAACCAGGATGGCCGAGGCTTAATGGTGAAAGGGCTACAGCCGCTAAGCACCAGCGCACTTCACTTCGAAACCAAGGACTTTGACCCCGGCTTGAGCAAAAAACAGCAGCACGCATCAGACCTTCATCCAAAGAAAGATGTATTTTTACACATCGATTTGGCACAATGCGGTGTTGGTGGAGACAATAGCTGGGGTGCCTGGACGCACGAACAATACCGTTTGGAAGAATCAAGCTATCAATACAGTTTTGTTTTGCAAGCAATCCAATAGATTGTTACTTACTTGAGGAAAGCCGAAAGGATGGAGCGAACCTCCATCCTTTCGTTTTTAACGATGAATGATCCATGAAGAAAATGATTAGAGTAATTGCCGGGGTATTTTTATTGGCCGTTGTTGGTTGCCAATCCGGAAATCAACCCGAAACCGATATTACAGCTTCGTTGGTACCGATCGGCGAAGGCTGGTCACAAACCAGTGTGAATGCGACTATTTTCAGAAGAAATTCGGTGGTTTCATCGGCCAATTACCAGTTTGTGGCCTACTACGACAGCTCTGCGTCGGTAGTGCTGGCCCGCCGAAAACATGGAAGCGATAAGTGGGAACTTCACCAAACGCAATACAAAGGAAACGTGCGTGATGCCCATAACGTGATCAGCCTGATGGTAGATGGAGATGGCTACCTGCACCTGAGCTGGGACCACCACAACAATCCACTAAACTATTGTAGGGGAAAGGAGCCCGAAAAATTGATCATGGGGGATCGATTATTTATGACCGGTGAAAACGAACAAGTGGTTTCCTATCCTGAGTTTTATGCCTTGCCCAAAGGCGACTTGTTGTTTGCCTACCGGGAGGGTGGTTCGGGAAACGGCAACCTGGTGCTGAATCGATATGATTTAAAAAACCAAAGCTGGGAGCGCCTGCAAAGCAACTTAGTTGATGGCGAAAATCGGCGGAATGCCTACTGGCAACTGTATGTCGATGATGCCGGCCATATTCATGTGTCATGGGTATGGCGCGAGACACCGGATGTACGCTCCAACCATGATATGTGTTATGCCGTTTCTTCAGATGGTGGTTTAAGCTGGAAGAAATCTACGGGCGAAAGCTACCAACTCCCCATCACCGAAGCAACTGCCGAAATCTTAAAGGCGATTCCCCAAGGTAGCAATTTGATCAACCAAACCTCGATGACGGCAGATCGGGAGGGTAATGCTTATATTGCCACGTACTTCAAAGCTGAGGGTGACAGCTGCACGCAATTTCATGTGATTTTCAAACAGAGTGGGCAGTGGAAAAGCTCGGTGGTGACCAATCGCACCCATGATTTTGAACTGGGTGGACTGGGATCACGAAGTATTCCCATCAGTCGCCCACAGTTGGTGTTTTTATCTAACGGAGATAAAAAGCGGTTGGCACTGATTTATCGTGACGAGGAAGTGGACAATCACGTGGTGTTGGCTTCTACAACGATTTCCGAATCATTCAACTGGAACTCACAAATTGTCAGTCCCTTTCCGGTTGACCGCTGGGAGCCTTCGTACGATACAGAATTACTTCGACGCAATAACACGCTGCATCTTTACTTCCAGAAAGTGGGGCAGGGGCAAGGCGAAACTAGTGTAGCCCTGGAACCTCAAATGGTGAATGTACTGGAGATAGACATGACGGGCACTTTTCAGAAGACTCAGGAGTAAGTACATCTCCTTCAGGGATGTCGTCTGACTTCATCGTGACCGGCCGAAAAAGCTTGTCTTTTCATCGCTCGTTCCGTATGGTGATTGATACCCATCCCTTGGGTAAGTGGATTGATAGTCAATGTTTAATAGTGAAATCGATTCTTACACCAAGTAAAAAACAGACCGCTTTTGGAAAAACTTTCTTGTTTCTGTGTGTTCGAACACGCGCAATTTGATATATTTGTGAAAATAATTTTGATACAACCGGATGCTTTCGCTTAGGGGAAAGCACTGGGATAGCACCAACTTGTGTAACAAGCTGGAGTAAAAGATAATCAAACTAAAAATTGACAGTATGACCAGTCTAAAGAACACGTTTTCAGTCGTGGTTTTGGCGGTACTTCTTGCCGCCTGCCAAACCGGACACTATCCTGAGCAACCGGAAGTGGCCATTGTGCCACAACCCAATGAGATGACTACCCTCGACGGTTATTTCACCATGAACTCAAAAACCGCCTTAGCCATTCCTGACACGCCGGCATTGAAGTCGGCAGCCGGTTTAATTAATCAGCGTTTTCAGCAGGCCGCCGGCTTTGCGTTGGAAATTGTTTCTGAAAGACCAGCAAAGAATTTCGTTGCTCTCGAGCTTGATGCTTCAGCCAACTTGGGAGAAGAAGGATACGAGCTGGTGGTTGATAAAAATGGCGTAACGATCAGGGCATCGACGGAGCGCGCAGGCTTTTATGGTTTGGTAACCATGCTTCAGTTACTTCCACCGCAAATTGAAAGCCAAACATTGGCCGCCAATGTGGATTGGGTGGTTCCTTTTGTACAGATTAAAGACCAGCCACGGTTTCCCTGGCGCGGGATGCATCTGGATGTTTGCCGGCATTTTGTGCCGGTCGAGTTCATCAAGAAGCAACTGGACGTCATGGCCCTCTTCAAAATGAACACCTTCCACTGGCACCTGACCGAAGACCAGGGCTGGCGCATTGAGATTAAAAAATATCCGAAACTCACCGAACTTGGATCCGTGCGAACAGAGGGTGATGGCAGCGAATATGGCGGCTATTACACCCAGAACGAAATCAAGGAAGTGGTGGCTTATGCGGCAGATCGTTTTATCAGTGTAGTTCCTGAGATTGAGCTGCCGGGACATTCGCTGGCTGCCCTGGTGGGCTATCCTGAACTTTCGTGCACCGGAGGCCCTTTTCAGGTTCGTAATGTGTGGGGCGTTGAGCCCGATGTGTATTGTGCTGGGAAAGAAGAAGTTTTTCATTTTTTGGAAGATGTTATCAACGAGGTGGTGCCCCTGTTTCCCTATGAATATTTTCATATTGGAGGTGACGAGTGTCCGAAAGATCGCTGGAAAGAATGTGCTGACTGTCAGAAGCGCATCAAAGCGGAAGGCCTGAAAGATGAACACGAGCTGCAAAGCTATTTTGTACAACGCATTGAAAAGGTGTTGCTGGCTCATGACAAGAAAATGGTAGGCTGGGACGAAATTCTGGAAGGCGGGCTGGCGCCGACGGCTACGGTGATGTCTTGGCGTGGTGAGGCTGGTGGTATTGAAGCCGCCAAGCAAGGGCACGACGTGGTGATGACGCCCGGAAATTGGGTTTATCTTGATCATTACCAAGGCGACAGTAAAGTGGAGCCCGTAGCTATTGGCGGTTACACCACCCTGGAAGAATCATACAGCTACGACCCGGTACCTGCCGATCTGGAAGGAGAATTGGCCAAGCATGTTCTTGGTACGCAGGGCAATGTGTGGTCTGAATACCTGTACACACCTGAGTTGTTTGAATACCGCATTTATCCGCGTATTATTGCCCTGGCCGAAGTGGGCTGGACGCAAAAGGAAAATAAAGCTTATGAAGATTTTCTGAGACGCATGGATCCGCAATTTGTACGGCTGGATTTGCACGGTATTAACTACCATGTTCCGCTTCCCGAAGGGCCGGTAGATCAGCTAGCATTTACTGATGAAGCCACGCTTGCGTTTACCAACACGCGCTCGTTGAAAATGGTGTTCACTCTTGATGGAAGCGAGCCGGATCAAAACTCAACGGCGTATGAGTCTCCGCTGACTTTTAACGAGAATGCTACGGTCAAGATCCGTTCGGTTCTGAACACAGGAACAATGAGCCCGGTGCGAAGCATCACCGTTGAAAAGCAAGAATTGCTACCGCCTGTTTCGGTTGAACCAAGCCAAACGGGCTTGCAAGGGAAGTATGCCGAAGGAACCTTCGTTAAGGTTGAAGATCTGGAGTCGGCGGAAGACTGGAAAACCATCCAGGTGAATGAGAAAACCCTGCGAACCATCAACAACTACCGGCAGCCAACCGGTGCCATTCTAGAAGGATACATTGAAATTGCGGAAGATGGTGTGTATGAATTTCAAACCAATTTTGACCAGCTTTTTATTGCCAATCGGCTCCTGGTAAACAACAACGGAGAAGTGAAACGCTATTCGCGAAACAACGCACAAATCGCGTTGGCCAGGGGAACCCATCCAGTCAAAATTATTTACCTGAATAATAATATCGGAGGATTTCCGCAGTCTTGGAATCATTTCATTGTAGATTTTAAAAAAGTGGGTGACGAGAAATTCTCCCAAATCAAATTGGAAAATTATCACTATTAATTTAAGAAGCTGTCTTCTAAAAGCCTTTCTGGCGCGAGGTGGTGAAGACAGCTTCTTTCTCCGGTAAAATGGGAAATCTGCTCAATTATGAAGAATACAATACTACTACTCACTACTTTTCTAATGACCGGATGGACGGCTGCCAGCCAGTCGTCCGATCCGGTTTTTAATGTTTGGAATTATATTGAAAATGTCGATGTGATTCAGGAAAACAAAGAACCGGCTCATGCCACTTTTGTGTCGCATGGGTCAAAGGAAGCAGCTTTAAATTCCCAAGCGACACAAGCCAATTTCCGGCAGTCCCTTGACGGGATTTGGAAATTTAAGTGGGTGCGTTCCCCAAAAGATCGGCCAACCAGTTTTATGAATCCGGAGGAAAATGTGGCAGATTGGGACAACATCAAAGTACCATCGAACTGGGAGGTGGAAGGCTATGGGGTCCCCATCTACGTTAACCATCAATATGAGTTTGCAGACCACAAAGCACCGGTAGCCGATGATATTGAGCTGGACGGCATCTATCCGAAGTATCCGGGAAAAGTGCCCCACGAGTACAATCCGGTTGGATCTTATCGTCACAGCTTTGTGCTGGCCGACGATTGGAATGGCAAAGAAGTTTTTCTTCACATCGGGGCCATGAAATCAGGTGGCTTTGTATGGATCAACGGGAACTATGTGGGCTATTCGCAAGGCAGTAAGTTGCCTGCCGAATTCAATATTACCCCTTTTCTTCAGAAAGGCGAAAATACCATTGCCTTGCAAATTTTCCGCTGGACCGATGGCTCTTATTTGGAGTGCCAGGATTTTTGGCGCATCAGTGGAATCGAACGCAGTGTCTACCTGTATGCACAACCCAAGCTACGCTTTCGCGATTTCGAGGCCAGCGCAACGCTCGACGCTGCTTACCAAAATGGTGAGCTGCAACTCTCAGTAGAACTGAACAGCCATCTGCCCAAAGCGCAGAAAGTTCAACTGGCTTATCAGCTAATTGATGCGCAGGGGCGGGTAGTGACCAGTGACGCCAAAAAGTTGGAAGTTGGTGGGCAGGCAACTGTTAAGGAAGCCTTTTCGGCTACAATTGAAAAGGTCAAGCCGTGGAGCGCGGAGCATCCGAATTTATATACCCTTTTGCTGGAGCTTCAGGACAAGAAAGGCCAGCCCCTCGAAGCTACGGCCATCAAAGTTGGTTTTCGTACGGTTGAAATCAAACAAGGTTTATTGCTGGTCAATGGGCAGCGTATTACCCTGAAAGGAGTGAATGCCCAGGAAACCGATCCGGAAACAGGGCATGTGATGAGCGAAGAAATGATCATGAAAGATATTCGCTTGTGGAAAGAAAATAACATCAATGCGGTTCGCCTGAGCCATTACCCGCGTGGGGCCCGTTTTTATGAACTGTGTGACGAACATGGAATTTATGTGGTTGACGAAGCCAACATTGAGTCGCACGGCATGTATTATGGTGAGCATTCATTAGCCAAAAAGCCAGAGTGGGAAAAACAGCATGTCGACCGCATGGTTCGCCTGGTGGAGCGCGATAAGAACCATCCGTCGGTCATTATTTGGAGTATGGGCAACGAAGCCGGCAATGGTGTAAATTTTTATGCCGGTTACGAAGCCATGAAAGCGGCCGACCCACAAAAACGTCCCGTGCAGTACGAGCGTACGTATAAAGATCACGACGGCAGTATTTTGGATATGGATTGGAACACCGACATCGTGGTGCCGCAATATCCTTCGCCTGCTTTTTTTGAGTACATCGGCAAGCACAAAACCAACCGGCCGTTTATTCCCAGTGAGTATGCCCATGCCATGGGAAACAGCACGGGAAATTTCCAGGATTACTGGGATGTGATTGAGCTGTACGACAACCTGCAAGGCGGTTTTATCTGGGATTGGGTGGACCAGTCGATTTGGAAAACAAACGAAAAAGGCGAGCGCTTTTACGCGTATGGCGGAGACTATGGCGAGAACATGCCCACCGATAATACATTCCTGAACAACGGAATTGTATTTCCCGACCGGTCGGCGCAACCCGGATTATACGAAGTGAAAAAAGCGCACGAGTTCATCAACTTCAAAGCTGCGGGAGTCAATAATCACCATGAGTTACGTGTGTTTGTTGAGAATCTCTATGACTTTACCAATCTGACTGCATTTAACTTTACTGCTCAAATTAAGGCGGATGGAAAAGTGTTGAAGACTGACCATTTTAATGAGCTGGACGTGGAAACGCACACGGGACAGATGATCCGTATTTCGCTGGATGGCCTTGAGCAAAAAGCCAATACCCGCTATTTTGTCCACCTGTCGGCTACCTTGAAAAATGAGTGGGGGCTGTTGCCTGCCGGATTTGAAGTAGCCCGGGAACAGATAGAACTGGCCAACTTATTTGAACCGGAGCCGGTGGCGTCTTCAAATGGTGAAGCTTTGACAGTTCAGCAAAGCAACAAGCAGGTTACCGTGTCCAATGACGATTTTCGTTTTGTGTTTAGCCAGGCAGAAGGTCGTCCGGTTTCGTTCGCCTTTAAGGGCACAGAACTGCTGAAAGATGGTAAAGGCCCGAAACCCAATTTCTGGCGGGCGCCAACCGACAACGATTTTGGAAACCGTATGCAGTTCAACAACAGCGAATGGAAAAAAGCTTCGTTGTTTTCTGAAGTGATCTCTATGGAAACCGAAACCCTGGCCGAAAACCTTGTCAAGTTGGAAGTAGCCTACCAACTGCCTGGAGTGAATACGACCTTTGTCAGCGTGTATGAAATTGCGGGGACTGGTGTAGTAAAAGTTTCCAACCGTTTGAATACGACCGAATATAAAGCTGACATCCCTCGCGTAGGCATGCGCCTGCAACTGCCGAAAGCTTACGATCAGCTTAGTTATTTTGGACGTGGTCCTTGGGAAAACTATGTCGATCGCAAAGCTTCCACTTTCGTTGACCTCTACCAAGCCAATGTCAGTGAGCATTACGTGCCTTACGTGCGCCCCCAGGAAAACGGATACCGGACCGATGTTGGCTGGTGGGCGCTGTGTAATGAGCAAGGCGAAGGTTTGTTGATCGTAGCTGATCAGCCCAAAGCTGGTTTAGGCATGAGCGCCTTGCATATGCCAAACGAAGATTTTGATACTACCGGAGGACTGGATTACGAAGGAAACAGAGAGGTGGAGCCCGAGTTCCGTATTGATGGTATTCCAGAAGTGAATGGCAGCAAGCACATCAACGACATCAAGGAGCGCGATTTGGTGCAGTTGAATATCGACTTGGGCCAACGCGGTCTGGGTGGCGATAACAGCTGGGGCGCTCGTCCGCAAAAAGAATACACCTTGAATGGGCAGGAGCGTCATGAATATAGCTTCTTTATGGTTCCGCTTGTGAAAGGTTCAACGGAGAAGTATATTGAAATGAGCAAAGTCCTGATAAATAAAAAGTAACCAATCAAGAACAAACAGCCGTAGATCCAATGAATCATAAATTATTAATACTTGGAGGCTTGGCATCTTTAGCTGCCGGCTGTACTTCTTCGCAACTCAAAGTTGAAAAGCCTGATCGGCCGAACATCATCTTTATCATGACGGATGATCACTCGTTTCAAACACTGAGTGCCTATGATAATCGGTTTATCCAAACGCCGGGGCTCGACCGGATTGCCAATGAAGGGGTGACTTTCACCAACAGCTTTGTAGCCAATTCCATTTGTGCTCCCAGCAGGGCCGTGATGCTTACCGGGAAACACAGTCATGCCAATGGTCAGCGAGACAATACAGATACCTTTGACGGTAATCAGCAAACCTTTCCGAAATTGTTGCAGCAAGCCGGCTACCAAACTGCCTTGATCGGGAAATGGCACCTGAAAAGCGATCCAACCGGCTTTGATCACTGGAACATTTTACCCGGGCAGGGAAGCTATTATAATCCGGATTTTATCGATTCAACCGGACAAAAGCGTCACGAAGGTTACGTAACGGACCTTATCACTGACTTCAGCACCAATTGGTTGAATCAACGGGACAAAGACAAACCATTCTGTTTGCTGGTTCATCACAAAGCGGTGCACCGGGTGTGGATGCCACCAGCAAAATATTTGAATGAATTCAAAGACCGAGAGTTCCCGCTACCCGACAATTTCTACGATGATTACGCTGGAAGAACTGCGGCTGCCGAGCAGGAAATGAGCATCATTGAAAATATGGATTTGGTGTATGACCTGAAAATGCTGGACGAGGAAGGGGAAGTCCAAACACCTTATCGTTCCTACTACGAAAATGGGGCTTATGCGCGTATGACCGATGAGCAGCGCGATGCTTGGGATGCAGTGTATAATCCGATTATCGAAGATTTTAAAGCCCGTAACTTAAGCGGAAAAGAGCTGGCGGAGTGGAAATACAACCGTTACATGCAGGATTACCTGGCCTGTGTCAAATCACTGGACGATAATGTAGGCCGACTGTTGAAATATTTGGATGATAATGGATTGGCCGAAAGCACCTTGGTGGTTTATACCTCCGATCAAGGTTTCTATATGGGTGAGCATGGCTGGTTCGACAAGCGTTTCATGTACGAAGAATCGTTCCGAACACCATTGCTTATGCGCTTTCCCAAAGGATATGAGGCACGGGGCAAAATAGATCAGCTGGTGCAAAATATCGATTATGCTCCTACCTTTCTTGATCTGGCTGGTGCAGCCATTCCGGAAGATATCCAGGGCGAGTCGTTGTTGCCGTTGGTTGATGGAGAGCAGATAGCCGAATGGCGTGACGGCCTGTATTACCACTACTATGAATATCCGGGAGAGCATGCGGTAAAACGTCACTATGGCATCCGGACGGATCGGTATAAATTAATTCATTTTTACCATGATATTAACGAGTGGGAATTGTACGATTTGGAAAATGATCCAAGCGAAATGAGCAACTTGTGCGGGAAAGCAGAATACCAAGAAGTAGTTGATCACCTGAAAGTGGAACTTCGCAAGTTGCAGGAGCAATATCAAGATCCGGTGATGGTAAAAAAGTAGCTACCTGCCATCTGATATTGGTGATTTTTGCTGAGGCTGGCAAACGGAGAGTATGAACCTGAGAGATTTGGATCAATCAATTGTGACTAAGAAGTTCCAAAAAGATGCGTTATGCGTTGTTTTGTTCCAGGACCATAATACGTTGAAAATGATTTTCGAGGTGTTTACGCATCGCAATTCTGAATTCATCCGGAGATCCACCTTTCAGCACATCAACAATTCCGCGGTGCGATACATAGCGCTTATTTGAAATGGGCTTGTGTATCAACCCACTGTCATATACGTAATTAAAGACGGGGAGAAGCATCTTCTGAAAGTTCTTCAACGTTTCATTTTTTGTGATTGAATACAGCTTGCTATGAAATTCAATTTCGTGGCTGATATCAAACAGAATGTCTTCACTAAATTCAGGCTCCTGATCAACAATCTCATCCAACTCTTTCAGGTCCTGATCAGTAATGTGTCTGAAAATCAGATCGCCCATCCCAATCTCAAGAATAAGCCGGAGCTCAAAGATATCTCTCAACGTGCTGTTATCCAAGATGTGTGGAATCATTGATTTCTGCAGAAGCGATGAAATGTCGGGGCTGGTAATTACGGTTCCTTTATGCTTTATGGATTCTATCATTCCCATGGTTTTTAGTCGATTCAGTGATTCTCTAATCACTGTTCGACTGACACCCATAGCACTGGCTAGTTCAACTTCTTTCGGAATCACATCGCCGGGTTGCAGCGCATTTCTCTTAAAATAATCCACCAGGTTCATTTCAACTTTATCCACCAAACTTCTTGTGTCTATAGCAGTTATCAGGTTCTTATCTTCAGTTTCCATTTTTTTTATGCTTTCAAATATGTACTACATAACACAACAAATTTGCAAAAATGTTTGGAATAAAAAAAA
>SWCA01000094.1_pt1 | contig 30594 bp, 26 predicted proteins | sample 4692961 | NCBI WGS metagenome assembly SWCA01 (sample SAMN10267275, study PRJNA491770) | bioreactor metagenome | isolation source: DHS bioreactor inoculated with | place: Japan: off Shimokita Peninsula
GCACCTCTTTTTCCTTATTTTTTTCTTATTGCTCCAAATGGACATTTGGCTATACATGCACCACATTTTATACAAGCTACTGTATCAATTATATGTGTTTCTTTTACTTTTCCACTAATTGCATTTGCTGGACATTCTTTTGCACATAAGGTGCAGCCTCTACACTTTTCTTCCTCTATGGTGTACTCTAATAATGCACTGCATACTCCAGCTGGGCATTTTTTCGCTTTTACATGGGCTTCATATTCATGTCTAAAATATTTAAGTGTTGATAATACTGGATTTGGTGCAGTTTGACCTAGTCCACAAAGTGCGGAAGTTTTGATGCTTTGTGCTAATTTTTCTAGTTTTTCTAAATCCTCTAGTTCTCCTTTTCCTTCCGTTATTTTTTCTAGAATTTCAAGCATTCTCTTTGTCCCTATTCTACATGGAGGACACTTTCCGCAGGATTCCTCTACCGTGAACTCTAAGAAAAATTTTGCTATATCTACCATACAGTTATCTTCATCCATTACAATCATTCCCCCAGATCCCATCATAGATCCAAGGGCTATTAGCGAATCATATTCTATTGGAGTATCTAAATAATCTGCTGTAATACATCCTCCCGATGGTCCTCCTGTTTGGACTGCTTTGAACTTTTTACCCTTTGGGATTCCTCCACCAATTTCAAATATAATTTCTCTTAGGGTAGTTCCCATTGGTATTTCAATTAGTCCTATATTTTCTACTTTTCCACCTAGGGCAAATACCTTTGTTCCTTTAGATTTTTCCGTTCCAATGGATGCAAACCACTCTGCTCCATTTAATATAATTTTTGGTATATTTGCATAGGTTTCAACGTTATTAAGTAATGTAGGTTTATTCCATATTCCTCTTACAGCTGGAAATGGTGGTCTTGGTCTTGGCATTCCCCTTTTTCCTTCTATAGAGTTAATAAGGGCTGTTTCTTCTCCGCAGACAAAGGCTCCTGCTCCTAATCTTATTTCCATATCAAATTCAAAATCCGTTCCCAGTATCTTCTTCCCTAGGTATCCTTTTTCTCTTGCTTTATCGATGGCAATTTGAAGTCTTTCCACTGCAACAGGATATTCTGCTCTTACATATACATATCCTTTATTTGCGCCTACTGCATATCCAGCTATTGCCATGGCTTCTACAATGCAATGTGGATCTCCTTCCAATATGGACCTGTCCATAAATGCTCCAGGATCTCCTTCATCTGCATTACATGCCACATATTTTTGATCCTCTTTTACTTTATATGTAAACTCCCACTTCATTCCTGTTGGGAATCCTCCTCCGCCACGACCACGAAGTCCTGATCTTTTAACGGTATCGATTACTTCTTCTCTACTCATCCTCTTTAATGCTTTTTCTAGGGCTTTATATCCATCATGTTCTATATAATCCTCTATTTCCTCTGCGCCAATTGCACCACAATGAGAAAGAGCTATTCTCATTTGCTTATTATAAAAAGGTACTTGTTCAAAAGGCTTCATTTCTCCTTTTTCATCTAAGGCTTCTTTATATAAAAGATCTTTTATGATGTTTCCCTCGATTAAATGCTCCTTTACAATTCTATCTACATCTTCAAGCTTTACTTGAGAATAAAAAGCCCCTTGTGGATATACAATTACGATTGGTCCCTCAGCACAAAGCCCAAAGCATCCTGTCTTTACTAACTTTATATCTTCATATATCCCTTTTTCTTTTAATAAAGTTTTCATTTTTTCTAATATTTTTAAAGAACTAGAAGAAGTACAGCCAGTTCCCCCACAAATTAAAACCTGTTTTTTATAACCCATTTCATTTCCCCCTTTAATGCTTTTTAAGGTTTTTTTATCTATATTTAGCCATTATCCCTTCTACATCTTCTGCTTTTAATTTTCCATAAACATCCTCATTTACAGTCATCACTGGAGCAAGTCCACAAGCGCCTATACATCTTGTTGCAACTAGTGTAAACCTTCCATCTTCTGAAGTTTTCCCTATTCCAATATTTAAGTCTTTAGATATTTTGTCAATTACCTCTTGTGATCCTTTAACATAACATGCTGTTCCAAGACAAACTCCTATTACATATTCTCCCTTTGGTTCTAGGGAAAACTGAGAATAAAATGTTGCAACCCCATAAATTTCAGCAAGGGGAATATGAAGGCCTTCTGATATTTTCTTTTGCACCTGAATAGAAACACATCCAAATATTTTTTGTGCTTCATTGAGGACGGGCATAAGCCCTCCAGGCTTTTCTTTATGAATCTTTATAGCCTGATCCAGCTTTTCAAAATTCTCCTTTGTAAACAAATCTCTCCCCATGGATAATCACCCCTTATTCGTATATAATAATAGGAAATTATATCTCCCTATTTTCCGAATTGAATTTATATTCAAAATATTTTAATTAATTATATCATGAAATGGTTTTCCTCCACAATAAATGGAGAATTTTAAATTTAAAATTAATAAAAATTCAAAATTTATTAATAAATATATATTTTAAAATGTTTATTCATGACTGATTTTCAAAAAAATAATAGGAGAAATAGTTCTCCCATCCTATACCCTTTACATCTTATATTTTTAAAACTTCCAAAGCATTTTTCACTTGAATGGCTGTTCCTAAAACAAGACAATCTTCCTCTATATCAAATAAATCTGTATGAGCAGAATGAATAATTCCTTTTTTTTCATTCCTACATCCTAATCGAAAAAAAGCACCTTGTGTATTTTTAAGAAAATACGCAAAATCCTCTACCCCTAAACTCACATCTTTTATGTTTATGATATTGCTTTTTCCTAAAATGTTTATTCCATTTTCTTTTACTATATTTACCATTTTATTATCATTTCTAAGACATGGATATCCTTCTTCTACCATCACTTCTCCTTTTCCCCCCATGGCACTGCAAGTATAGTTTACTACTTCCTTTATTCTACTGATTATTTTATTTCTTGTGGCTTTATTAATGGTTCTAACGGTTCCCACCATCTCTACATGATTTGCAATGATATTTCCCTGGGTTCCTCCTTTTATGGTTCCTAATGTGATCACTGCGCAATCTCTTGGATCTACATTTCTACTGATAATACTTTGTACTCCTGTTATAATCTGACCAGCCATAAAAATAGCATCTACTCCTGTATGGGGATATGCTCCATGGGTTCCTTTTCCATATACCTTGATTTGAATGCTCTGAGAAGCAGCATTCATCTTATCATATTTTATTCCTATTTTTCCTACAGGAATTTCGGGTGCTACGTGAAGTCCAAATATTGCATCCACCTTTGGATTTTCCATTGCCCCTTCTTCTATCATTCTTTTTGCTCCTCCGATGGTTTCTTCTGCTGGCTGAAATAAAAGCTTTATATTCCCTTTTAAATTTTCCTGTTTATTCCTTAATATCTTTCCTGCTCCTAAAAGAATACTCATATGGGCATCATGTCCGCAAGCATGCATTTTTCCATCTATGGTAGACTTATAGGGTACTTTTTTTTGATCTTGTATTGGCAAACCATCCATATCTGCTCTTAACGCAACTGTTTTTCCCTCTTCTTTTCCCTTTATCATTCCTATAACTCCTGTATCTGCTATGTCTTTATACTCTATCTTCATTTCTTTAAGATAAGAAATAATTTTTTTCCTTGTTCTATATTCTTCCATGCCTAGTTCTGGATTTTGATGAAAATCTCTTCTTACTTTTATAAGGAAGTCTTTTATTTTTTCACAATCAGATAGAATTACATTCTCATTATTCATTGTATTGTGGCACACTCCTTTATCTTGACTTCCCCTAAATTTCCATCTAATATGGCTCTCACCCCAAAGGGAATTGTAATATTGGGAATACAATGTCCTGCTTTAAGATTATATATTACTGGTTTCCCTAAATTATGCAAATGATCTTTTAAAACCTCCATTAAAGTAAAGCTACTCTTGCCATTTTCTCTTTCACAACCGTTGAAATCCCCTAATATTATTCCTGCTGCATCCTCAAGTTTTCCCGCAAGCTTTAATTGTTGAAGCATTCTATCTATTTTATATGGCTTTTCTCCTATCTCTTCTAAAAATAATAGTTTTCCCTTTGTGTTTATTTCAAAAGGCGTTCCTATAGTAGAGGAAAGTACAGCAAGATTTCCTCCTATAATCTCTCCTTCACCAATTCCTCCTGCTATACACTCTATTTTTTCATTTTGAGGATTACAAATTTTTCCCATTGATATTTGACTATCCATGGCTTTTTTGAAATATTTCTTTGAAAAAGGATGTATTCCAGGAATCATATCCGAAGCTACCATAGGTCCATGAAAGGTTACTAGATTACTTTTTTCATGGATAGCAATATGTATTGCAGTAATATCGCTATAACCTATAAATACCTTTGGATTTTTGTGAATAAGGTCATAATCTAATTCCTCTAATATTCTTATGGCTCCATAGCCTCCCCTTATACACATAATTCCTTTTACTTTTTTATCTAAAAACATATGATTTAAATCCTGAGCTCTTAATCTATCTTCTCCTGCCAAATATCCCTTTGAAGCATAGCAGCTTTTCCCTATTATTGGACGAAATCCCATTTCTTCTATTCTTTTTTTGATTAAAAACATTTTTCTATCTTTCAGTGGACTTGCTGGAGCTATGATTCCTAGAGTATCCCCCGCCTTTAATGCTCTAGGCTTAATCATGGTTATTTCCCTCCTTTACAGAATTCTCCTATTTTTAGTGTATGTATCTTTTCTAACTTTGTGTATAAAAAAGTAAGTCCTAATATTTTCTGTAGATCCAATAATTTTTCTATCATCTTTTTTCATATGAAGCTAAATTCAAAATCTTCACCATTAAAAAAAATGAACGATGTAATTCTTTAATGTAGTAAATTCTATCGTAATTGTTATTATAATGGCTATAATCAATATCTTGGTTATCATTTTAATTCTTTTATTTTTAACTGAATATACAAATGTAGAAAGAAAAATGCTAAATTCATACAATAAAATCATAGGTCCAGCCATTAAAAACTGTGAAACAATATCTGGTGGAGTTAAAATGGCTCCTATTATAGCGATTATGAGTATAGCTATTTTTCTGTGCTTTTTTAAAATTTCAGGACTTATTAATCCAAGTTGTGTAAGCAATAAAACCAACATAGGTAGCTCAAATATTAAACCAAAGGATAGGAGTAGTGTTCCTATAAAGCTAACATATTTAGCAAATGAAAATAGAGGCATTACCTTATCCACGGACATTTTTACGAAAAATTGAATGATGATTGGCACTACTATAAAATAAGCAAACAGGATACCTGTTATAAAAAATAAAATTCCCATGTTCATAGCAAATAAAATATAATTTTGCTCCTTTTTTTTGAGCCCAGGCTTTATAAACGACCAAATTTGAAATAAAATTATTGGTAATGCAATGGTTGTTCCTACAACAAAAGATATTTTAACATATTCTAAAAATAGTTCTGGAGGAGCAACGTATATAAATTCTAAATTTTTTCCTGGCTTAGTGATATATTTCATTATACGGTCTATATAATTATAGCTCACTAGAGCGCCTACTATAATGGCTATAGCAATGACTATAATTCTTTTTCTTAACTCATCCAAATGCTCTATTAAAGTTAATTGAATATCTTTCATTATGTACCTCCTAATCACTTAAAAAGTGAAAGGCACTGTGCTAACAGCGCCTTTCATCCTTATTTTTTATACTTCATTTATATCATTTTCTATATCTTCAGATATTTTTTTAGCGTGGGTTCTAAATTCTCCTAAGGCTTTTCCAAATGCTTTACCTATTTCAGGTAACTTTGATGGTCCAAAAATAACAAGAGCTATTATTAAAATAACTACTAACTCAGACATTCCTATTCTTCCAAACATCTAAATTTCATCTCCTTCTATAATACTATTATCTTTTGATGACGTGTTTCTATTCTTCATCTTTTCACATTTTGTACATAAATTGAAATTCTTTATTTTAGGAACATATTTATCAGAACAATGTTTACAATAGGCTAATACAATTTCTTTTTTTATGGTATACCCTTTAAATAGCAAATTCACTGGAAACGAAACTTTTTGTATTGCTGCTTCTAAACACACGCTTTCACAAAGATTACAAGCTTTGCATAAACTAGCATTATGCTTTATTGTAATTTTTTTATCCTCTTCTTCAATCTCCCAGGCATTCCATGGACAAATTGCTGCACATGCTCCACATCCATCACATGTAGCATTTAGATGATAACTTCTAAAAATTCCATTGTCTTTGCTTAAATATTGTTCCTTAACGTTTTTTAAAGCGCTCATTGTATCTAGTAATAATTTTCTTTCATTAAATTCATCCTCATCTATATTCTTTATGGCATCTATAGCAGCATCCCGTCCTAAATATAAAGAGCTTGTTTTTATCCATAAAAAGAATTCTCTGCGGGATAATTTATCCTTCGCATATTTCCCATCTTCTTCTTCATGATTTAAAATCTCATAATCAAAATCTAGGTTCAATGCTTTTAAAAATAATCCTATTTTTTCCAAAAAACTTAAAAAATCATTATAATTTTTTTTATAAGTACATAGTTTGCATTTACTTAGATCAAAATATATTTTCTTCTTTAGAATTATCACAAATGCTATTAAGTACTCTTCCTGTAATCCATGTAAACAAGAAAATTTAATACTTTCTTCCTTGTTTCCTTGTGCACATTCTACGATTAGAGAATCTTTTTCTTTTGCTCTATTCAATGCACTTATTTCTCCAAAATTTTTTAACTTAATTGCTTTTGATGGGCAGATACTTCTACATATACCACAGCTTGTACAACTATTTTCATCTATTATAATACTATCTTGTTCCCACTTTATTGCTTGAACAGGGCAAACATCCTTGCACTTACTGCACTTACTAAATCTATACCGATTATTTAAGCAACGCTCTTTTGATGGAATAGGATAATTCTTTTTTTGTAGCTTCTTAAAAAAATACTTTATGAGCATATCAATCACATCCTGATGGACTAGTTATCTTTTCTTTATTTTAAAGCTTGTTTTTTAGGTTTTATTATCAAGGATGGGCTAGTTAACTTAGAATCTGACAGACCTATCACATCTGCTGTTGTGTTATTTATTTTCTTAATTTCCTCTATGTCTTTACATTTTAAAGCTCTCATATTACACGCGGCAACGCATGCTGGTTCTTCACCCGCCCTCATTAATTCATAACACATGTCACATTTACTCGTCTTTTTTAACGCTTTACGATATTGCGGTGCACCATAAGGGCATACTTTTACACATCTTTGACATCCAACACATTTATCTGTATCCACATAAACGATTCCATCTTCTATCCTCTTGGTCATTGCTCCTGTTGGACAGTTTTTTACACAAACAGGATTCATACAGTGATTACAAGATAATGATATGAAATACATCCATGGATTAGGAAATTTTCCTCCCTCATATGCATCAACATGTCTTAGATTAATTCCTACTTCAAGATTATTTTTATCTTTGCAAGCTATAACACATGCTTTACACTGGGAACATCTTTCCATATCGAAGAAAAATCCTTTTTGACCCATAAAAATTCTCCTCTCTATAAAACGATTCTTTGCTTCCATTTATAGTCTAGCTCCAATGGTTTATTATGCTTTTCAATCTCAACAATACATGCTTGAAAAGATTCTATGTCAGGACCTGATGGATAATCTCCAGTTAATATATTTGCAGATCCTCCTTTGCAATTACCATCCTCATCGATTTCAATCCATGAGCCTTGCGGTAAAATTACAACGCCTGGCATGACACGTTCCGTTATATGAAGCCTTCTTAAAAGAGATCCATGTTCATTAAATACACGAACTACATCTTGTTCTGAAAGTCCACGGCTCTTAGCATCGATAGTATTCATATAAATTTCATATGGAAATGCTTCACGAAGCCAGGGCACATTTCCCATAATGGAGTGTGTTTGTCTCTGCCCATGAACACTACATAACTGCAATGGATATTTTCCTTTAATTTTTTTCTCCCAATTTTGGAAAGTAGCTTCATATCCATGAGTTGGAGGTATATATCGCGCAATGGGATATCCCTTATTCCATCCTGCCTTAGTAACTGCATCTGCAAGCTCTTGGCAGTGAATTTCTATTTTCCCACTCTTTGTTCCTAGGGGATTTTTTTGAGGATCTTCTCTAAATTTTTTGTTATGTATATAAACAAACTTATCCTTTGGTTTTCTTTCTACTTGATAGATTCCTTTTTCTTTAAACTCCTCCATTGTAATTCTTCCAATTTGAGGATTTCCTTGAACACCCCATTTTTTTATATCATCATCCGTTATCGTAACTAAAGGTTCATATCCTGTGTTATCTGGTTTGATTACCTTTGCACCTGCAATCTGATTGAATATCATTTGCTCCTCAGATATAGGTTGGATTTTCAAAGGATCAATTCCCCATCTTTTCCCTATTTCTTGTGCTATCCAAGCATCGTCTTTTGCTTCAAATAAAGGCTCCATCACTTTTCTTGACCATATTAATGTTTCTCTATTTCCAGCAGTAACATAACCAAATCTTTCCCACATTGTTGTTACAGGAAGAACAACATCAGAATAAGCTGCATTTGGATTTAGAACATATTGATTTGTTACAACAAAGTCAACCTTACGGTGGGCTTTAATTCCTTTATTTGCATTGTTTGTCTGATTAAGCGTTGAACTATGACTATGATACATCATTCTAATATCTATATCCTTTTTAGGTCCTACTTCTTTAGTATATTTTCCTGTTAGAATAGCATCCCAATGCTCTGCGCAAGATAATTTAAACTCCTTAAGAGGATTTTCAAGCTCCGATATTCCATTGCTTCCTGACTTAATGAGTGCAGGACCTCCATTTGTTGCAGGTTCTTGAGCACTACAGCTAAAGCTTCCTCCTGATATCCCCATATTGCCTGTCATTGCTCCAACCGTAATTTGAGCAAGACATACATGTTGTCCTTTTTCAATTCTTGCAGAATTCCACCCAAATAAAACAGTCGCTGGCTTAGTTCGCCCTAGTTCCATTGCAAAAGAACGAATTTTATCTACAGGTGTTCCACAAATTTCTGAAGCCCATTCAGGTGTCTTGGCTTGTCCATCATAAGTTCCTAGAACATAATCTTTGAAATTCTCCTTTGGATCCACTTCTGGTGGCATATGCTCCTCATCAAATCCTACCGTACATCTATTTAAAAAATCCCAATCAATTAAGGCTTGTTCAGGGGAATCTTCTGTTATTAAAACATACGCAATAGCAAGAAGCATAGGTGTATCTGTAGCAGGCCTTATAGGTATATATTCATCTGCTAAAACTGCTGTTGTTGTATTATAAAAGGGATCAACGCTTATAATTTTAATTCCTGCTTCTTTAGCTCTTAATAAATTATTCATGGCATAGCTTCCTGAATTCCAAGCTGGATTATTTCCCCATAAAACAATCAATTTTGCATTTAGAATATCCATTCTATCATTGAGTGCATGTTGCTTTTGTTTAATCCCCATGATAGGCTGCATTGCTTTTGACCATGCACCACGAGATCTACTCCCATATTTTTCAACATATCCTCCGTACAGTGCAAAAGGAGCTCTCATTTCTCCACTTTGTCCATTTGGACCATGGAGTAGATAAATAGATTTATTTCCATAATTCTCTTTTATTCTCGTCGTTTCCCTAGCAACTATATCCAGTGCTTCATCCCATGAGATTCTCACCCATTCATCTTTACCTCGAAGTTCTTTTTGTCCACCTCCTGATGTCCAATGTTTACGCTTCATTGGATACTTTAGTCGATCCGCTCCAAGTACTTGCTTACGCTGAGCTCTTCCTCTTGCACATGCTCTTTGCTGTGGAAAATCAATGCTATCAGGATGTGTGTCATCTGTTTTTTGTCTCACCACAATACCATCCACTACATATGCTTTGTTCAAACATCTTCCACCACAATTGTGCCAACAAGCTGCTGTTATCCATTCTCCTTTTTTATTTAAGATTTCCTTTGCTTGAGCTGAAGATACTTTTGAAAGCTCATTTTCATAACTTGTCATTAATACCACAGATGTAGCCACACTCCACTTTAGGAATGATCTTCTATTCATTTTAAAATTTTTGATTTTATCCACTAAATGATTCATAAGCATCAACTCCCATAACCTATTAACTTAAGCTGTGTATTAATTCTTTCACTGATACATAGTCAAATTCAATATATCCTTTCAAAACTTTAGCAATTCCTCTATAGAATTCTGTATTCGCATTATTGACCATATGATTTGAGAACTCTGGTATCCATTTTACTAAATGCTCTTTTAAAAAATTTTCTTGATCCTTTAATATTCCTATTAGCTTATCCCTATGCTTTGCTTCATTATTTTCCATTGCCATCTCATTTAATCTATACATAAAGTCCAGTTCAGTTCCTATATGATCGTCTGGTTCATGAGGATAATTTCTAGGGATAAAACAATATTTTAAATAATTTTTTCTAACCTGAAAAGTTTCTTCTTGGAAAACCAAACGATCTTCATTTAGATATACGGATTCCCAGGGGGGTACAGGAAGAGCATTAGGGCCAATAAACATTCGGGTATAATCCCAATGAATCTTTTCATATTCTTTTTTTTCAAGAATATTATTTATTTTCAAAAAATTATTCACTTCTCTTATCCCTTCCTCAATTAGTTTATGCTCATCTGCAAAGGGAAAAGCTTCGACTATATTCTCTTCTACAATTATTTTCAGAAATTCTTTAGAAGGCTCCACATAAAAAATATGTTTCAAAAAACTATATGAAAAAACTTTCATTTCTAACAACATGTTTACTTCTTCACTACTTAGTTTACCCATCCCAATAATCTCCTTTATCTCCTATAGCTATATTGTAAATAGAATACATCTATTCAACTAACTTACGCGATCCTTCCGAAGCTAAGTCTGCTACTGCAACAAGTATCATGTAGCAAATTAAAATTAGAGTTATCTCTGAATATTTGAAATAGCTCATAGCCAATTTGAATTGCATTCCAAGACCTCCAGCTCCGACAAATCCCACAACAATAGTGGTTCGAATAATAACCTCCCATCGATATATAATATATGTCAAAAATTTTTGTGCTACAGCTGGAACCACTCCATAAATTAGTATTTGTCCTGTTCCAGCGCCACAAGAGGCTAAGTTCCTTATTGGCTTCAAATCCATATCCTCCACCACTTCTGCGCATAATTTTCCTATTATTCCAAAATTATGGAGAGCAAGTGCTATAGCTCCCGGAAGTATTCCGGGCTTGAATATAAATATTATGATCATCGCCCATACAAGTTCTGGAATTGCCCTTGAAAAAATATATAAGGCTCTTATTATGAAAAAAATTATCCAATTATACCCTCTTTTAGATAAGGTCACAGACCCATCTGCAACATTTCTTGCAGCAGGAATAACGGTTACTATCATTCCAATGGTTGCAAAGCCTATAGCCATTATACTCATCTGTAATGTTTCATAGGTAAGCTGAAGTGACTTTTTCCAAATTTCAGGATCCTTGAATGCAATATTTGTTTCTCCAATTCCAAACATACCGCCTAAAAATTTTTTTGCATATTGAATGTTTTTTTCAGAAAACAGGCTCAAAAATTTTGCTCCATCTACCATGTATATAAAAGACCAAGAAGCAATAAGTAGAATCAAAGCTATACCTAAAGATACTTTTACAAAATTAAATTTATTTTCATTTTCAACTAATGTTCTTCGTAAGAGATTACTCCAAAAATCCATTAATACTACAAGAATTATTAGGAAAAATATATATGTCCAAACCTTATTATAGTTAAGATCTTGAAGGGCTAATTGTATCTGATATCCCAATCCCCCTAATCCAACAAAACTCATAATAGTTGAAGAGCGAACTGCACATTCAAATCGATACATGGTATAACTAATCATGTCCGCCTTTGCTATGGGTAAATATCCATATAAAAGTATCTGAACCCGTGAAGCTCCCGCTGCCTTTAGCGCTTCTATGGGTTCTTTTGGCACATCATTTATTATATCTGCAAAAATTCTTCCTAGTATTCCTCCATAAGGAATTCCAAGGGCAAAAATTGCGGCATATGGAGATAAGCCAATAGACGCCACAAATAGCCATGCCCAAACTAATTCATGAATCGCCCTCATAAATCCTAAAATGCCTCTAAATATAGTTTTTGATAAGTATTTTGTAAAATTTTTATTTGCTAAAACTCCTGAGGCTACAATGCCAAAGACAAGTGCGATAAAAAGCGCTAAGGTCATACCCGCAACTGCATAGGAAAGGGTTCTCCATGATGATATTATAGAAGTTTGTATCATTTCTTTAGATAAATCGGGAGTAAACATAGACTTAATAATTTGAAATATAATAACTTTTCCTCCTGGGTGAAAAAGTTCTGCACTCCACTCTAATGAAAATAAACTCCATGCAAATATTAGGATGAGAAGGAATGTAAGAAAATTCCTTTTATGAAATTCTAAGGAATTTAAATGTTTATTCATTCAATTCAACTCCTCCTTGTAAATTATATAATTCTGATAGCATTTGACCAGTTACTTCTTTAGATGGCAGATCAAAATGAATTTTACCTTCTCTCATTCCAATAATTCTATCAAAATATTTTCTTGCATATTCAACAGAATGAAGCACCGTTACAAGGGTTTGATTTTCTTCTTTTGCAAGGCTTGTAAGCATAGAGAGAACATCCTCAGCGCGAGCAGGATCTAGTGAAGATACAGGTTCATCTGCAAGAATAGCTTCTGGTTTTTGAAGAAGAAGCCTTGCCATTGCTACCCTTTGCTGCTCTCCTCCCGAAAGGTTGGATGTCTTTTCATACATTTTGTCCGATAATCCTACTCTTTCTAACGCCTTATGCACTTGCTCTTTTTCTTGAGGAAATATTAAAGATAAGAGGGATTTAAATAATCCCCAGTCAGAAAATCTTCCTGCTAATACATTATGTATAACAGGTAACTGTGGTACTAAATCAAATTGTTGGCGAATAATTCCGACTTTTTTTGCAAGCTGTTTTCCTTTTTTATACTCCAGGGAGGGCCTTTGATCTATTTTTAAACTACCCTTATCCGGTTTTACTATGTTTGCAAGTATGTTAAGAAGCGTGGTTTTTCCTGCTCCACTTGGTCCAATTAAGGCAATAATCTCACCTTTTTTTATTACAATAGAAAGGGAAGATAATACTATCTTCCGCTCATACCTTTTGCCTATTTCATTTAATTCAAATATATCTTTTAATTTCATTCAAATCACCTTCTATTTAACCATTCCTAAAGCCTTACCCACTTCTTCAATTGCTTTGTAATTTTCATTTTTTGTTTCAACAAACTTATCTGTTTGGAAAAATTTTAATACTTCTTCTTGTAAGCCGCCATTTTCAAGATTCATTGAAAGTATTACTTCTTTTACCTTATCTTTCGTTCCTTCTCCATATAGCTTATCTATATTTTCAGGTTTATTGATTGTCCAGTGATAATCATAATATTCTGGTGTTGTGTAGAATACTTTAACTTTATTTAAATCTACGGTATTTTCTTTTACTGCTTTCTCCCATACAGATATGTTTAAAGCTCCTGTTTCAAAAGCACCTGATTCCACAAGTTTAATTGTTTTATCATGAGAACCTGAATAATTTGGTTTACCATTTAAATCACTTTCTGGGTTAATACCCGCCTTTGTTAAAAAGTATCTTGGCATTAATGAACCAGAGGTTGAGCTTTCACTTCCAAAGGTAAATGTTTTTCCCTTCACATCTTCAAGTTTATCAATATTCATATCCTTTTTACATATAAAAACAGATTTAAACTTTGCATCTATTGGTCTTTGTGCGATGGCATCTGAGCCTTCAGCAACTGCTCTTGCTTGTACTCCTGTAAGACCTCCAAACCAAGCAAGCTGCATTTCTCCTCTTTCAAAAGCAGTAACGAGTGCCGCATAATCAACAGATGGTACAAATTGAACATCCAGTCCTGTTTGTTCACTTAAATATTTTGCCATGGATTCCATGTTTTTATTTAATTGCGTAGCATCTTGGTCTGGAATAGCACCAATTTTAAATACCGGTTTTTCTGATTGAGTACTTTCTTTATTATTCTCTTTATTCTGAGAACAAGCTGAAAGCGAAAATACCATAATTCCTAGTAATAAACTAATTAATATTTTTTTCATCATATATCCTCCCTTTTTAAATTTTTTATAATTATATTCAATTTTTTGGTAGAATTCTAGCTATATTTATAATTTTTTTATAAATTATTATTTATTCTCTTATAAATATACACTATTCTTTCATTTTTTGATCTTTTTACTCAGATTTAATAATAATTATACATTATTCGTCATACGATAGTAAAATAGAAATGTTTTATATTTCACTATATATATATAATTTTTTTCTATGGATCCTTTTTAATAATCATATTATATAAGCTTATAATTTCCATACTATACAAAGATAGGATAAGGAACCTTTTTCCCTCAAAGTTCCTTATCCTATCTTTGTTTTTTTAATCTGTCCCAATATTTCTATTGGGACTTACTTTTTTATATTTTAAATACATCAATTGCAGCGCTCAATTTTATGGAAAGCTCTTTTAGTTCATCTGCAAGAGAATTGGTTTGCTCTACGATACTATTTTGTTCTTGTGTAGAAGCAGATACCTCCTGAGATGCTGCTGCTGTTTCTTCTGATGTGGCTGCCACATTTTCTATAACAGACACTACTTTGTTTCTACTTTCCATTACATTTTCCAAATTGGTAGATATAATACTGATTCCCTGCACAATATTTTCTACTGCCATGGCTATCTTTGCGAAGGTCTCATTGGTGTGGTCTACAGCCTTATTTTGTGCATAAATCACATTTCTTGCATTGTCCATTTTTTCCTGGGCTAATCCAACTTCCTTTTGAATGGATAAAATGATATTATTAATGCTATTACTTGACTCTCCTGTTGTTTCAGAAAGTTTTCTAATTTCATCTGCAACTACTGCAAATCCTTTTCCAGCTTCTCCTGCTCTAGCTGCTTCAATAGCAGCATTTAAGGCTAGTAAATTTGTTTGCTCTGCTATATTCGTAATGGCTTCAATAATCATCCCTATTTCTTTGGCCTTATCCCCTAGGGAATTAATGGTTTCTCCTATTTCTGTAGAGACTTTTGTATTTTCATATGATTTTTCCTCTAAAATCTTAACAATATCCATTCCTTCCTTATTTGCTTTATATACTTCTTCAGAGGATTTTTTACTTTCCTTCATATGTGCCGCCATTTCTTCTATTGCATTTGAGAGGGTATTTACTTCAAAAGCACCCATTTCAGCATCTTTCGCCTGTTCATTGGCACTATTTGCCACTTCAGAAATAGCCCTTGTTACCTCATAAATAGAAGAGGCTGTTTTATCTGTGGTGAAAGCAAGATTTTCAGAGGAGGAAGATACTAACTTTGAGGTTTCTCCTATCTCATAAATCAAACTTCTCATATTCTCCATCATTTTGTTAAAGCCCTCGCTTAGTTTGCCAAGCTCGTCTTTAGAATGAATGGTGCTTTTTACACTCAATTCTCCCTTTGAAGCTTTTTCCATGCTCTTCATTATATTTAAAAGTGGAATGGTGATTTGTCTTGATGCAAATATTCCTACTATGATGGCAATTAAAATGAGTATCATAGTGCTTATTAGCATATAGTTCATCATATTTTTTATAGGAGCGCGAATATCTTTTACATCTCCACTTAAGATAATAACCCAATTTGTACTTGGAACAATCCCATAAGATGCTATCTTTTCTTCTCCTTTATAAAAATACTTTGTTGTATCTATATCTACTTTTTCCTTATTTTTAAGTTTTTCTACAACCTCTTTTATGGTTTCATTTTCAACAGGCTTTCCTATTTTATCTTTTGTTGGGTGATATAGCATGTTTCCTATTCCATCTATCATATACGCATAGCTTGAATCTGTATTTGCTATTTTTATATTCTTTATATATTCTGCGAATTTCTCTATATATACAGCATTCCCTGCAAATCCAACTATTTGTCCATTATCCTTTATGGGTTGTGTCACCACGATGATTTGTTTTCCTGTAGATTTAGATACTAAGACTTCACTAATAACAGGTTTTCCCCTTAAGGTTTCCTGAACATACCCTCTATCATTTATATCTTTCATCAAAAGATTTCTGTCACTATCTGCAATGATAATTCCGTTAGCATCTACAATAAAGGCGTGCTCTAAATCTCCCAACTCCTTTACATATTCATCTAGTTCTTCATTTACCTTTAAAGATGCATTTTTATATTCTTCCTCATTATTATTTTGACTTATTTTGGCTAAATTTTGTATGCTTTCTTTATGAGAAAGTACACTTGTTTCTGCTAATTCTTTTTCAATCATGACAGAAATAATGTCTATTGTTCTTTTATTTACATTTAGCATTTCTCCTTTGCTTTGCTCTAAAATGATATCCGATGATTTTAGATAAGTTAGTATTCCTGTTAAAGCCATGGATACAATAATAATTAGTCCAATCATGACAGGAAGCTTCTTTTTTATGGTCATGTTTTTCTCCTCCTTTTATTTGCTATTATCTTTTATTATCTTTTATACCCTGTTTGTCTATAATCTATCCTTTATATCGGCAGATATATGTCTTTCATGAGCATATGATTTCTTGTAATTTTTACATAACATTCGTATAGCTAAAAACATCCTATAGGATTTCCTATAGGATGTTCTTTCTCTATTTTTTATTTTCTCATAGAAAACATTTTTTTTCCTTCTCTCATTCGTTGCAATGCCGTTATCAATACAAGCATAGAAAATAGATTGGTAATGAAGATAATGTGTTCCTTGAATAAAATCATGCAGGTAAACAAAATAAATCCTTCCGTTCTTTCTGCTACCCCAGCTTGATAATAAAAGGATTTCACTCCATTTTTATCTGCTAATGCTCCTACGGTTAAAAATATAGTCATAGAAAAAATAATGCAACAAGTTAAAATCAATAAATAGAAGATGGCTTTTTCATATTTAAGGGCTAGTGCTATAATTAAACCTATTTCTACCACTCTATCAAAGGTAATATCCATTAAGGTTCCCCATGAAGTTGAATTATTTTTCTTTCTTGCCATGGCTCCATCTACTGCATCTAAAAAACCAGAAAACCAAAGAAATAAAAAAGCGAAAAAAACACGATCAAAATATACAAATACAGATGAAAAAATTCCAATAATAAAAGCAGCTACCGTAACTTGATTCGGGGTTATATGAAGTCTTAGTAAAAAACTAGCAAATTTATCGATTATAGAATTTACATATTTTCTTCCATGGGTATCTAACATATCTTTCCTCCTTCCTAGTACATGCCTAATCCTCTTTTCCTTATTCCCCATACATTAAGGTAAATTGAATAAAATACATAGTAAAAGGATCAATACTTTTTTTCTATTCTTTTTTTACATTGATATCGATGGATCCATTTTTTCATGGTGGATGTGTTATTTTGATTAAACTTTAGCGTTTGTATCTCTTCTTCATTAAATAAAAGATCTAGTATGTGCACACTATGTTTTTCCCCTAGCTTCATGGATTCGCTACAGGATTGACAGTAAGTTAATATATAGCTAGACCCTGCTTCATAGGCCCTTTTTCTCATCAATTTAAGGGCTCTTTTTCTATTGGTTAATAACAGCATACCTCCAGCGCCGCAACAACTGGTATTTTCTTTACAGTTTCTAAATTCTTCTATTTTTAACCCTAATTCTTTTGTAATATTTCTAATAGCACTTTGAATCTTTTCTTCTTTTCTCGTTGGACAAGAATCATGTAATGCAAAAGTAAGATTCAACTCTTTGTATTTATTTTTCATTTGTTTTGGAATACCAATATGATCTATTGCTTCCCACAAGGAAGTGACTTTCCTATTTTTACTTTCTTTTGAAATGGTTTTATAACAAGATTGACAAGCAGTTATCACTTCTTTTATATTATGTACTTTCAGCTCTTCTTCTAAAGTAGCATAATACTTTTCAAAATTTACCTCGTCCTTTATTATTTTGGATGGTGCAGCGCAACACCTTAACAGTATCCCTAAATCCTTTATATTTTCTTTTAAATATTCATATATTTTCATTACAATATCGGGGCTGTAGGATGCTAAACTGCATCCTGGAATAAAAACTTTTGTTATTCCTTCTTCTTTTAAGTTAGAAGAAGCCGTAAAACACCTAGAAAAGGTTATTTTTTGATTGAGTTTAACCAAATTTGCATTTTTCATCTTATTCCTTCCTTTTTTATTAATTTAAAATACCTTCACATAATTTGCGAAGGTATTTTCATTTTATCCTAACATGCAATATCTAAAGTGCATTATTTCTCCATAGTGTATTTTATTTTTCGACAAAATATACTAATCCTTTCCTACAAAGTATATCACAGAGAAAACTTTTATAATTATAGAATTTCTTTATATTTCATCTATATATTATAAAAAATTTCTATATACACTCTATAGAATAAACTTTTCATTTCTCTTTTTAATTTTTTTACTAATAAATTTAAATGCTAACTCATGACTCATATCCCCAGCGAATCCTATCGAGGGACTTTTCTTAAATAAACTAATAGTTTTATACTTATATCCTAATTATCCATAATATCATTTTTTATACTATCTTATAAAATAAAAAAGCACATATTCTTCACAATATGTGCTCTTTTCTATGAAAATACTAGTCTATCACTAAGTAAATCATTTGATTGTATTTTTTCAAAAGATGCCATAAGCTTTTCAATAGTCAGATTTTTCTTTTCTTCTCCTCTTATATCCAATACAATATTTCCTTGGTGCATCATTATTAATCGATTCCCAATAGTTATCGCTTGATTTAAATTATGCGTTACCATAAGAGTAGTGATCTTTTTTTCTAAAATAATTTTTTCTGTTAAGTCGATTATTCTTTCTGAAGTCTTTGGATCTAATGCTGCTGTATGTTCATCTAATAAAAGCATTTGAGGATTGGAAAGAGTGGCCATAAGCAAAGACAGGGCCTGTCTTTGTCCTCCTGATAACAGCCCAACTTTTGTATTCAGTTGATTTTCAAGCCCTAAGGAAAGAGGGGTTAAAAGCTCTATAAAATAAGGTATTTCTTTTTTCGATACGCCCATCCCTAAATCAAATTTTTTTCCCTTATTATATGCCATGGATAAATTTTCTAAAATAGTCATGGAAGGAGAAGTTCCAAAACTTGGATTTTGAAATACCCTTCCTATGCTTTTAGAACGTTTAAATTCTGGTAAGTGAGTTATTTCTTTCTCCTTTAAAATAATACTACCTTCATCTATTTCTATAGTCCCCGCTATAATATTTAAAAGGGTTGACTTACCTGCTCCATTGCTTCCAATCACCGTGATGAAATCTTCATCTTCTATATCTATTGAAAATTTATGAAAAACAACTTTTTCATTAATGGTATTTTTGTGAAATGTCTTACATAGATTTCGTATTTGCAGCATAGGAATCTCCTCCTATCGAAAATATTTTTTTTCTTTTCCAATTGAATTTTTTTTCATTCATTGCTATGGCTAAAATTACAATAATAGCAGTAATCAGCTTTAAATCCGTTGGAGGAAATCCTATTTTTAATGCAAAAGCAATACTCATTTTATATAAAATAGACCCAACAATTGCCATGGTCGTTGGCAGAATAAAATCCAATCCTTTAAAAATTGCTTCTCCAAATATAACAGAAGCAAGACCCATTACTAAAATTCCACTTCCCATTCCTGCATCAGAAAACCCTTGATACTGAGCAGCTAAACTTCCAGCTAAGGCCACTAATCCATTAGAGATCATCAGCCCCATTATTTTTGTATTGCTTATATTTATTCCTAGTGAGGTAATCAGCTGTGGATTGTCTCCTGTCACCTTTAAAATGAATCCTAGTTTTGTCTTTAAAAAGATATCTAATAAAAATTTTATACTTAAAGCAAACAACATAATGATTATGATTGGTTTTAAACTATTTGTGAAGATGGTTTTTTCATTAAATAATGGAATATTTGCTTTTCCCATGATTCTTAAATTAATGGAATATAGTCCAATCATAACCAGTATTCCGGAAAGTAAATTCGTTATTTTGAACTTTACATGAATATATCCTGTGAAAAATCCAGCAACCATTCCTCCCAATAAAGAAAGGATACCTGCAAGAAAAGGATTGATTCCCAGAACTAAAGAGGAAGCTGTAACGGCAGCTCCCAAAGAAAAACTTCCATCCACTGTCAAATCCGGAAAATCTAATATCTTATAGGTTATATACACCCCTAAGGTCATTATTCCGAATAATAATCCTTGCTCTATAATATTTAAAATAAAATCCATTTTCTATTCCCCCTTTATCAGCGTTGCTTTTTCTTTTAAATCTTCAGGAATAGAAATATTCAATTTATTTAAAGCTTGCATATTAATTATAAGTTCTGTGTCTTTTAAGGTTTCAATTGGCATATCCTTTGGATCTTTGCCATTAAGCACCTCTACTGCCATTATACCTGTTTGAAAACCTAATTTATAGTAATCGATTCCTTCAGTTGCCAAAGCACCTAAATCAACATGAGCTTTTTCTGCTCCAATGATTGGAATGTTCTTTTCCGTAGATTTTTTGGATACAAGGGCCATGGCAGACGCCATAAGATTATCTGTTGGAACATATAAAACATCTACTCTTTCAAGAAGATCATTTAGTCCTTGATCTATTTCATTTACATTGGTTACACCTGTTGTCATAATTTCTAAATCAAAATCTTTTGCTATTTCTCTTGCTTTATTCACTTGTATTTCAGAGTTCGTTTCACTTGTATTGTATAAAATTCCTACTTTTTTTGCACTTGGAATTAATTTTTTAATTAACATAAACTGCTCTTTAATGGGTGTCATATCACTTGTTCCTGTAACATTTGTATCTCCTTTTTCTAAGGATTTTACAAGTCCAGCTTCTGCAGGATCGGTTACAGCGGTTATTAAAATAGGAATATCTTTTGTCGCATTAAAAGCAGCTTGTGCTGTTGGCGTTGCAATTGCTAATATCATATTTTTTTTCTGGGAGACAAAATTTTGTGCTATGGTCTGTGCAGTTGGAATGTCACCTTGGGCATTTTGAAAATCTATTTCAATATTTTCTTTATCTTTAAAGCCTTTTGATGCAAGGGCATCTATAAAACCCTTACGGCTTGCATCCAATGCCGGGTGCTCAACGATTTGTGCTATCCCAATTTTTATAATTTCTTTTTTTTGAGAAGTTTCACTATCTGCACATCCAATTAGAAAAGTTGTAATAAAAATGAAAAGTAAAAAAAGACGTGAAAAAGATTTGTTTCCTACCATACTACCATCCTCCTAAATTATATTCTGTTTTTCTTTTTAAAAATTCCTACCATCCTACATATTTCCTACAAACCTACTAAATTTTAAAAGTATTATATATGAATTTTGGATACAGGTCAATTGCTTTTCATCTTTTCAGAATATTCGTTTTATTTTTCATTTTCATAAAAAGTCCCTCATGGGACTTTTTTTAAGGTTTTCTATAAAATCTTTAAAAATGAGACTTTTTATATTTCTGCTATAGAACGATGAGCAAGACCGATTACCACTTCATTCAAATGAAGTAGTCCTATGCTCATAAAAATACATACACTTATATGCTCTCCACCTCTGGCAATTCCAATTTTTCCGCCTACACTTAGACCATTTGCTCTAGCTGTAACCTGCATAATAGCTTCCCTAGCCGCTCCTGCCACTGCACCATCATGAGGATGGCACTCCTTAATGACACCACTTCTTCTTGAAGCTACAATTGCTCTTTCTATAATTTTAGGAATAGAATCAATTAAATTCCCTCCAATATCTACTGCAACACTTTGAATTCCCTTATTTTTAAGATAGTCTACAACTTTTTCTTCTTCTCCTCTACTAGAGGAAGTTGCTATTTGTATAGATGCTTTTGCTACATGGGTACTATCTAATTTCATTTTGTATCCTCCGCTTCTTATTTCATTTGTTTTAATAGTATAAATATATTTTTCCTCATGATAACCATTTTTTATATTATATCATTTTCTTCTTTAATCCTATAAAAACATTTTTATAATAAAGAAGAAAAACCCTCTAATTTTTTAAAATCAGAGGGTTTTATTATCTATAATTATGCTTTTCTCTTTTTATTATATTCTATCCAGAAATCTGCATTTTTGATGCCTAATTTTACAGGATCAAATACAAAGCTATCTGCATCTTTTCCTTGTTTTCTTTGCTCTTCATAATCTTTTAGTGCTACAAGGGCAGGTTTTTGTAAGATTAATATTGCGATAACATTTAGCCATGCCATCATACCAACACCAATATCTCCTAGTCCCCATGCTATTGCTGCTGTTTTGATTGCTCCGTAGAAAGTAGCTGCTAATATTGCAACTCTTAATACCATAATCAATGTTTTTCTATTGCCACCTTTTGCTAAATAAGCAACGTTTGTTTCAGCAATATAATAATATGCCATTAAAGTACTGAAAGCGAAGAAGAATAATGCAATAGCAACAAAAGCACCACCAAATCCTTTGAAAACGCTTTCTACTGCCATTTGTGTATAAGCAGGACCTACTTCAATATTTTTTAAGTTATTTACGATAAATCCACCTGCTGGATTATATACATCATACATTCCTGTAATTAAAATCATAAATCCAGTTGCAGAACATACGAATAATGTGTCTACATAAACTGCAAATGCTTGAACTAAACCTTGTACAGATGGATGGGTAACTTCCGCTGCTGCTGCAGATTGCGGTCCTGTACCTTGACCTGCCTCATTTGAGTAAATTCCACGTTTTACTCCCCAAGAAATCGCCATTCCTAATATCCCTGCAAAAGCTGGTTCAGCAGCAAATGCACTTTTGAAAACTAAACCAATAACCCTTGGTAATTCTCCAATATTTAATATGATAATGATTAACGCTACTAATATATATCCACCTGCCATGAATGGAACAATAATTTCTGCTGTTCTACCAATACGCTTTACTCCACCAAATATGATTATTGCTAAAAGAGCAACAAGTGCAAGACCAGTATATAATGGATCTATCCCAAAAGCATTTTGTACACTTGCGCCTATACTATTTGATTGAACACCTGGTAAGAAAACCCCTACACCAAGTACTGTTGCAATTGCAAAAAGTACTCCATACCACTTAATTCCAAGTCCTTTATCAATGTAATATGCAGGACCTCCACGATATTCTCCGTCTTGCTTTTCTTTGTAAATTTGACCTAAAGTACATTCAACAAAAGATGAACCTGCTCCTAAAAATGCAATTGCCCACATCCAAAATAGTGCGCCTGGACCTCCCATGGCAATAGCCGTAGCAACCCCAGCAATATTTCCAGTACCAACACGGCCTGAAATAGAAAGTGCAAAAGCTTGGAAAGAAGATACTCCAGATTCATCACTTCCACCTGCAAATAGATATCTCACCATATCCTTGAGGTGTCTAACTTGCAAGAAACGAGTCATAACAGAAAAATAAATTCCTGCCCCTAAACATAAATAGATAAGTGCTTTACTCCAAATCAGTCCATTCATCATGTCAACAAATTGAGCCATACATTCGCCTCCTTATTGGAATTTTAGTATACCAGTATAAAAGACTTCATATAATATTATTTAGTATACCTTTCTAAAAATAATATCACACTTTTCAAAATTTTTCTACTTTTTAATTTTTTTATACTGTATACATTCTTTTTTTTTAATATTTACATATATTACTTTTTTTATACATCTTATTTAAATTTATTTATATATACAAAAAAATCCTGTAGGAATTTCTACAGGATTATTGTATATATAAGGCTTTTGCTACAGGAAATGGATCTAACGCTCTTTCTAAAACACCTGTAACATGTCCTATTAATACGCCATAATTTACAATTGGTGTGTTATTTTCCATAGCCTCTTTTACTCTAAATTGCATTTCTTTCGCATTGATCATGCATCCTCCACAATGGACAATCAATTTGTATTTTTTCATTTCCTCTCGGTCTGGATAGGAAACCCCTGATGCCCATGTATAATTTAGCTTTACATTAGAAATTTTCTCAAGCCACTTTGGAATTTTATCTTTTCCTATATCCCCTTCTTGTCTATGATGGGTACATCCTTCGCATATTAAAACATGATCTTCTTCTTTTAAATCCTTTATTGCCTTTACCCCTAAAACAAGCTCTTCTAAATCTGCTTTATATCTTGCAAATAAAATAGAAAAGGAAGTCATTGGAATATCCTTTGGAGTTATTTTATCTACAGCTTTAAATGCTTGGGAGTCCGTAACCACCATTTTGGGTTTCTTCCTAAGTCCTTCTATGGTTTTTTCAAGCTCTGTTTCTCTTGTTACAATAGCCACTGCGCCATGGTCTATCACATCTCTTATGGTTTGCTGCTGCGGAAGGATCATCCTTCCCTTTGGCGCAGCTTTATCAATAGGTGTTACTAATATGACGTAATCATTGGGCTCTATTAAATCTCCAATTATTTTCTTTTCTACATCCACATTCGGCGCATGTTTTATCACTAAATTTTTAAGATTTGTTATTCCTTCTTGTGTTTTGGAGCTGACCTTCACAAATTCAATATCTAATTCTTTTTCTATTGCCTTTATTTCTTCCTCACTTAATTCTTTTTCATCACTTTTATTGACTACCCCAACTACTGGGATTTTTTTGTCTTTTATTCTAGCCAAAGTTTCTCTATCAAAATCATTTATACCTTCCACACTACTTATTACAAGCACTGCAAGTTCTGTTTTATTTAAAACTTGAAGCGTCTTTTTTACCCTAAGCTCTCCTAAATCTCCTTCATCATCAATTCCTGCTGTATCAATAATCACAACGGGACCAATAGGAAGAATCTCCATAGCTTTATAAACGGGATCTGTGGTTGTTCCTGCAACATTTGAAACAAGAGCAATATCTTGATTGGTCAAAGCGTTAATAAGACTTGATTTCCCTGCATTTCTTCTTCCAAATATAGCAATATGAAGTCTATTGCTTCTTGGGGTTTCCTGCATCCTTATACACCTCCATATCTATTTTTAGATAATCCGGAAATTCTCTTTTTGCATCGGTTACAGCCTTATATGCAGAGGCCAAATCCACCATATTTTTATCCGAATAAATTTGGTAATTATATCTATATTTTGGTGGCGTATTAATAAGCATAATAGTATTTGCTCCTGCCATTAATGCCTTAGATTGTCCATCTTCATCAATGGAGGCAAGGGCTGTAGTTGCTGGAATAAAAACTCTTTTACAAACAAGTCTTGTTACCGCAACTGCCTTTAATGTCATTTCCACACTTCCAGTAGGATACTTTTCAAGGGGCGTTCCTTTTGCAGGAACAAAAGGACCTATACCAATCATATTAATTCCCATTTCTTTAAAATATAAAATATCTTTTGCAATGTCTTCCTCTCTTTGTCCTGGAAGACCTATAATACACCCAGAACCATTCAAATACCCTAATTCTTTAAGCCATAGGGAACATTCTTTTCGACGATTCATCTCATCATCTGGATGAATAAATTTAAAGATTTCTTCATTAGTGGTTTCTATTTTTAATAAATAGTTATTTGCACCTAGTTTTTTATAATATTCATATTCTTCTTTTGGTCTTTCTCCTATACTTAAAGTAATTTTCATCCCTGTTTCTCTTTTTACTCTTGTAATCAAAGAGGCTATTTTTTCTTTTGTCCACCATAAATCTTCTCCTGATTGAAGAATGACTGTTTTTATTCCTACTGCATGAATTTGATGAACAATCTCCATAATTTCGTCTTCACTCATTCTATATCGCTCAAGACCTTCAAGATTTCTTCTAACTCCACAATATTTACAATCTTTTCTACAATAATTAGAAAACTCAATTGCGCCTCTTATATCTACTACCTCTCCAATTATTTTTTTGCGCATTTCATCTGCCGCCTTAAACAAGGCGTCTATTTCTGCTTTTCTATCACTTTTTAGAAGAATTACTATATCCTCATATAGTAATTCTTCTCCTTCCTCTATCTTTTTTAATACATTTAAAAATTCTTCTGAAATAATAGAATTCTTAAGTCTATCCATAAGTCCTGTTAATCTTTCTGGCTTTTCTGGATAAATACCAGAAAGGACTATACCATTTTCCAGTAAATGCTTCTCACTTATTTCCTTGTCTTCTTTTTTCACTTTTATAGCAATGGCACAAACAGAACCATATTCTGCTGGTGCAGGAACTAAAGCTGTTTCAATTCCAAAATCCTTTAAAAGCTTATCTCCTCTTAGCATATGATTTGTGGAACCTGCCATAATAAGGTAGTGTTTTATGTCTTTATTCATATATTCCTCCTAGAAATATAAATCTTTTTCTCCTTCTTCAATTCGCTTTAATCTTTTTTTTGTTTCTTCTTTGATCTTTTCATCTTCTATTTTTTCCATTTCAACTGCTAGCATTTTTTCTCCCATTTTTCTAGTTTCCTTCGATGCAACATTTACAAGATTTTCTTTAAAAGTTAATATAGCATTTGGCTGGCAAAATTCATGAATATGTGCATCTTTTGCAAGTTCCATGAAGGCTTCTCCTGTTCTATTTGCTCGATAGCAAGCTGTACAAAAACTTGGAAGATGTCCTTGGGCACAAACAACTTTTAAAATTTCATCTAAACTTCTTTCATCACTTGCTAAAAATTGAGTTGCTTGTTCATCCTTTTTCTCATATCCCCCTGGCTCTGTTTTTGATCCAGCTGACATTTGGGATACACCAAGCTCTATTAATTCATCTCTTAAAGTACCGCCTTCTCTTGTTGAAAGAATAATTCCCGTATATGGAACAGCAAGCCTATACACTGTAACTACCTTTTTAAGATCTTTATCAGAAAGAGGATACGGAACTTCCGTAAGTCCTGAACCAATAGCTGGTCTAAGTCTTGGTATAGATATAGTATGAGGACCAACATTATATTTTTCATCTAAATATTCGGAATGAATTAAATTTGCAAGTACATCAAATCTATAATCATATAAACCAAGAAGTACTCCGATTCCTACATCATCTATTCCTGCTTCAAAAGCTCTTTCCACAGCGGTTAATCTATAATCATAATCTGTTTTCGATCCACTAATATGCATTTTTTTGTAAGTATCTCTATGGTAAGTTTCTTGGAAAATCTGATATGTTCCTATTCCTGCTTGCTTTAGCTTTTTAAAATCTTCTACAGATAAAGGTGCACAGTTTACATTGATTCTTCTAATATCTACATTTTTATAAATAGCATCAACAGAATCTGTTATATGGTCTATATCTGTTACTTTTTGATCTTCTCCACAAACAAGTAGTATTCTTTTATGTCCTTGCCCCTCTATTATTTTCGCTTCTTCTACTACCTCATTTGGACATAGGGTTTTTCTGTGAATTTCTTTATTTCCTACTCTAAATCCACAATAAAGGCAATTGTTTGTACATTCATTACTAGTATATAAAGGTGCAAACATTACGATTCGATTTCCATATATTTTTTCTTTTATATATTTAGCCGCTTCAAACATCTTTTGAAGTATTTCATCATCTTCTATTTGAAGTAGCTTAGCTGCTTCTTCAATTTCTATACCATGGCAATCCTTTGCTCTTTCAATTATTTCAAGAATTTCTTCTTTTGACGCTTTTTTGCTCTCTTCTAAAATTTTATTTATTTCTTCCTCATTTATAATATCAAATGTATTCATCATAATCTCCCCTTTAAATTTTATTTTTGAGTCAATGCACTTTTTACGCTAACCCCTTCTAACCTTCCTAATTTTCCTGTTAAAGCCCCTATTTCATCGGTTGTTCCATCTACGATAATCGAGATAACACTAAGCCCTTTCTCCTTATAGGGTATACCCATTCTTCCAACAATAATCTCTCCATAACTGCTTAGTAATTTATTTACACTATCTACATTTTCTTTATTTTCAACAATGATTCCAACGACTCCAATTCTTTTATTCATCTTCATTCCTACCTTCCAAACATGATTTTTTATAGTTTCCTTGCCCAATTAATATTATCAATAAAGTTATATATTACTTTTAATTGCGATTTTTAAAGCCTAGATTTTTCAATATTTTAATTCAAATTAATTTAATCTAGGCTTTACCCTAAGCAATGGAAATAATGTATAACAAATGCTTAAGCAAGCTATAAAAAATAAAAGACTTTCCTCAAAAAGGCAAGGAAAGTCCTAAGTTATGTACGCATCATCGTATCACCCTCTTACCTTTTACGCAGTTAAAATTTTAAATTTTACCTTGTAATTAGTTTTGTAGTTATTTTCGCTTCTCCTTCCAAGGAATAAAATCCCTTCGTTAGATTTACTACTATCTTATCTTATTTAGTTTTTAAAATAATATGATAAAAACAGATAGAACTAAATGAAAACTTTGTCCTATACATTTTTATTATATCATTTCTAATTAATATTTTCATTATTTTCTGAAAATTGTATGTTATTTTTTAATGAAGAGATCAAGGATTTCCTTGATCTCTTTTTATTCAATTATTCACATGAACAAGCTGCTTCTTTACCTTCACATCCACATCCTTCTTTTTTATCTAAAGGATATACTTCTCTCTTATGATAGTGTGTATGAAGTAACTCATGGGCTTTATGTCCATTTGGTTCTCCTAAATATTCTTTATATAGTTTTTGAATAGATGGATTTTTATGAGACTTTCTAACTTCCATTAATTGATCTTCTTCATATAAAGCTTTTGCTCTTTCTACTCTTAAGTCAATTTGTTCTCTTATTTTCGCTGGAACTTGAGGTTGTCCTCCTCCAGTTACGCATCCACCTGAACATCCCATTACCTCTATAAAATGATAGTCTGCTTTTCCTTCTTTGATCATTTCTAATACTTTTGCTGCTGCTTTTGTTCCATGTGCCACGGCTACTTTCACATTTAAATCCCCTATTTGTACCGCTGCTTCTTTTACATCTTCTTCGATTCCTCTAACAGCATGGTATTCAATTTGCTCTAAATCTTCTCCAGTTAATACATCTGCAACCGTTCTAATAGCAGCTTCCATAACACCACCTGTTGCTCCAAATATAACCCCTGCTCCTGAGTAATCTCCAAAGAATTCATCAAAGCTTCCATCTTCAAGCTTTGTAAATTCCATTCTCGCTTCTTTAATCATCTTTCCAAGCTCTCTTGTTGTTAAAACTGCATCTACATCAGAAAGTCCATTTACTTTCAATTCTTCTCTAGCAGATTCTGTTTTCTTAGAAGTACATGGCATGATAGATACTACAAATATATTTTTAGGATCTATATCATTTTGCTCTGCATAGTAAGATTTTAGCATCGCTCCCATCATTTGATGTGGAGATTTACAGCTTGATAAATGCTCTAAAAGTTCTGGATAATAAAACTCACAATATCTTACCCAACCAGGAGAACAAGAAGTGATCATTGGAAGGACTCCACCATTTTTAATTCTTCCTAAAAGTTCTGTTCCTTCCTCCATAATAGTAAGGTCCGCTGCAAAGTTTGTATCAAATACCTTATCGAATCCTAATCTTTTTAATGCTGTTACCATTTTTCCAGTAACTCTTGTTCCAATTGGAAGACCAAATTCTTCTCCAAGTCCTGCTCTTACTGCTGGAGCTGTTTGAACGATTACGTGTCTATTTTCGTCTTCTATGGCATCCCAAATTCTTTCTATATCGCTTTTTTCTCTTAATGCTGCAACTGGACATACATTAATACATTGTCCACAGTATATACATGGTGAATCTGCCATGCTTTTATCAAAAGCTGGGGCCACTTCTGTTTCAAATCCTCTTTTTGTAAAAGATAATACGCCTATTCCTTGGATATTTGAACATGCTGCAACACATCTTCCACAAAGAATACATTTATTTGGATCCCTTACAATAGAATGAGACAACTCATCTATTGGCTTAACTGGATTTTCCCCTTCAAATTCTACTTCTTTTACATTTAAATCTTCTGCTAGTGTTTGAAGTTCACAGTTTCCATTTCTAAAACATGCTAAACAGTCTCTATTATGATTGGATAAGATTAACTCAAGATTTGCTTTTCTTGCTTCTCTTACCTTTTTTGTATTTGTCTTAATTACCATTCCTTCGCTTACTGGATGCACACAAGATGCTTGAAGATTTCTCGCGCCTTGTACTTCTACTAAACACATTCTACAAGCTCCAATTTCATTGGTATCCTTCATATAACAAAGCGTAGGTATATCTACTCCTATTTCTCTTGCTGCTTCAAGTATTGTATACTCTTTAGGAACTTCTACATTTACATTATCTATAATTAAAGTAACTTTTTCCATCATCAGCACCTCTTTTCCTTATTTTTTAGATATTGCTCCAAATGGACATTTTGCAATACATGCTCCACATTTTATAC
>SWCA01000174.1_pt1 | contig 30481 bp, 22 predicted proteins | sample 4692961 | NCBI WGS metagenome assembly SWCA01 (sample SAMN10267275, study PRJNA491770) | bioreactor metagenome | isolation source: DHS bioreactor inoculated with | place: Japan: off Shimokita Peninsula
GGTCGCTGCTCCCTTCTACAAGAGAGCGTTCAGCCCGTCGCTGTGATTGCTCACTCGGGGCTTCCCGTGGTTTTGATCTCATCGATCATCGCCGCCGGAGATGACCATCTGTTTCATGATGGCCTCGCAGTCAATCCGCTTTTATGTTCTACATTCCCTTTTTTCGCAAATTTTCAAGATCGCTCTCGAAAACTTGCTTATCGGTGATTTGCTCCGAAAAGCTTCACCGATAAGGGGCAGAGAGACATAATCTCGTCTAACCGCTTCCCGCCACATCGCTGCAGCGGAAGATCAAGGAAACGTACACGCCTCTACCGTCAAATCATTTTTATGTTTAGGAGCGCAAAAAGATGAAATTTTATGCGCTCTCTATCGACGTGCCGCTTGCACAATACAATGATGCCTACTGTTCTATCAACGGAAGACATGAAGCCTACACAGGGTTCCGAGAGCGGCATGCAACCCGGCAGCTTATTATCAATGAAGAGAGCAGACTTACGGAGCTCTGATCCTCCCATCATCCCTTAACACAGAGGATCTGCTTCAACTGGTATACGACTTCGACCAGGTCGCTCTGACGCTGCATCACCGCATCGATATCTTTATAGGCCGAGGGGATTTCATCGAGCACTCCGGGATCTTTGCGGCATTCGACGCCGGCCGTTTCACGTTCAAGATCGGCGGCCGAGAAGCGTCTCTTCGCCTCGCCCCGGCTCATGCGACGTCCCGCCCCATGCGAGGCGCTCTCGAAGGAATCTGGATTACCGAGGCCGCGCACGATATAAGATCGCGTGCCCATAGAGCCAGGAATAATGCCCATCTCTCCCCTGCCCGCGCGGATGGCTCCCTTTCGCGTCACAAGCACGTTCTCGCCGAAATGCATCTCTTCGGCTACATAGTTATGGTGACAGATGACGCGTTCCTGCTCCTGTAGCTGCGGAAAGAAGCGCTTGAGGGCCTTGCTGTATAACCCGAGCATCACCAGTCGGTTCAGATATGCATAGCGCTGCGCCCAGAAAAGGTCACGCCGATATTCCTGCATCTCGGGCGTACCGGCAAGAAAGACGGCAAGATCTCTGTCGGGTAAATCGGCGTTATGCGCCAGCTTGCGAGCTCGGGCAATATGAAATTCTGCGAGTTCTTTGCCGATGTTGCGCGAGCCCGAATGAAGCATCATCCATACGGAATCGTTCGTATCAAGGCAGAGCTCGATGAAGTGATTGCCTCCGCCAAGCGTTCCGATCTGGCGTGTGGCCTTCTCGCGAAGCCCCTGCGCTACGCGGGCAAGGTCGGCATATTCATGGAAAAGACGATCCGCCATCTTTCTTGACTCGCGATCGTCTCGCTCCAGGGCCCTGTCAATGGCCGGATCTCTGTGCATGTTGAATCCCACAGGGATGGCACGCTCGATTTCAGATCGAAGCTCTTTCAGCGAATCGGGAAGATCTGCGGCTTTGAGATTCGTCTTCACGGCAGCCATGCCGCATCCGATGTCGACGCCCACAGCTGCAGGAGCGATGGCCTCTTTCATAGCGATCACGGAGCCGACGGTCGCACCGATGCCGTAGTGCACATCGGGCATAGCGCAGACCTGCTTGAATACCCAGGGAAGCGCCGCCGTGTTCTGAAGCTGTCTGAGGGCCGCTCCCTCCACCTCTGTCGGGTCGGCCCAGATTCGAATCGGAACGCCTTTTGTTTGAATCGTCGAAGCGGACATAGAATTCCAGATATCGACGTCAAGCGTTCTCTTTCAAGCGTTTTCTCTACCGCAAACCCCGAGGCCATAAAGGGCCTCGGGTCTGCTTCAAACCCTGAATACCAGAAAGGCTTCGGGTATTCGACTAACGATCAGCGGTGCTCCAAGCATATACGGCGTCGATATCGGCTGCGGCATCAAAAGAATCATAGGCCAGCGGATACTCAACCGTATCTCTGGACCACGCCGTAACCAGCCTGATATAGACAAAGCCGTTCAGCCTCATGCGATTTCTCGCAGTCACGCTGCACGGCGTTCTGCCGTCCGTGCCAGATCCGCTGTTTCCGAATTCTACGTCGTCAAGATCAAAGGCGTCGCCGTTTGCAACATTGCCGCCTATCTGAACGCCGCCAAAGCGCAGATAGTTGCTCTGCTTGCGCGTTTCGGCCAGATTCGGACCTCCGCTTTTATAACGACCGTCGGCCATTAAATAGGCGGGATCGGTTTCTTTGATACCGACATACTGCGGGTTCCATCCGCACCAGTCCGAGCCGTTATCTGAAATCTCGACGATAAGCGGCTCCATAAAGAAGTTTCCGCTGCCCGGCGTTCCGACCTCGAATCCGTTTTCGTACACGCGAAAATCCTCCCCCTCCTGATTCAATACACGTCTACCCGACCATTCGAGCACGACACACTGCTCCGCCGCACGCCGGTCTTTTGTTCCCATCACAGCGCTGAACGAACCCGACGGAGCCGGTAACTGTGAGTAAGCAGGCACGGTCGTATGATCCTTGCAGTAAGAGAAAGGCCCGGTCGTTCTTTCGTAACGCATACTGTATACACCGAAGGTACCGCCGATTCCATCGGCTGCTGCGACTGGATTGCCATACGAGGACGCCGACGTATTCGTCGCCTCGGTAACGGTATCGGCGTGAAACTCTCCTTCCTCTGCAACGATCGTCTTCACGCCGGTAGAAGGAGCTTGCAGAAGGGAAAGCAAGGCGTCGTCCGTCGAGGCTGCATCAGGAACGCAGGCAATCGCTATGCACAGGACTCCGGGTAGCAATCCCCTGAAACCTCGCAGAATCCGTTTCATGGCCGATTTTTTCTTCATTGTTCTAACCTCACAGGTATCGTGAATTTCTGATCTCGCTATCTCGTTCAAACAACGTGCGCACAGGCAATGCCCGTATTGCTCATTCAGCGCGTTATACTGCTCTTCAGTCAGAGAGACGGGAAAGCACTGGCATTCGCCGATATTCCCCGATCGGCAATAGAATCCGCCTTCGCAGCGCGGACAGAACTGTAATTCATACTTCTGCATACGAACCTCGGCGGAGAGACGGCAGGAGTCGTTCGACCAGAGCGAAAGCGCCGAAAAGCACAGCGGAATAGGCGACATTACCGAGCAGGGTACCTTTGAAAAAGGGGATGGCGGCCACGTAACAGGTGAAGAGCCCCTTCGCATCCATTGTATATATCGTTCCGCCGGCCCAGACTCCGAAGTTAGAGACGACGAAGAATAGCACCGCAGAAGCAAAAGAGACGCCGATCACCCGTAACGGGTCGATCTTACGCAGATAGAACATTCCGAGCAAAACGGTTAACACATAAGCCCCGTACTGCCAGTAGAATCCGTCATAAAAGAAAACGAACGAGTCGTAATATCCGGCATAGATCACGTTATTCAAAACGAGATCCGAAGCGAAAACTGAAATCAGCGGAACGAAGAAGGCCTGCCATCGTTTCTCGAAATGCGCTCCTCCAAAAAGCGCTATGGCTCCGAGAGGGGAGAAGTTAGGCATATGCGGAAGAAAACGGCTGGCGACAATCAAGGCGATAGTCGCCGTCAATGCCAGCGGACGTAGAATCAGGGATCGGTTTTTCATAGATTTCTCCATAGATATCAGAAAGTATCAGCTTTAATTTGGGAAAGCGGCCATCCGTTCAGAGCGGAACAAGCCTCGACCAGTACGAAAAACCGCAGCTGCCCGTTACGGTCGGATCAGCCGGATTCGTCGTCGTCGAGTCGGCCTTCGCATCAAGAAGCGTGGCTTTGCCGTAAACGACCTCGCAGTAGTAGATGTCGCCGTTATATACCGTCCATTGCATGCGGCTGATACCGGGCGTCCAGCAGGCGGGGCAGTCGACGTATGCGGTTCGCGTCGCATTGTCGAATTCGATAACGGTTCTTTCTGGATTGCCGAATGGCGTCTCGGAGTTCCACGTTCCCGTATAACCAACTGAAGAGTGGAAGGAAGCGTGAATTCGATGGATCATGTCGGCATGGCCATCGAAATCGAAATCCTCGCCGTATTCGCCATTGATTTCCAGCTCAATCGGCGCCTGAGGCAGTGCGGGGGCTTGAAACGAGGCACTGAGAGCGGCAAGCATCGCTACAGGTGCATCCTCTTTCTCTAAAGAAGATAATTCGCATGCGGCAGTCAAAAGAGAAAGCGCCGGCAAGAGCAGCAAGGAAATGAGTCGTATCGACCCGGTTAAGCGTATCATAGGTTTCTCCTGAAATAGAATTCCGGAGAAAGTACGCCTTTGAAAACTGTACGGTCCCCGGAGCTTAACTCCGGGGGGCCCCCTGCTGTTGCAGGTTGTAACGACCGTTTACGGGCGCATCGTTACGAGGAAGATCTGGCTCAGAGCGCAAAACGCTCAATACAGTTACACCGTTAGCGGAGGATTCTCACCTCCTTCCTCCCTGAGGAAAGCAAGATCACAATCCAACAGCCCTGTATCGGTGCAATAAAAAAAGCTGGCCCGTCAATGCAGCGGAAAAGATTCTGTCCCTACTTTCGGGAGGAACCGGGTGCAAGTCCCGGGCTGTCGCGCAACTGTAAGTTCGAAAGAACAAGCCAGATCTTCCCTGCAATTCGGTCACGCGTCATTGACCGCTGCACGATTCGCCAGAGCGAAGGGAGCCCGGAAGCAACCGGAGGTCCCTTTGAAAATAGAAATTCCAGCAGAAGGCTTTTCTTCTATAAGAAAAATAGACAGCCGACGCCATAGAGTCGTCGCTATTTCATTTCTGGCGCTGCTTCTACTTCATCATCCGGCCATGGCCGTCCCTTCCACTGAAGAAGAGGAGAAGTCCCCCGAAGTCGTCGTTACGGCTCCACGCGAGAACGATGATACCGTACGCTCCACGGGAAGTCGCACGCAGATCGACGTCACGCAGTCCGACGGGCGCATGATCGGCGTCGATGAGATCATCGAAAAAGAAGCGGGCATTCGTATACGCCGATACGGCGGAGCGGGTTCGTATTCCACCGTATCGATTCGCGGATCGACGGCCAATCAGGTAAACCTGTATATCGACGGCATTCCGCTCAATCATGCGGCGATGGGAGAGGTTAACCTTTCGACGCTCAATCTCGATTCGTTTGATAGAATCGAGATCCGTCGCGGCGGCGATACGGCCGGCTCTCCTGTGGGCGGAGCCATTCACCTGACGACGGCGAAAAGGCGTGAAACGCCTTTCGGATCTCGCGTGGCGACGACAGCCGGCTCGTTTGATACGTTCCGCCTGTTGGGTGAGACCTGGGGCGGCGAGAGCTTCACCTATGACCTGACGGCGAAGGCCGAAAGCTCGCGGCAGAACTTTCGCTTTCATAACGATAACGGAACGCCGGTCATCAACACGATCGACGACTTCGAAGATACGCGAAAAAACGCCGACTATCGTAACGCCTTCGCCACCATGCGCTTCGGGTTTCATGCGTTGAAAACCGACTTCAAGATTCTGAACGATACGGCAAAGACCGAGAACGGACTGCCGGGTCCCATCGCACGACAGACGGAGCGCACACGCACCGAATTGCTGCGCAATACGACGGGCATCAGCACCGATACAAAAGGCCTCGGCTTCGAATGGTTGCGTCTGCAGAACCGGGCCTTCTTTACCGAATACCAATCCGAGTTTCATGATCCCGACCAGGAATTCGATCCGTCCACGCCGCACAGCTTTTCGCGACTGCGCAGCTATGGCCTTCATATAGAACCGACGCTTTATCTTCTGGACTATTATCAGACCATCCGCCTCTTTCTTGGAACGGAGCGCGAAGGCTACTGGAAAGAGCGTCGTAACCGCTTCAACGAACGGGTAGAGAAGCAGCCGACGAAGACGCGCACAAAAGAGATCGCCCGCATCGAAGATGAATTCTCTTTTCTCAAAGAGCGCATCATCATCACCGCCTCGGCCGAATACCAGCGTATCACCGATCGCTTTCCTGAAGCGGAGTGGCGCTTTCGATCTCTGTTTGATGAAGATCCGACCTACAAGCAGCAGCACTTGCAAAACTACGCAGGCGGCTTAAGGCTTGTCGTCTTTCGCGAGAAAAAAAACGATCTCTATCTGAAAGGGAACGCCTCGTCGGGCAGTCGCATCCCCCTGTTTGTCGAGATATTCGGACAGCCGGGCTCCATCATCGGCAACCCAGCCCTGAAGCCCGAAAAGGCAGATCAATTAGAGGGAGGCGTCGGAGCCTCTCTTGAAAAACCGGCGCAGCTTCCCTTCAAGGCCGATATAGAGATCATCGCCTTTGATCGACGGGTTCGCGATCTTATTCTTTTCGTGCCGAATTCGCAGTTCTCTGTAAGGCCCGAAAACGTCGACCGTGCCCGCATTCGTGGAGTCGAATTCTCGCTGAATCTCAAGGCATTCGATCATCTGCGCCTGTTCTCGAACTATACGTTTCAGAAGGCGATCAACGAATCCGAAATCCGCTATGTAAAAGGAAAGTATCTCGCCTATCAACCTCTTCACGATTTTGCAGGCGGCGTTTCTCTGTATAACGATTACGTGGAGGGAGGCGTCGATGTCAGCTATCAGGGCGCCCTTTATCGCGATCGCACGAACGATCCATTCAACTATCAGCCCGGCTACTGGCTGTACGGCATCTTTTTGCGCTGGCAGGTATTTGGAGCCCGTGAGAAAGAGAAAGATCTGCGCATCACGCTCGATGTGAAGAATCTTCTCGACCGTCGCGCCGTTGAAATTAGCGGCTATCCTCTTCCAGGCCGATCCGTGTATCTCACGGTCAGCTATCGCTTTTGAGATAGGTTACAGATTACAGATTTTTTGCCAGACGTCATTATACGGGAGTCCCTTCATGAAAATCAAATCTGACAGGCATTATTTCAGCGTTTACGGTCGGGCAATCCTGCCACTGCTTATTCTCATAACGCAATCCTGCTCGCTTATCAAAGACATCGAAAAACCACAGGCCGCCGATCTCTTCTATCAGCTCCTTCTGGGAAGCGGTGCGAACCGTATCGGAGTCGTCTCAAGCGATCTGGGTCCGTCGGGAAGATTCAGCGTGATGCATCCGGAAGGAGTGGCCGTACCTTTCTTCACGTCCATTCACTCCGACGCTATGGCCCGATACTTCAACGGCCGGGTCTTTATCGTTAACAGGCTGGGCCGCGACGGCATTCAGGTTCTTGATCCGCAATCGGCGTATCTGACCGTTTCGGAGTACTCGACGGGTAACGCCTCCAATCCGCACGATATCGTCGTTACGGCCAACGGAAAGGGATACATCTCTCTTTACGGAAATAACAATATTCTCGTCGTTCATCCAGAATCGGGCGCCGTCATCGGCTCCGTTTCGCTGGCCGCATACTCCGATCCGGACGGTTATCCGGAGGTCAGCGGCCTGCATGCCGAAGGCAACCGCGTCTTTGCCGCAGTGCAACGCCTTGATCGTAACGATCCTTTTTCCACCTGGCCGCCTGTCGCCGGTTATCCGTCATTGCTTGTAGAGATCGACGCCGGCAGCGATACGATCGTCGCCGCGCACGCCATGCCCTTCTCGAATCCGTTCAGCAAGCTTCGCCGCGTCGATCTGTTCGGTCAGCCTCATCTCGTGATGGCATGCCCCTCATGGCTGGGTTATAACTTCAGAATCGATGGCGCCGTTATCGCCTTCAACCTCAACACGAATAGCTTCACAACGCTCTATCGCGAAACGGCGGCGGGTGGTGATATCCTCGACGTCGTAATCAAGAACGATTCCGTGGGTTACGCAAGCATCCTCTTTCAGGATTTCTCGACAGCCATTCAAAGATTCAATCCAACGACCGGAGCGCGAACAGGCGATCTGTTTTTTGCCCCGAACTGGGGAGGCTATGTGGCCGGCATGCTCTTAACCGATGACGGCAGGTTATACCTGGGCGACAGCAGTTATACGGAGCCGGGCATATCCATCTATGATACGAATGCGGGCGACCTGAAACTGACTCCCTTTCCCGTTCCAATCGGATTGCGACCGACAGATCTGGTTTATATACCGTAGGGGCGCACGTGGCTGCTATCTAAATCCAGGAAAAGATTAACCACAGAGGTCGCGGAGGACACAGAGAAGGCCAGAGCAGGCAGAATCGGATTGGGTGGCTTTTTGGTCTCTGGTCTTCTTTCGCGCTCTTTATATTTTCTGTGGAAAAAATCCCTTCACCACGGAGGCACGGAGGAGATCAAAAAGCAAAGCCGGGAAAAGAGGATAGGATTTTATCGATCCCCGTCCCTTAACCCCTCATTCTATCCGTGGCCAAACCTTTTCTCTCCGCGTCCTCTGAGCCCTCAGAGGCTAACCTTTTCTGCAGCGTTGCCACAAAAAAACCAGAGCAATTTACCGCAGAGGTAGCAGAGAACACTGAGAAGACCAGAGGAGAATAAAAGGAGATGGGTGTAGATGATTTCTCCCCTTTTCCTCTTTCGCGCTTTTCGCGTATTTCGCGGTTAAACAATCCTTCTGACCGCGAAATACGCGAAAACGATCCAAAACCGAAGAGAGTTCATACACTGAAAAACTCGACCGTATTCCTCTTCTCCGCGTCCTCTGAGCACTCCGCGGTTAACTTTTCCTATTAAAAGAAGAGGCCGCCCTGGGGCGACCTCTTTCTAACAATGGATGCTCGTAACTCGTGTTTCGATCAGGCGAACCAGCGCTTCACGGCTTCGGCGGGCAGAGATTCGCCCGAAAGACGTGCTCGCTGAACCATCGTCCAGAATCCGCGATACGTTGCTCGGTCATGCAGCTCGCCTTCATACTGAATCGGGCCCCAGCTTGCATCCTGTGCGGCGACGAGGATGTTCACGGCCTTTGCAACTTCTGAATGATCGGGCTTCATCGCCTCGACGATAGCGTCGATCTGTGTCGGATAAATCGACCACATACGCAGGAATCCGAATTTGTAGCGAGCGGTATGGGCGTCGTCTTTTGTCTGCTCATAGTTCTTAAGATCGAGCGTGACGTTATGCGCCGGAATCACGCCGTTCGAAAGAGCGGCGGCAACGACGTTTGCCTTCGCGCGACGCAGCAGTTCGTGCTCGAACTGACCGGGGCTTTTCATATTGGACAGAGTGATAGCTCCATGATGGCCCGAGATGAAGTCCATCAGACCGAAGTCCAGCACCTGCAGCCAGGGAAGTGTGGCGATCTTTTCAACATCGCGAAGAGCGCCGTGAGTTTCGATCAAGACGTGGATGGGAATCTCGCGCTTCAATCCGGCCTTTGATGCCGTATTGCGGATGAAGTCGATCATCTCGGCGACCTGCTCCCATCTCGTCGGTTTGGGAATGGTGATGTAGGTCACTTTATCTCCCGCACCATTGATGACGATCTCTGCATCCTGCTTCCAGTGAGCCGTGTGCGTGTAGTCGTGAATACGAACGCCTGCCATCTTGAACTCGTTCTCTGTCGAATTCAGAAGGCGAACGATCATCTCGGCGTGTTCCTTTTCCTGCCCTGTCGGAGCGCCGTCTTCGCAGTCCATCGTGACGTCGAATACGGGTCCCTTCTCTTTTTGAAAGCTGAAGGCCTTCAGGATCATCTTTTCGTTTCCGGCAAAGTGCTCGCAGCTCGGAATAACCGGGAAGGGTTTTTCTCCGGCAAAAAGTGCGTCATTGGGGTGGACCATGCTATTTTCTCTCCCTGTACTATCGCGATAATGGGGATCGCTCAATAAAACGATCGTTCTCGCTAAATTTTTTATGCTGCCTCTCTGTTCCACCATATTTTCAACCCAGGGCCCGACCGTGCCCGTTATCATGCTCCCGAGGACAGATCTTTAAAGAAAAAAGGGATTGACCTTGTGCCTTTTCTCCGACCTTCTTTTAGCCGGACGCCGGTCAGACAAACGATGGAATTTCAGATCAGAACTGCTCTCGGTGTACTCGATCAAGATCTACGCCTTTCCGATGCCGATACCCGTCTGTGCGAGCTGCTTGGAATAGAGAGCGGATCGGCACAGGGCTGCGCCTTCGAACAGTTCCTGCCCGAAGGCTCTAAGGCCGACTTCCGCCAGGCCGTCACCGATGTGCTTCGCGACGGAAGCCATGAGACCAGCATCACTTTACAGAATGGCGACGGTTCCTACGTTTTTGTCGCAGACATGCAGTTGCGACGCCTCACCGCCTATACAATTTTAATTCAGGTCGTCGATTCGACGAGGGCCCGACGCATTGAGGGGTCCATCCGCTCTCTTGCCCGCGAAACGGCCCCGCTAACAGGTCAGGCCTTCTTTGATTCAGTCACAGAGCTGCTGGCGGAAGCAACAGGCATGCGCATCGCCTTTGTCGGTCGTCGCATCGCAAACGGTCGCATCCGCACGATCTCGGTCTGGGATGATGCACGCGGAGGACGGGTTGACGATTTCGAGTACGAGCTGAAAGGCAGCCCGTGCGAGACGGTGCTAGCGAACGATCCCTGCTTTTTCTGTGATTCTGTCTGCCGGCGATTTCCAGAGGATGCTCTGCTACAGCAGATGCAGATGGAATCGTATCAGGGCATTCCCGTGCACAGCGTTGCCGGCGAACTGCTCGGTATTATCGTCCTTCTGCATGATCGACCGATGGAGCCGATTCCGGAGCTTGATCCGACCTTGACCTTGCTCGCCGCCCGCGCCGGTGCAGAGATGGAACGAATGGAATCGGAGCGGGCCCTGCTCGAGCAGCTGGCAGCCGACCAGAACTACATGTCGACCATCCTTGAGACCACGGGGGCTCTCATCATCGTCGTCGATCACGACGGGAATATCATCACGTTTAATCGCGGCTGCGAGCAGACCTCGGGCTATTCACGAGAAGAGGTCACCGGACAGCCCTTCTGGAAATACCTGATCCCCGAAGACGAAAGGCCGGCCGTCATAGAGGCATTGAAGTCGCTTTCCGCCGGCCACTTTCCCGCAACGTTCGAGAACCACTGGCTACGGCGCGATGGCACGAAGCGATGGATCTCGTGGTCGAATACCTGCACGTTGAAGCCCGATGGATCGGTCGATCTTGTCATCGGAACCGGCATCGACATCACCGAGAAGAAAGAGATGCAGCATGATCTTCTCCAGGCAAACGAAGAGCTGGCCGAACAGCTGGGCGCCGTCGATCAGGAGCGAAATCTACGCAAGCAGATCATGGAGACAAGCGGTGCCATCGTGCTTGTCGTCGACGAAGAAGGCCGCCTTATCGAGTTTAACAGCGCTGCCGAGCAGGCAACAGGGTACGAACGAACAGAGGTCATCGGCCAATCCGCAACGCTTCTTGTTCCAGAAAAACTGCGCACGGTTACTCTGGCAGGCTTGAAAGAACGCCTTGCCAGTGGCAGTGATTCATCCAGTGAATACGTTCTACTGCGCAAAGACGGTCAGAAGCGATGGGTAACCTGGCAGAACTCCGTCTATAGAGAGCCGCTGCTCGGCCGTCGATTGCTCATCTCAATTGGTATCGACATTACGGAACGTAAGAAGTTTGAGGAAGAACAGCAACAGCTCTTTCAACAGATTGAGCGCACGTTTCAGGAGATCGTCCGCGAACGAAACTTTCGCCAGCAGATTCTCGATACGGCGGCGGCCATCATCTGCGTCGCCGATACGGACGGTAACGTCATCGAGTTCAATCGCGTCGCCGAAGAGATAAGCGGTTATACAAAAGACGAGTTACTGGGTAAGCCTTACTTTGTTTTATTGCCGCCCGAACAACGCGATACTGCCCGGAACCGCCTGAAGCAGATGGAGGACGGCGACGTAGAGCACAATATTGTGTACCCCTGGCTGACCCGATCGGGCGACGAACGACATATTCTCTGGAGCAACTCGGCTTTCTTCGATCGGCAGGGCGGCATGGAATTCGTCATCGGCACCGGCATCGACATCACAGAGCGAGTCGAGGTCGAACGTGTTCGCGAAGAGCTTTTTGAGCGATTACAGAACAGTCTGCAGGAGTTGCAGCGCGAACGTGAATTCCGGCAGAGCATCGTCGAGACCTCAAGCGCCCTCATCATCGTTCTCAGCGAAACGGGGCGGATCATCGAATTCAATCGCGGCTGTGAAGAGGTGAGCGGATACCGACGCGATGAGGTCATCGGCCGGCATTTCAGTTTCCTGATTCCGGACGATGAAGGGCATCACGTGATGAACCGCTTCGCAGAAATGCCTCTTAAAGAGATCGAGCCGAACGTCGAGAACGGTTGGTTGACGAAGCCGGGCGATATACGCTGGATACTCTGGAATAACAGCTCGGTTACAGATCCGCAAACCGGCCAGCAGATCATCATCGGAACGGGAATCGACATCACCGAACGAAAGAAAGCACAGAAGGAGCTCGCCACCGCCTATGAAGATCTGAAGCTTCTGAACGATCACCTTGAAGATCGCGTGCGAGAGCGCACGATGCAGCTCCAGGCGGCCAATCAGGAGCTGGAGGCCTTCTCCTATTCGGTATCCCACGATCTCCGCGCCCCCCTGCGTCATATTACCGGCTTCATTGATCTCATTCACATGAAGGCCTTCGAACTTGATCCTCAGCTGAGGAAATATCTCGATATCATCGCCGATTCTGCTAAGCGTATGGGTATGCTTATAGACGACCTTCTGCAGTTCTCGCGAATGGGCCGCACTGAGATGTCGCAGAGCGTGATTGATCTGAACGGCATCGTCACGAGAGTAATCAACGATCTTTCCCATGAAACCGAGGGCCGGAATATCGACTGGCGCATTGCCGAGCTGCCGCGGATGCGCTGTGATCCGTCGATGATCCTGCTCGTTTTCCAGAATCTGATCGGGAATGCCCTGAAATTTACCCGTCACCGGGATCCCGCTGTCATCGAAATTTTTTCGGAACAGGCGGAAAAAGGCACGACAATCCATGTCAGGGATAACGGAGTCGGATTTGACATGCAATATGCCGATAAACTATTCGGCGTCTTCCAGCGGCTGCATAGAGCCGAGGAATTCGAAGGGACGGGAATAGGACTCGCCAACGTGCGCCGCATCGTGCACAGACACGGCGGAACCGTCCATGTCGTCGCTGCCTTGAACGAAGGAGCCGACTTTTCATTTCATCTTCCGGAGTTACGATCATGACCGAACTGAAACATATACTGCTCGTTGAAGACGATGAGCGCGACCTTGAACTGGCTCTGGCCGCCCTTGAAGGGGCCCGCCTTGCAAATCCCATTTCCGTGGCGCGAGACGGCGTGGAGGCCCTTGATTATCTCTTTCGCCGCGAGAAATACGCCGACCGCTGTAGCGGGTTGCCGGCCGTCGTTCTGCTCGATCTCAAACTGCCCAAGCGCAACGGCATCGAGGTACTGACCGAGATCCGGCAGGATAAGACGCTGCACAGCCTTCCCGTCGTCATGCTCACCTCTTCGCGCGAAGAGCCCGATATCGTTCGCTGCTATGAGATCGGCGCCAACGCCTACGTCGTTAAGCCCGTGGACTTTCAGGAATTCATGCGCGCCGTCGGAACGGTAGGCGCCTTCTGGGGCATCATCAATGAGCCTCCTGTAGAAACAAAGGCGCAGTAAAGGCGACCTCCATGAACGGCACCCTGAAAATACTGCATCTCGAAGATAACGATCTCGACGCCGAGCTTGTCGCGAGCGTCGTCGCCGGCGAAGGTCTGCAGTGTTCGATTCACCGTGTCCAGGATAAGGCAGGGTTCCTCTCCGCCCTGGAGAATGCACCCGACATTATACTCGCCGACTTCAGCCTGCCCGGCTTTTCGGGCGCCGACGCGTTACAGATCGCTCAAGAGATATCGCCCCAAACGCCCTTCATTCTCGTTTCGGGAGCGCTCGGCGAAGAGCTGGCCATTGAGATGATTAAGAAAGGCATGACCGACTATGTAATGAAGCACCGCCTCAGCCGGCTTGCTCCGGCGATTCAGAGGGCATTGCGAGAGGCCGAAGAGATACAGACGCGACAGCGCGCCGAAAAAGAACGCGAAGAGGCGAACCGGGAGCTGGAGCGCGCCTTCATGCATACGTATGAGCTTGCCTTTGTAGATCAGTTAACCGGCATCCCCAATCGAGAGGCTCTGTTGCAGAATATCGAGCTGCTGATCACGCAGGGCGAGAACCCCTTTCACGTACTGCTTCTGAACCTTGACGGCTTTCGCCGCATCAACTATCGTACGCGCTATGAGATCGGCGACAGCGTTCTCATAGCCATCGCAGATCGGGTACGGAAGGCTCTGCCTGACGAGATCCGCTTTGGTCGTCTTGCCGGCGATTCCTTTCTCACAATCGTCAGACAGGGATCGCATGCCCCTGAAGCGATCGCCGACACCATCATCAACGCCTTACAGCAACCTGTCGTCGTTCAGGAACACGAGTTCTTACAGAGCGGTACTGTGAGCATCGTGCGTTATCCGGATGACGGTCGCAACGGCGGCGGGCTGCTTAAAACGGCCGAACTCAATCTGCGCGAAGCAAGACGCACGGGCGGACGTGTTCGACGCTTCACCCCCGAAGACCGCCTGAACCTTGAACGCAGGCTGGCTATTGAAAACGCACTGCTACAGAGAGACGTCGTCAACGAGATGTATCTCGTCTTTCAACCCAAAGGTCGCATCAGAGACGGCGCCGTGCCCTCTCTCGAAGCCTTGATTCGCTGGAAGTCTCCTAAATTTGGTGAACTTTCACCTGCGCATTTTATTCCTCTGGCCGAAGAGATCGGCGCCATCACCTCGATGAGCGAGTGGATCATCGAAACGGGCCTGCAAACGCTTGAACGCATGGACGCTATGGGTTATCCTCCCGTGCATCTTGCCATCAACCTGTCGCCTATTCACCTGAAACGTCCGGACTTCCTGAGCGACCTTTTCGAGCTTTTTTCGCGGCATTCGATCGCTCCGGGTCGTATCGAATTCGAAATCACCGAGGGACTGTTGCTTGAAGATTCGGAGTGGACGGCCGGAATGCTGACCGAGCTGCGCAATGCCGGGTTCCGGCTCGCTCTCGACGATTTCGGCACCGGATTCTCAAATCTCGGTTATCTGAGCAGATTCCCCGTCGATACGATCAAGATCGATAGAAGCTTCATCAGCGAAATTCACACCAATGAACGAAACCGTAGCATCGTGCGGGCGATGATCTCGCTGGCCGAAGCCATGGGAAGCGAAACGGTCGCCGAAGGAGTCGAGCTCGAAGAGGAATTCCAGGCCCTTGCCGATCTGGGCTGTCATCTCATTCAGGGCTATTTTTTCAGCCGACCTCTTAAAACGGAAGATCTGTTCAATTTTTTACAGAATCGCTCACCGGTCCCTTAGTTTAAGCGACAATTTCCTTATTGCTTTTTTATTGAAATCGTCCGTCCAATAGGGCGTTCGACGAATATGGCCGCGCCAGAGCAATCAATGCGAAAAGTCAATTTATGAAGCCTGTGATTCAATACCGAAGCAGCCTGCCAGAGGAACTGAAGAGGGACGACGTCGTCGCCGTACGGGATGCTCAGGCTGACCCCGACGCCCTCTCGGTCGATCTCGACGCCGGCGATGAGCTACCGTCGACCGATCTACCTCTTTTGCTGTTCTTCAGCGAACGCACGCGAAGCCTGTTATCACAATTGCATAAAAACGGTCCGGTTGAGCTTTTTAACAGGTCCGACTCAAACGGAAAGCATGCCCTGAAACAGGCCATTGATCGGCTCAGCTACGAAAAGCGGATCAAAGAGATGGAAAAAACCATCGCTACCATCAGAACCGAACATGAAGCCCTGCTGAATTCCATCGACGATCTGGTCATTGTTCTTTCCAGAGAAGGGGCCATTCTGTGGTTTCACCGCCCCTCCAATTTTCCCGATATCCTGGACTCTGCCGTTGTCGGCCGCGACATTCGCTCCCTTCCGCTACCGGCCGAATTCATTAAGGCGGTGGACACTGCTCTGGTTGAAATTTGCGCTGCAGGCCATTACCGTAGCTTTCAGGCGGTTTTTGAAACAGGTCAGAAGAAGCGAACCTTTGAACTGAAGGCCTCCTCACGGGAAGACGGAACAGGCGCCTGCGCCGGTATAACGATTTCAGGCCGCGAGATCACGGAGCTTGTCGAGACCCGCCTTTCGCTTTCGCGCATGACCGAAGAGCTTGAAGAGTCCTTCCTGCGGGCGTTTGAACTTGCATTCACCGATCAGATCACAGGCCTGCCGAACCGCGAGGCCCTTTTGCAAACGCTTGAGATGACGATGGAGAATCGCAACGACGAGCGCCTCGCTCTCATGCTCTTGCATGTGAGGAATCTGAGCAACATCCGCAATTCGACGCGTTTCGATACAGGCAATCAGATCTTAAAAACGATGGTGGAGCGACTGAAAAATGAAACGGATCGCGAAACCTTCCTTGCCCGCTACGGAGAGGATGAATTTGGACTCTTTATGCCCGGCGACATGGCCGAAGCCGAGGCTGCGCGTTTGATTCGGGCCATAGAGGCGCCCGTAAAAACCGACAGCATGGATTTCACGCTCAGCTGTACGGCCGGTCTGGCCGTCTTTCCCGACGATGCCACAGAGATGGAAGCGCTGGTGCAGAGCGCCGAAATCGCTCTACGTGAGGCGCGCGAGCACGGCGTCGATAAGGTCAGGCTTTTCTCTCCCGAAGACCGACAGCGGTTAAACTATCGGATGCATGTTGAAACGGAGCTTCTGCGGCCCAACATCACCGACGAGATGAGCCTCGTCTATCAGCCCATCGTAGATGCGTCTACGCGAAAGATTCGCTATCTTGAAGTGCTGCTTCGCTGGACGTCTCCCGTTCTTGGCGACGTACCTCCCGATCTTTTTATTCCGCTGGCCGAGAAAAACGGCGTCATCATCTCGCTGACGAACTGGATGATCACGGAAAGCACAAAAGTGCTTCCTCTACTGCCTGCCGACATACGCTTTTCAGTAAACCTTTCGCCGGTGCATCTGCTTGTTCCGACTCTTGTCGACGACATTGCCGGCCTCATCGAAGAGCATCACATGGATCCCGACCGCTACAAGATCGAGATCACTGAAGGCGTATTCATCAGAGATCCGGTGGAGGCCACACAGCGTATTCATGGATTGAAATCCAGGGGCTTCACTATAGCCCTCGACGATTTCGGCGTCGGTTTCTCAGGACTCAGCTACCTCGGTCTTCTGCCCGTCGACTCGATCAAGATCGACAGAAGCTTTTTACAGGGGTATCCCGACGACAGACGTTCGACGGCGCTGATCGAATCCATCCTCACGTTAACAAGATCGTTTGGAATCGACAGCATCGCCGAAGGCGTCGAGCGCGAAGAGCAGATCGAGCATCTGAACCGCCTGGGTTGCAGCATGCTTCAGGGGTTTCTGCTCTCGCGTCCGCTGAAAGAGCAGGCCATGCTGGCGCTCTTCTCCTGAGACGGGCCTCGAACTCTTCCTGACCGGCCTCTGCCCGGCAGGCGGCCGGGTCGCCGGTTAGCCGACCCGCTCCGTACGCCTGAAAGAAATTAGCCGATTACCTCTTTTGCAACGGCAGAGGCCATCTTTCCGTCATACTGACCGTCATACTTCTCTTTCAGAAGTTTCATCGCCTCGCCGATGTTCTTCACGCCGGCCTCTTTCAGGATCTTCTTCAGATCGTCGGCTCCGAGCTGCTGCGGAAGGTATTCTTCGAGCACCGCTTTTTCATACTCGCTCTTCGCCTTCTCTTCGGCCGAGATCGTACCTTTTGCCGCCAGCTCCAGGTTTTCATTCACGCCTTTAAGAAAGGAACGCACGACTTTCAAAACGTCCTGATCGTTCGGCTCGCGATGCCCGTCGTCGATGGCCATCGTCTTCACCTGTGAAAGGACGGTAATGAGCAGGGCAGCACGATCGGCATCTTTATTCTTGCGGGAATCAAGTGTATCTTTCTGTAATTTCTCGAAAAGCATGGATCGACGATGCGGGCACAGAGGACGCTGTCAAGTCGAGTTAAGAGGGCAATGGGACGGCGAATAAGCACAAGGTAGAAGAAAACACAAGAAGATAAATCACTGAGACACGCAGGAAATCCGAGAAGAGGAAGAGTTTTTTGACCGCGAAATACACGAAAAACGCGAAAACGATCCAGATGAGGCGATCTCTATGAGAACTCTCTCTGCCTTTGCCCTCATCGGTTTTCTCTGCGTTCTCTGAGCGCTCCGAGGTTCATTCTGAAATTAAAGGAGACCTCAACTCCACCCCTTCAACAACGCCTCATGGGCGACCAGAAAGTCAGATTGCGTATCAAGCCCCGGCGGCAGGCAGCTCTCCGTTTTCAGATGGGCAAATCCGTGCACAAGGGCCCAGGCGGCATGCGCCATAGAAATCGGCGACTGTGGTCGAAAGGCCTTCTGCTCGATGCCGGCCTGACACATCTCAACAAGAAGCGTAAAGGCCGGCTCGGCGCTTCGTACGATCAGGCCATCGGAATCGCTGAGCGCATAAAGCGGCTCCTGAAAAAGCAGCCTGTAAAGGCGCGGATGCCGGATTGCAAAGCGCAGGTAGCCGGTGCCGTAACGTCGCATTGCAGCGATGACGTCGGCCTCCGCTCCGCGCAGAGTTGAGCGGATCAGCAGCTGAAAGCCGCGTTCGACAAGGCCGGCCAGCAAATGGTTCTTGCTTTCAAAATGTCTGTAGGCCGCCGCCGGACTGACGCCAATCTCTGTTGCGAGCCGTCGCATAGAAAGCGCCTCTTCGCCTTCTTTCTCAAGCACCCGCATGCCGACACGCAGGAGCTCGGCCTTGAGATTACCGTGATGATACGGTCCGCGCGTCCGTTCGGGCCGCTTTTCAGTCACACTCTTCCTTTTTAAGGTCACGAGGTCATAGAAACAAATAAGGCAGGAGAGGCAAGAAAATGTTGACGGCGTTCACATCAAGCATTACGATGTAAACATCGTTCACATGAAGACACCTGCAAGAGATTCCCAAACAGATCGACGCAGTTCTCCAGAGGACGATCAGAAACACTCAAGGAGCCTTTCATGGCATCGGCAAAAAAGATACTCTTGATCCTGGGTCATCCGGATCCAAACAGCTTCAACGGTGCGATCTTTCAAAGCATCGCAGAGGGATTTAAATCGGCGCAGAGCACGAATACGCTTCAGGCCGTCAGGCTTTCTGATCTGCACTTTCAGCTGAATCTTGCGCATGGCTACAACAGCCGCACCGAGCTGGAACCCGATCTATTGGAGATGCAGACGAAGATCAAAGAGGCCGACCATATCGTTTTTGTGTATCCGACCTGGTGGGGTCAGATGCCCGCTCTTCTTAAAGGCTTCTTTGATCGGGTTTTTCTTCCCGGCTTCGCTTTTAAGTATAGAGAGAACTCTCCGCTCTGGGATAAATTTCTCACGGGAAAGACGGGCGATCTCATCGTCACGATGGATGCTCCCTCCTGGTACGATCGTCTTTTTTATGGTGCGGCCAGTCGTCGGGCCGTGAAAAACGCCATCCTCGAATTCTGCGGCATCAAGCCCGTACGTATAACGACGCTCGACCGCCTGCGATACCGCAAGGACACGGAGCGCGCCGTCTTTCTGGCGAAGATGAAGAAACTGGGAGCGAGCCTGGCATCCCGGTAGGCTTCGGCATGCACGCTCTCAGTCAGGCATCAGTTCTGGCTCCCGATACGTGTAATTGAAATCACGTCGCATGGGAAGAAAGCCCGACTCTGATAGAAAGATGCGGGCCTTCTCTTCGCTTTTAATGCCGTAGCTGCGCAGCACGTTCTCTTCGATGACGATAGATGATATATCATCGGCGCCTGAATGCAGGGCGATCTGACCGACGCCCTGGCCGAGCACCATCAGCGACGTTTCAATATGCGTGATGTTGTCGAAGAACAGACGACAGATGCCGAGTACCTTCAGGTATTCCTGTGCGGGAACGTTGCGCACATAGAACTTCTTCGTCTGTTTCTGGAAGGTCCACGGAATAAAGGAATGGAAACCTCCCGTACGATCCTGCAGATTGCGGATCAGATCAAGGTGTTCGATGACCTCATGCCGCGTTTCTTCGCTGCCCCAGACGATATTGGCCGATCCCGGCAGGCCTTCACGATGGCAGGTTTCCATGACGTGAATCCACTGCTCGCTGGTCGCCTTCTTCGGCGAGAGGATGTTGCGCATGCGATCGGTCAGGATCTCAGCGCCGGCGCCGGGCACGGAATCAAGGCCGGCCTGTTTCAGCGTGCGCAGCACCTCTTCAAGAGGCAGACCGGTGATCGCCTCCATATTCATGAGTTCGACGGGCGAGAAGGCGCGGATGTGGATGTGCTTGCCGAGCTTCTCTTTAACGGCTCGCATGACGCCCAGGTAATAGTCAAAGGGGATGCGCGGATCGACTCCGCCCTGCAAGAACATCTGGTCGGCGCCGACTTCAAGCGCCTCTTCCATTTTTTTGACGATCTCGTCTTCGGTGAGCACGTAGCCCTTGCCCGAGCCGATCTCGTCCATAAACGAGCAGAAGGTGCATTCTACGTTACAGAAATTCGTGTAATTGACGACGCGAAAGGCCGTATAGCTGGCGATGGCCGGATTGACCTTGCGGTTCCGGATCTCACGGGCGGCGAGTTGTATTTTCAGGAAGTCTCCGTTCTGGTAGAGCTCGAAGGCGTCGTCGACGGAGAGGCGGTTTCCGCTCAGCACGGACTCCAGAATGCGGTCAGTTGCCGTATCAGCAGTCAATCCCTGTAACATTGCCATCCACCTTTTTATCAGAATGGGGTGCGCCCAGCTTTTTTCTCGACATGAACCCCGTTCAAAATAATCCTGCAAGGGCGCATGGGATAGCCATTTCCCGCGCTTTAAACACACGGAGAGATTCATGTTCCAACAATCCGACCTCGTGAAAAACGTGTTTCACCTGACGGTATTCGGTGTGGCTCATGTGGCCTTTATTTACGCCGTCTACTATCGTTTCAAACTGATGCTCAAGGCACAGAAAGTCGGAAACTGGGCATCGATGGAAGCTCGCACCAGATCCTTCTTTTTTAATGTTCTGTTCCAGCAGAAACTTTTCAAACAACCCCTGCGGGGTCTGATGCACGCTTTTATCTTTTACGGTTTCCTGTCGTATCTCGTGCATACGTCCAGCCAGATGGTGGCCGGTAACGCCTGGGCGGTTTTTGCCATGGCCGGCATCAACCCCTATGAGTTCATGATTCCCGATTACACCTATCTGGGCCTTGACCTGACCGAAGGCCAGATCCTCGGCGTAATTGCCGGGCTTGTGCTTCTCATCGGACTGACCTTCGCTCTTTACCTGAACCTGAAGGCCGGAAAGAAGTTTAAGGCAACGCAGAGCGCCGGCGCTCAGTGGGCCTTTCTGGCCATTCTGCTTGCCGAGTTTGCCGCCGTATTCGCCGTCCTGATCGGATCGGGAACACAGGCCTACGAGGCCGTCGTTCAGAACTTCTCTATTCTTGTACTGATCGGCCTGGGATTCTTCGCCTACCGCCGCTGGGTTCGTCGCTCTCCTGAGCTGGACGTTCCCTCTCCGCAGTCGGGCGTCGTGATCTCGCTGATCGGCACCCTGATGCTTTCCACGCTCGCCGGCTCGGCCGCACAGGCCATGCTGCACGGACATAACGTGAGCTGGGTGAACGGTGTCGTCCTCAAGATCCTGAACTTCTGCGGTATGACATCCAACGCCGACGCCCTTGCCGTGCGTGATTTCACCTGGTGGGTGCATATCATGACCGTTTACACGTTCATGATCTATATTCCGAACTCGAAGCACTCGCACCTGATCTTTGCTCCGGTGAACTTCTTCATGGTCGAAGATCGACCGCGCGGAGCGATGAAGAACATGGACCTTGAGAATTCGACGGTCTATGGCGCTCAGGGCGTGAACGAATTCCCGTGGACGAATCTTCTTTCCAGTATGTCGTGCATCGAGTGCGGACGCTGTACCGTGCAGTGCCCGGCGAATCGTACCGGCAAGCCGCTGAATCCGAAAAAGATCATGGTCGATCTGAAGCATGCGATGCTTGAGATGGCCGATAGCGTTCAGAACTATAACCCCGAAGAGGGATCGATGGCCCGCGTCATCGGCGATCCCTATATCACCGAAGAAGAGGTCTGGTCGTGCACGTCGTGTTACGCCTGCGTCGAAGCCTGTCCGGTCGGCAACAACCAGCTGGAGGCCATCCTTGAGATGCGCCGCAACCTCGTTCTCGTCGAGTCGAACTTTCCTGCCGAGCTGCAGCTTGCCTTCGGCAACATGGAAAAGAACTCCAACCCCTGGGGCGTCGGCGCCCATACTCGTGCCGATTGGGCCGAAGGCCTTGGCGTGAAGACGATGGCCGAAGACAAAGACGTCGACATCCTGTACTGGGTCGGTTGCGCCGCCTCTTTCGACGAACGCAACAAGACCGTCGCCCGCTCTTTCGTGAAGATCTTACAACAGGCGAACGTGAAGTTCGGCATCCTCGGTACCGAAGAGAACTGCACGGGCGACTCTGCTCGTCGCGGCGGAAACGAGTACCTGTATCAGACGCTGGCGACGACAAACGTCGAAACGCTGAACAGCTACGGCGTGAAGAAGATCGTCACGGCCTGTCCGCACTGCTTCAACACTCTGAAAAACGAGTATCCGCAGTTCGGCGGCAACTACGAGGTCTTCCACCATGCCGACTTCATCGACGATCTCATTCGCGAGAAAAAGATCGAGATGGATCCGGCTGCCGTAGATCAGATGAAGGATCGTCGCGCAACCTATCACGATTCGTGCTACCTCGGCCGTTACAACGACGTTTACGACCAGCCGCGTGACGTCGTCAGGGCTGCTATGGGCACCGACGTAGCTGAAGCATCGGACCACCATTCGAAGTCTCTCTGCTGCGGCGCCGGTGGCGCACAGATGTGGATGGAAGAGCACTACGAACGTGTGAACATGAAGCGTACCGGTCAGCTTGTCGATACGGGCGCCGATACGATCGCCGTCGCCTGTCCTTTCTGCAACGTCATGATGACGGATGGCGTGAAGGCACAGGGACTGCAGGAAGACGTTCAGGTTCTTGACATCGCTCAGCTTGTCGCCGCTTCGATGAAAGGCGGTGAAGGCCCGATTGCCGGCGGTTTCAAGAAAAAAGAAACGGCCAGCCATTGATCGGTCGTTAAAGAAACGGTCGTTAAAGAAACGTTGGTCTTGCTCTTCTCTTTGTGAGAGCAAGACCCCGAATTAAAAAAGGCTCCTTCTGGAGCCTTTTTTATTGCTGCACTGTAGTGACAGGGGTTATCACGATTCGCCTATGGGCAGCCTTACGGTGAAGCAGACCTCGGCCGATCGACCGCCGTTAATGTGGCTTTCCACTCTGTTTACAAAGATGGTGCCGCCGCAGAGCTCGATGCACTTTTTCACGACAGTCAATCCAAGACCGAGCGGAAACTGCTCGGACGCATAGCCTTCATCTACCGTAGTATTCAGGCGAAAGAAAGGTTCGAATACAAGATACTCCAGATTCCCCGTAATGCGACGGGAGGGATCCATATCGGCCGGTTCTGAATTAAGAACCTTCCATTCAAGATGACGATCCTTGACCATAACAAGAACGTAGATCTCGCTCTGTGCCGGTGCATACTTCATCGCATTCACAAGGAGCTCGTTCGCCGCCTTATGAAGCGATTCTTTGTGTATACGCACCACGCCCGGCTCAAACTGTAGATCTGATACGATGATGCGCTGAGACTTTCTGCGCAGATCATCTTTCAACGATGCGACCAGATCGACGGTCATGCCGTGAATGTCGCCAAGCGAGACCGCATGTAACGGAAGAACGGAGGTCTGTAGAATCGTCTGTGCCTGTTGTAAACTCTGGATCAGGCCCTGCATGCTTTCAAAGCCGTCTTTCAGAAGATCGGCAAGGTCAGAGGAGACTCTGATACTGCCGTCGGCATCTCGCTTTTCATATAAGAACATAGAGATGGCGCTCATCAATCCGCCCAGCCCCTCCCCCTGAAAGAGGCCCAGATTCATCTGATGAATCATGTTGCTGGCGACAAATTCCAGCATGTGGCTTTTAATCTCCTGTTTCCAGTCGAAGATCTGAATGGCCTGCCTGTAAAGCTCGGTTTCATCCTTTGAGAATTCGACGACCTTCTTGCGCTTCTGATGCGCCTCGTAGGCCTCTTCAAGAACGGTCTCCAACCGTTTGAGGGCGATCGGCTTGATCAGATAATCCGATGCGCGATTGAAACGTAACAAACGGATGATGCGATCGACATCGAGATGTCCTGACACGATGACGGGAATGGTCAACATTCGTTCACGTTCAATCGTATCAATGAGCGTTTCACCGTCGCCGTCGGGAAGGCCCAGATCGGCCAGGAGAATATGGTAGCGTTCCTGTTTCAGACGTTCAAGGGCCTCGCTCACCGTTCGGGCGCTGTCAAAGGTGTATCCGAGTTCGGTAACGAGGTTAGAGAGGTATTCGAGATCGACAGAGCTGTCTTCAACGATTAAGATATGAGCGGGCATCGCTGACTGTGGTGCTATCGGCAGGAAGAAATGTCAAGGACATCCGAATCTTCGATCAATAATCACGACAGCAATCCGGGCATGGAAAAAATGCAGCCGTGCCGTTCGCTCTGGGAAGCAATGGCGATCATGGCCGAGACTTGAGAATGGAGCCGGGCTGTTCGACTTTTTTTATTTTCCTCTTTTTTTTCCTGAAGCGGAATAAAAATTCCGCTTTTCTTATTGACGTTTACGTCACCTCCTGTTCCCTTCGTGAAACTGGCAGAGCATCCGGAAAACCGGAACAAAAATAGAGCTGCGATTCAATGAATCATGCCAGAATACTCAGGAGTGAAAACCATGCGAAAACTATGCCTTCTTGCGCTTCTGGCTGTGCTTGCCCAGCCCGTGGCCGCTCAATCGCTTTCCGATCTTTTCCGTAAACCGGGCGTGATCGGCGATTCCCTTTCTCAGGGATTCTACGGCGTTACAGTAGAAAAAAAGACCCAGGACTGGGCCTATCCCGTTATCGTATCGAAACAGGCCAACAGTTCGCTGTCCTATAACACGCTGAAGGGTCCGTTTGCGAACCTCGAAGACGTCTTGAAAGGCGATTGCGGCGTGTTCTGTCTGGCCGCCTCCATTATCGGCGGCAATGAAACGACCGTCTCTACGCCCACACATGCCGGTATCACAGGCGCCGATTATTCCGACGTGCTGCGTAAAAGCGGCAAATGCGAAGACATCACGGCCCGCAAAATGGAGAAAGAGTGGTACTGGAAGACCTGGTACTGGTACACCTACCGCTGGGTAGAGGTTGCCGATTGCCAGTCTCCCGACAAATTCCATCAGCTTGGCCTGCGCGACTCGGGCACACAGATGCAGATCATGGAGAAGGTGCAGCCTTCATTCGTCTTCGCATCGGCCGGAGCCAATCACGTTCTCTGCACCGCCCTTTCTACAAGCCTTGACTGCCTTGACGAAGCGCGCTTCAAGCGTGACGTTCGTGAGGTTATGACGCGCTTCTCGCGCATCAGCACCATCAAGGGCGGCGTGATCTTCACCGTTCCGAACGTAACGGCCATCGGCTTCCTCGAAACCTATCGCGACCCGCAGAACCGCGCCGGCTACAGCGGACTGAAGGCCTTCTTCCGCAACTCCGTCTCTGCAACGTCTCAGGTGCTGGATGCAGGCGAGGTAGCTCAGATCAAGACCTTCCTGACGATGGTGAATAACGAGCTGCGCAATCAGGCCGCTGCCCGTAACTATGCTCTGACAGACGCTGAAGTAATCTTTGATGACATCAAAGAAAACGGCCGCCCGATCGTCGCTTCAAACGGCTGGAGCCCGGGTAACGCCGGCGCCAACTGGCCGCTTCCAGGCAAGCCGGGCATCTTCGGTCTTGACGGCGTGCATCCGAACCGCTACGGCCATGCCGTATTCGCCAACGAGCTGATCCAGTCGATCAACGGCAAGTATGGCGTGCAGATCCCGAAAGTTTCGGAGTATACGGCCTGGTATTACGATTCGCTGAACCGTAATCCCGTCGACCTCAAGAAGTTCCTTACCGAAACGCTTCTCGGCCAGGCGATCTCCTGGATCATCAGCATCTTCGCCTGATATCTTTCAGTCATCCGGGTAACGCTCGTTACCCGGTACTTCTTATGCCCGCCTTCGCGGGCTTCCTTTAACAGGAGCATCTCTTGAACCGTAAACAGATCATCATCGCCGTTATCGTCGGCGTATTGCTATTGATTGGACTTCTTTTTTATCTATTACGAGACCGCAACGGCCCGACTGAAGAGGTCGGCGAAGGCGAGCTTCCGCGTCGGGAACGCGTCGCCGGCACGGAGGGTTTCTGGCCCGACGCCCCGCCGCCTGAGACCGATCCCGAAGAACTGCGGCGGCTCTGGCCCGATCTCTTTCTGCCCGCACCCGATCGAGAGGAGGCCGAACGCGAATGGAAGGCCTTTGCGAAGCTCTACCCGAATAACGTATATATTCCGTCGCGTTATACGTCGGCGCCTGACGATGCCGAGAAAGAACGACGTCTTAAAACGCTCGATACGGTCGGCGACGTCGAAACGAAGCTGGCGGTGAGACGCACGCAGCTGGAAAAAGGCGCACGCCCCGGGACCGACGGCCCTGACGCTCCGGCCGATAGCGATATCTCGCCCGAAGATCAGCGCATCTACTTCGGCTATCGTATCAGGGAGCTTGAATCGCGCATTCAGCTCGTCGAATACTTCCTGAATCAGGGTAATGCCGACGCTCAGCAACGAGCCCTGGCCTCTGACGACCTGAACGCCTGGAAGAAAGAACTCGCCGAATACAAACGTATCGTCGAGGAGATTCCGAAGTGAAGAGATCTGCGCTCGCTCCTTCGCTTCGTTCTCTATTCATCTCTTTTCTCTTTTTCGGGGGCCTGATCGCATGCGGTCCGCCTGCCCCCGATCATCTACCCGTAGAGAAGGAGGAGCCGTTGCGATCCACAGAAGAACTGCGTGCAGATCTGAAATCAGACGACTGGCAAAAGCGATCAGAGGCGGTGCTCGACATTCAGAAGCAGGGCGAGCGGACTTTCGAGGCCGATCTTCTGCGCTTGCTTGAAAGTGACGCATCGCCGGCCGTGCGGCAGATCGCCGCTCTGACGCTGGCCGACTGGCAGTCGCGCAAGGCCGTTCCCATAATCGTGAAGCTTCTCTCACGGCCCGAGATCGCGCCGGGCGTAACGGTGGACGCCACCTTTATGCTCGACGCCCTCTATCGCATGCCCGATGCATCGGGAGCGGCAGCGGCCGCTGCTTATCTCCTGGATAACGATCTCAATCGCAGGTTATACGCCGTGCGCGCCCTTGAAGCGATGCAGAGCGGCGGAGCGCTCGTGCTGTCGATGGCGCAGCGCAATACCGACCCCGAAAAAGCGAGAGCCCTTGTGATGGCTCTGGGAAAGCTCGGCTACCGCCCGGCTGAGAGCTATCTGAAAGGCCAGCTGAAATCGCCGGCTCAGACGACGCAGGCCGCCGCCATCCTCGCCCTCGGTCGCGTAAAGAGCGTGAGCTCCGTTCCGGAGTTAGTCAGAATCCTCGATTCGGACTTCGTGAAAGGTCGCGAGAACGCAAAAGAGGCGCTGCTTGACATAGCAATGCCCGACACCGCCTCGCATGTTCTTGCGCTTCTTCGCTCGTCAAGAGAAGAAACGCGCTATTTTGCCGCCGAAATCGCCGGCCGCTTGCCGGGTCGCGATACGGGCGAGAAGCTGCTCAAGATGTTTCAGGAGAACGATCGGCTAACGTCGGCTCCGGCGGCCACCGCTCTCGGTTACATGAAATACGAACCGGCACGCCCGGCCATCGAGGCGCGACTTGTCGATCGCAATGCGGCCGAACGCGAGGCACTTGCCCGTTCGCTTGGCTGGATCGGCAGCAGGGCGAGCATACAGCCGCTGATACAGGTGCTTCGCGAATCGGACGGCGACGGACGCTACGGCGCCGCCTGGTCGCTTGGCATATTGGAGGCAGAAGAGGCGTTACCCGATCTTGAGAAGGCCGCGAACAGTGGTGATTCTCGTCTTGCCTCGCTTGCCATCGAGGCTATCGGTAGCATCGCCTCGCCCTCCTCCCTGCCTTTGCTCGTCAGCCGGGCTCGTGACCCTGCCGTGCAGGTCTTTGCCATCGACGCCATCGGTAGGATTCCGGGAGATCAGGCCGTTCAAGAATTGCAGGAGCTCGCCACAGGCGGCAACGAGAAGGCGTCAGCGCTTGCCGTCCAGGCCCTGAGCGGTCGCAAAGAGTCCGCCGCCGTCGATGCGCTCATCGCCACGCTGCGCAAGACGTCGACCGAATCGCCGCTTGCCGGGCAGATCTACGCCGGATTGCACCGCCAGACAGGCCAGCGTTACACGACAAAGAACCAGTGGCTTCAGTGGGATGAGATCAGAAAGAGGAAGTGAACTCCCGGGCACGAACTACCCCCTCATTACGAATGAAATGCTGGGCCCGGCTGTCTTCCCCGCACAGAATGCGTCATCCGCCTGCTGTGTTCTCTTTATGATGGGAAAAAAGAGCTGACAGAAATCCTGTCTATGCCCTGTGTACCTATAAATCGGTACGCAGGGCATAGCGCTTTTTAAGCGTATGGCAGATGCAGGCGAGATCAAGGATATAACTAAGTTCCGAAATGAAGGTGACGGCATCTATGCCTTCAAGCCACAGCCGGATCGGTTTCTTTGCTTCTTTACCAGGGGAAGAAGAATCATTGTTGCAAGCGGATTCCGGAAAACTACAGAGAAATTGCCCGTTCAAGAGAAGAAACGGGCCCAGAATCGGAGAGATGACTATGAAAATCGCGTACAAGAAGGGACGTACTACGAAGACGACCTATGAAAGAGAGATGGAAGATCCCGAATTCCGCAAAGGTCTTGCCGAAGAAGGGGCCCGGCTTGCCCTCTCTGAACTTCTGATTACGCTTATGGAAGAAGAAGAGGTCTCGGTACGCGAGCTGGCCAGGCGTGCCGATGTTTCGGCCTCGATCATTCAGGATCTGCGCAGCGGAAAGCGCGACAACCCCACTTTCTCAAGCTTCGCGCGGCTTATTCATTCCATGGGCTTCGAGATAGCTATCAAGCGCGGCCGTAAAACCTACGCAAGACTGTAGAAAACGGGTGATTGTGAATTAAGAAGTGAATACCAGCTCCCAGGCAGACTCGAACTGCCGACCCCCTCATTACGAATGAGGTGCTCTACCGACTGAGCTATGGGAGCAAGCATGGTCAGTCTCGAAAAGCCGATTCTGCGTGCAAGCAGGAATCGGCGGTGTGGGGCGGCCCGCGTCCCTTTGCTACACAGGCAAAAACACGCTCATGTGCGGCTTCGCTAAACATTTAGAAATCATTTAACCGCTGAGGACGCGGAGGGCACAGAGAAGAGCTGTGAGGGGAAGAGGCTGCTGTTAGGTAGCCTCTTCTCTCTGTTCGCCGGGCAGTAAGTGCCGTGTATCGTTTCGCTGGTGAGGTAGCGGATAAGAGCTTTCGCGCTTCGTTGCGGTTCAGCCCCGCACATGCGGGGAATAGTCCTGGATTGCTTTGTTCACGAAGTCTTTAATCGGTTCATCCCCGCGCATGCGGGGAATAGTTTCACGGCGATGTAAAAGCGATACTGCCGACCCGGTTCATCCCCGCGCATGCGGGGAATAGCCTCGGTCTCGGGGATCATGCGAATGATCTCTCCGGTTCATCCCCGCACATGCGGGGAATAGTTATCGTCGGATGCTCTGCACCGGTGACACGGCGGTTCATCCCGCGCATGCGGGGAATAGAGCAAAAGAAAGAACATGATCGGCCCGGTTTGCGGTTCATCCCCGCATGCGCGGGGAATAGAACATAGTTCGATGCTCTGAGTAGACTGGTTCCGGTTCATCCCCGCATGCGCGGAATAGAGATCGTTGTAGTACTCGATCTTCGCACGAGGCGGTTCATCCCCGCATGCGCGGGGAATAGCAAAACTCTCATGTCGGTATCCTTGCCCATCACGGTTCATCCCCGCATGCGCGGGGAATAGCGCTTCCATTCTCTATCTCTGCACGATGACGGCGGTTCATCCCCGCATGCGCGGGGAATAGGAACGCGAAGCTCAGGCTGTCCTGCCCGAATTCGGTTCATCCCCGCATGCGCTGGGAATAGACAATTTTAGTTTTTGTCAGTGTTTCCATTTTCGGTTCATCCCCGCATGCGCGGGGAATAGGTTGACTCCATTTGAATAGAATGGTATCATGCCGGTTCATCCCCGCATGCGCGGGGAATAGTTATGAATCGTTTTGAGAAGCGCCTTCGGATACGGTTCATCCCCGCATGCGCGGGGAATAGGCGCATATCAATCAATCCAGCAGGACTCATACTGGTTCATCCCCGCATGCGCGGGGAATAGATGACTTCTTCCCCCCTATGTTTTACAATAACACGGTTCATCCCCGCATGCGCGGGGAATAGGCCATGACAGAATTCCTCGACAGACTTACCGAGCGGTTCATCCCCGCATGCGCGGGGAATAGCGGTTTCGGAGCTTCGCT
>SWCA01001597.1_pt1 | contig 30375 bp, 26 predicted proteins | sample 4692961 | NCBI WGS metagenome assembly SWCA01 (sample SAMN10267275, study PRJNA491770) | bioreactor metagenome | isolation source: DHS bioreactor inoculated with | place: Japan: off Shimokita Peninsula
AATGTAGTCCAGTGGGTTAATGTATCTACAACTACTAGTCCCGTAACACAAACTGCTGAAGTTGCAGTAAAAAGGGCATTGATAAAGCCCACACTTTCTCCACTCTTCGATGCTATCGGTAAATTAAGGAGGATTGCCCCAATTAGTATTACTAAAGCAAATCCTAATACCAAGATTTGTGTAGGATGCAGACTAAAAATATCAATTTTCTTATTTTGTTTCATTTTAAACACCACCTAAATGTTTTGCTAGATACAATTTATATGACTAAATCTGATTAAGCTGCTTTTCTATTTATAAAGATTAATTTAATATCCTTGAAAATTTTCATGCTAGCAAAAAATATTACGATAAATTCAAGTCTACCTAGCATCATTCCTATTGTCTCTGTCCACAGCACCATACTAGGAGCATCCGGTGATGTTATACCAACCGATAGGCCAACTGTCCCGAGACTTGAGGCAAATTCAAACATGGAATCCTTTAAGGGATAACCATGAAGTAGCAGTATTCCTACCCCTATAGCATAGGTAATCATATATAGGGTTGTAAAGTTTGATATTTCTATAATATGCTCTTTTGAAACATAATATTTACCTTCTGGTCTATTTACATAATTTTGTCTTACAACATTTTTAGGAAGTAAATATCCTTTTATGTCCCATACTAAAGACTTTAGCATTACAAATACTCTATATTGTTTTAATCCTCCTGCAGTTGAACCTGCTCCTCCACCAATAATCATGAGTATTATCATAATAAACACTGCAAAGTTATCCCAGTCAAGATAACCCACAGTTGAAAATCCCGTAGTCGATAGTGCTGATATTAGTTCGAAGGCTCCAATTCTAACACTTTTACCTATTGTCTCATACAATTTAGCTAAGGATAAAAATGACGTAATGGGTATTAGAACTGCCAGTAGGAAAAACATAAATTTTATCTCACCTATTTTAAAGAACTTTCTTATTTCACCCTTTAATAATACATAATGGGCTGCAAAATTTGTTGTTCCTAAAAGCATCAGTATAATAGTAATTAGTTCTATTGATAGACTATTATAAGCCCCTATACTATTGGCCTTAGTTGAAAATCCTCCCGTTGAAACTGCCGCTATGGAATGATTGATAGAATCAAACCATGGCATTCCAGCTATCATATAAAGTATTGTTCCACCTATTACATATCCCGAATATATTATCATAATTAATTTTGTTGACTTAGCAACATTAGGTAGTAGCTTATCAGATCTACCCTCAGCATTATAGAGTCCTAAACCATGGGGTCCTATAATAGCAGAGAGCATTACTACTGCAAGTCCAGCACCACCAAAGAATTGCATTATACTTCTCCAAAATAAAAATAGGTGAGAAGTTTTTGTTACATCTACTACAGATAATCCTGTAGTTGTCCACCCACTCATAGCTTCAAATATTCCTTGGGTGAAGTTTAGTTTCCCTGATATTACAAAAGGCAAAGAAGATAAAATAACAGTAAGAATCCAACCTAACACAACAATAATTCCACCTTCTTGCAGAGTTAAAATTGTATCTTCACCATACTTCATTCTACTTCTCATCATAAATCCTGTTATAATAGCTATTATTGATGGAATAATAAAATACCATATTTCATTTATTTCATTTTTATATATAGGAAGAATAAGAAGTGGCATAAGCAGTGCTATACCAACCCCTATAATCATAGTTCCAACATATCCTATAACCAGTTGATATCTTTCTCTAAGCTGCTTTATATAAAGCACATTAATCTACCCTTCCCCTTATAATTTTAAGTACATCTGATTGAACCATTGGGAGAGATAAAATAACAAGCTTATCTCCTACTTCTATACTTGTATCACCCCTAGGAATTATAGCCCCACTATTTCGTATAATGCACCCCACAATTGATTCCTTAGGTAAACTTATTTCACTTAACTTTTTATGGATGTTTTTATTGCCATTATTTATTTCTACTTCCATAATAGCTAATTTACCCTCTTCAATAGGAATAAGGTTATTTATATCATCCACAGAAACTTTTTGTTCAATCAATGAGGATATAATATTCGATGTACTAATTACAGTATCTACACCTAGTTGTTTAAATATCTCTATATTCTTTGGATCGTTCACTATAGCAAAGGTTTTTTTAACCTCATATATTTTTTCAGCTATCTGACAAATCACAAGATTATCTGGATCCTTCGGAGTAAGAGCTATTACCATATTAGAATAGGCAACTCCTGCATCTTCCAATATATATGGTTTAGTTCCATCTCCATATACAACATCGGCCCTATGTAGCCGTGCTAATCTTTTGCAATACTCTTCATCATTATTGACTATTGTTACATTATATCCCTTTGATACGAAGGATTTAGTTAAAAAATGTACTTCCTTTCCTCCTCCAACTATAATGATATTCATTAGTCAACCTCCATTTCTTTGCCAATAATAATGTCTTTGAAAGCTACCGCAGAAAGAACTGTTGGGCAGAGGGTCTCGACTTCAAGTTCTTCGTAAATCTTCTGCTTTGAGGGTTCAAATAATCTAGCTATAACTTTAGGTACCTTATATATAGTTTTTGCAATTTGAGCAATCATAATATTTGTATTATCATCATTAGTTGTTGTAACAACAACATCGGCCTTATCAATCTTAGCCTTAAGTAGTGTATCTATCTCTATAGCATCAGCCTGTATGGTAAAACCACTGAAGTCTTGAGATAATCTATTAAATGCTTTTTCATCTTTATCAACAATGACTACACTCTTTCTTGCCTTCGATAATAGGCTAGCTAGATGGGATCCCAATCTACCACAGCCAACAATAACGATATATTCGTCATTATTTTTCTTCATTATCTTCCTCTCCTTCATTATTCTCAGAACCTAGATTCATCCCAACCTTCGTGTATTTAAATTGAGCAGTTCTATGAAGGTTTTTACTTGCTGGTTCATAAGTTGGGTCTAAAGCAAGTGCTGCCCTATAATGTTTTTGTGCTCCTTGAACTTCTTTTCTATATTCATATAGAATTCCTAATAAGTTATGAGGAACTGGTGAGTCTACATCCATTGCAATTGCTTTCTTCAAAAACTCTTCTGCTTTACCATAATCTTTAGCTAAAATACATTTTTTTGCAAACTCTAATACTCCCTTATAGGAATCCAATTCATTTTCTTTAAGGTTTTGTCTTTCTAATACATCTTTAACTATCTCTCTTATTTCATCTGGCGTAAATGGTTTACTAATAAAATCTATGGCACCAAGCTTCATAGCTTCAACAGCTCTCTCGATTGTTCCATAGGCTGTCATCATTATTACATCTACTTCATTTCCACCTTGCCTAATTTTTTCTAGTACCTCCATCCCTGTTAATCCAGGCATTTTAATATCAAGAAGTACCAAATCATAGTTATCTTCTTTAATTTTATTAAGTGCTTCGTCTCCATTTATGGCGATCTCTATATCATAGTTCTGTTCTCTTAGACAATGTCTTAACGTCATTCTAATGTTTTTTTCATCATCAACAATTAATATTTTTTTATTCATAAAATCATCCTCCTAAATATATTTATCTATTACCTTTTTTATTTCTTCATGGGTAAATGGTTTTATTATATAATCATTTCCCCCAACTTCAAATGCTTTATTTACATCCTCCTCTTGACTCTTAGCACTCATAAATATTACAGGTATATGCCTTGTTTCTATATCTTCCTTCAAGGCTTCACATACAAGATATCCATTCATGCTTGGCATAAGAATATCTAGAAGTATTAGGTCCGGTATTTGGTCTTGAGCTAGCTTTAAAGCATCAATACCATTTGATGCAACAATTACATCAAATCCTTCTTTCTTTAGATACATCCTTAATGATAAGATTATGTTTTTTTCGTCTTCAACAATTAATACCTTTTTCATGATATTATCCCCTCTTTATACTATTAAGACCCAATATTCAAAGTAAAATAAAATGTACTTCCTTCTCCCACCTTACTTTGTACCCATATCTCTCCTCCATGGGCATTAATGATTTCTTTACTAATGGCTAACCCTAGACCTGTATTACCGTTCGTTTCTCCATTTCTATCCTTCACTTGAATAAATTTTTCAAATATTTTTTGTTGATATTCTTCGGGTATACCCTTACCGTTATCTGATACAGAAACTAGCATCTTGTTTGCGGTTTGTTTTGCTTTGATATTAATTATTCCTGTTCCGTCCCTTGGCACATATCTTAATGCATTACCTATTAAATTAGTGAGCACCCAAGTTATTTTGTTGTAATCAGCCTTAACCTTCGCTAAACTATCTCTAACGTCAAACTCTATAGAAGTCTTCTTTTCTTCTGCTTGAATTTTAAAAGGTTTAACTGCTTTTCCAATTATATCCTTTATATTCTGAGGCATTATATCCATCTGAATCTTTCCTGATTCAATTCTAGATAGGTCTAGAAGGTCACTCACTAAATCCTTTAGTCTTTCCGAATCCTCTTTTATGGCTTCTATAAGTTCTCTTTGATCATCACATATAGTTCCTGGTATTTCATCTAAAAGTAATCCTACTCCCATGCTAATCGAAGTAAGTGGTGTTCTAAATTCATGGGATACCGTAGATACAAAGTCAGATTTGATTTGGTCAACTTCTTTAAGCTTAGTTACATTTTGCATTAGAGTTACAACTCCTATGTGCTCTCCATCCCTAGTCACTATTGGCTTTATATTAATTCTATAATGATTAGTAGTATTTTCATCCTTTATCGTTATATCCTTATATTTTTTATACCCCATATCATCCTTTTTATTTTTCACTTTATCTATTAGTTCAAATAAGTCTTCTCTTTTAATCACTTCTAAAAAATGTCTATTTAACGCATCCTTTTCCCTAATATTTAGGGCCTTTTCTGCCACTCTATTAACTAGTAAAAGTTTATGCTCTTCATCAGTGACAATAATGCCATCACCTATGCTTTCCACAATTGCCTCTGCTTTTTGTTTCTCTTCCATAAGTTTTTTTACATTCAACCTATCATATGACTGTAGCTTTAAAGTCATTGTATTGAATTCTTCAGCGAGATTTGCTATTTCATCGTCTCCTTCAATATCTAGTTGTTGGCTATAATCTCCTTCAGCTATTAATTTAATTTTCTCAATAAGATTATATAGTGGTCTTGCAATTTTATTACTTAAATAAATGGCTAGTATTAAACCTATTAATATAGTTGCTGATGATATTATCATAGTTGAATATGTAGCATTAGTTGATATTTCATGGGCCCTATTTTTCCTAGATAACATACTTTCTTGATTAAGATTAAGTAAGTTCCTACACTTAGTCTTAGTTTCTTCAAATAATGGTAATATCTCATTATAGTAATATGTTCTAGCTGAATTTATATCTTGATTTTCTTGAATATTAACTAGCTCTGAAAATTTATCAATGTACTTTATATAAAGCTCATTTATTTCGTCTAATATTTCCTTCTCTCCTGGTTCAGTTATATTATCCTCTGCCCTTGATAACCATCTTAAAAATTCTATCTCATTTTCTCTAAATGCCTGGGTTGTAGTTCCATCACTTGAAAACATATGAGCAAGCTCTGCACTATCTTGTCTTTCTAAAGCTATGCTCATGTTTTGGGCTGCAACAATACTTCTATAGTTTGACTGCATTATATTTTCTATAGATTCACTGAGGCTGTTAAAGTTTTTAATAGCCCATAGGCTATTTGCTCCAAGTACTAAAAATATTAAGATGAATACCCCTAGAAGTTTAAATTTTATACTTTTTTTCATACTTCTCTGCATGCTTATCACCCCACTTTCATTATTATTAAAGTTATCAAAAAATCACAAAAAACCATGGAGAACCCATGGTTTTTTACACGACTAATAAATACATACCACTGCTCTCTCTTTCAACGCCTACGAGGTTAGCTGTCGGGCTCGGATTGAAAGAGTTATCCTATCCTTTCGGAATTCGCCCCCTGTTACTTGGGTCCCCCGCTTCCATATGGAACTAAGCGTGTATATTATTTAATTTAAGAATAATTATAAACCCGTATCTTATAAAAGTCAACTTTGATTTTTGTTAAAATTCATTAATAAATCTTAATATTATGCCATAATATTGAATTACAGTAATATGATCACATTATTTATTGCTTTTATAATAAATAATCATTATCACCTAATACTTCCTTCTATTGTATTGTACACTCTATGATCCCTTGAAACTTCTTTTACCCATTCATTTATTTCTTCTTTATAAAAGTAGTTTTTGTTATTTATTTTAAAGTAAGGAAACATTATTCCAGTAAAACTTCCCGTTTCATCCAATTTCTTGTTTTCAAGTTTAATTATACTAAGCACTTCTTCCTCTGTCATATTTAGATATTCAGCTACTTGAGATAGGGTTAAAATAATATTATCTTTTGAGAGTAAACTTGAAGTTTGTAAACTTACAGATTTTTGTAATGAATATCCTATCCAGATCGAACTAATTATAACACTAATAGCAAATATAATAATGGATATTGATAATAACTTTTTATTTTCCATTGCTTTTTCCCCTTTAAATTATTAAATCGTCATCTATTACTATTTCAACAAATATTAAAACTCAATCTCAGATTTAACAACTATTTTAAATTTATATTTATTATACATATTTTTACTAATTTAAACAATATATTCTTTTTATATCTAGGTTTTTCTATTTATGTTTTCTTAACATAAAATAATCATGATTCTAATGTCCTGTAACAGCATTGAATCATGATTATTTAGGATAACTTTTTTATTATTCAGTTGAGTTTCTTATTGGCAGGCCGGCATTTTTGTTGTTGTACATCTACTATTTCATTCACTAACCTATTTATTCAACGGTCACACTTTTAGCCAGGTTCCTTGGTTTATCCACATCATTTCCCCTTGCCAATGATACATAGTAAGCAAATAACTGTAATGGAACTACTGTGAGTATTGGTGTAAGTTCATCCATTGTATCTGGTATATATATAACTGTATCTGCTGATTTTTCTATTTCTTTGTTTCCTTCCTTGGCAAAGGCCACTACATAGGCTCCTCTAGCTTTGACTTCTTTTATATTTGAAAGCATTTTATCGTACAATCTATCTTGAGTTGCTAGAGCTATAACTAAGGTTCCTTTCTCCATTAAAGCTATAGTTCCATGCTTAAGCTCTCCAGCCGCTATAGCAAAGGAATTAATATATGATATTTCCTTAAGTTTAAGTGAGCCTTCAAAGGCAACATCTACGTCTATACTTCTACCCATGAAAAATACAGATTCATTATTGAATTGAGCATCTGCTAATTGTTGAGTGATAATATAATTATCTAAGATTTCTTGAACTTTATCAGGCATAACTTTAAGTTCTGATATTATTTCATCATATCTTTCTCTGCTTAAAGTTCCCTTTGTAAGTCCCATATGAAGGGCTATCATATAAAGGGCCACTAGCTGAGTTGTATATGCCTTAGTTGATGCAACTGCTATTTCTGGACCTGCCCAGGTATAAAATACATCATCGGACTCCCTAGCTACCGAGCTACCTACTACATTTACTATTGAAAGAATTCTGGCTCCCTTACTTTTAGCTTCTCTAAGGGCTGCTAATGTATCTAATGTTTCCCCTGACTGACTAACTGCTATAAATAAGGTCCTATCATCTACATAAGGATCCCTATATCTAAACTCCGATGCTATATCCGTTATAACTGGTATTTTGGCAAACTTCTCGATTGCTGTTTTCCCTACTAGTCCTGCATGATATGCCGTACCACAGGCAACTATATAAATTCTATCAATGTTATCTAGTTCTTTTTTAGATAATTTAATACCATCTAACTTAATAGTTCCGTCTTTCTCTAATCTTCTATTTAAGGTTTGGCTAACACCCTTTGGCTGCTCATAGATTTCTTTAATCATAAAGTGTTCATAACCCTCTTTTTCAGCAGCTTCAACATCCCAATTCACATGGAATATTTCCCTAGGTTGTTCTTGCCCAAGTTCATTAAATATCTTCACTTCGTCTTTAGTTAGTAAAACTACTTCGTCATTTTCTATAAGATACATATTCCTAGTATATTTTAATAATGCTGGTATATCCGATGCTATAAAGTTTTCTCCTTCTCCAAGACCTACTATGAGTGGACTATCTTTTCTAACGGCTACTATTTTATCTGGCTCATCCTTCGCTATAACACCAATAGCATAGGCACCTTCCATCTTTTCTATAGCCTTATATACTGCTTTTAATAGGTCACCTTCATAATAATAATCAACTAGATGTGCAATAACCTCTGTATCTGTTTCTGACTTAAATTCAATTCCCTTTTCTTCAATAAGCCATTCTTTAAGCTTCATAAAGTTTTCTATTATACCGTTGTGTATTACGGCTATGTTTTGAGACACATTGGTATGGGGATGAGCATTTCTATCGGATGGTTCCCCATGGGTTGCCCATCTTGTATGTCCAATACCAATATTACCATTAAGTTCTTTATCCTTTACCTTTTCTTCTAGGACATTAAGTCTACCCTTATATTTTTCTACATGTACATCTCCATCATTAAAAACTGCTATACCTGAGGAGTCATATCCTCTATATTCAAGTCTTGAAAGTCCATCTATTAGAATAGGTGTTGCCTTTTTATCTCCGATATATCCTACTATACCACACATAATATTTGTCCCCTTTCTTAAGTCAATTTATTTTATGTTCATATGCTAATGTCAGTGTCGGAATTTGTCGATATAATGGTCGCAATTTATATCTTTGTCATCTCTCACAACTTTTTTTGTTCTCACAATTACTTGCAAGGTTTGTCAAGTCTCTATCGGTGGAGAGTACACCGCAGGGCATCCGCCGAAATATCGATAAACCCTGTCCTCGTCAACTCAAGCTAACAATCCCGTACGTAGCTTAAGTTCAGGCGCTTTTAGTAGTTCTACGTTACATGTTCCACGTTTTCAGGTCAATAAGCACCACTCCTTTCAAAGTCTATGGGCTAGTTTATTTAAGTCTTTCTTCTATAAGTTCAACTAGTTCTCCTGCGTATTTTTGTAACATATCTATGTTATTTCCTTCCAACATTACTCTAACTAATGGTTCTGTCCCGGAAGGTCTGATTAAAACTCTTCCTTCTCCTTCGAAGATTTCTTCAATCTCTTGGATTCTTGATGCAACTATTTTGTCTTCCATATATATGTTCTTTTTTTCATTATTTACCTTAGCATTCATTAATACCTGTGGATATATTTTCATAATTGATGCTAGCTCAGAAAGTTTTTTCTTTTTCTTTTTCATTACTGATATTAATTGTAATGCAGATAGGAGTCCATCTCCTGTTGTATTATGTTCTAAAAATATAATATGCCCTGACTGTTCTCCACCAAGAACATATCCATCCTTCACCATGGTTTCTAAAACATATCTATCTCCAACTTTAGTTTTTATAATATTACAATCATACTTATCCATTGCTTTTTGAAGTCCTATATTGCTCATCACTGTAGCTACAATGGTATCTTTTTCTAGTTTGCCTTCTTCTTTTAAGTAGCTTCCACAAATGGCCATGATTTTATCTCCATCAACTACATTACCCTTTTCATCCACAGCTATTAGTCTGTCTGCATCACCATCAAAGGATATTCCAATATCTGAACCTGTTTCAATCATAAAGTTCTTTATAACCTCTGGGTGAGTAGAACCACACTTATAGTTTATGTTCAAACCATTAGGATTGTGATTTATTAATTCTACTTTTGCTCCAAGCTCACTCAATGCAGATGGTGCTGCCATATAGGATGCTCCATTTCCGCAGTCTATGGCTATTTTAAGTCCCGTAAAATCTACATCTATAGTTGACATTACGAAATCAGTATAATCCTTTATTCCATTTGCTTCTTTAATTTTGCGCCCAATATCACTTCCTTGGGGTAAAATATCTATGTCTCTATTATTTAATATATATTCTTCTATTTCTTCTTCTAATTCATCGGATAGCTTAAAACCGTCTTTATTAAAGAATTTGATACCATTATATTCAACGGGATTATGGGATGCAGAGATAACTACACCTGCATTTGCATTATATTTTCTCGTAAGATAGGCTACGGCAGGAGTAGGTACTACACCAACACATACTGCATCTACTCCAGAAGATAAAATTCCTGCGATTAGTGATGATTCAAGCATATCTCCAGATATTCTTGTATCCTTTCCAATCACCATTTTAGCTTTTTTCTTTCCTTGGGTAAGAATGTATCCACCTATTCTTCCAAGTTTATATGCTAAGTCATTTGTTAGCTCTATGTTTGCAATTCCCCTTACTCCATCTGTTCCGAATAACTTGCCCATATATATTACCTCCAAAATGATCTATTACCTTGACCTTTATATTTTATCACAATATATATATGTCAGCAATTAGCAATAGTTGTGCAATAAAATAGACTGCTGAAAAACAGCAGTCTATTTTATTTATATTTTATTATATTCTTATGCCTTTGGCTTTTCAATACTTGGCTTGGATAAAATACCATAAGCCTCTTTAGCTAATATTAAAGCCAATACCAGTAATAATACAGGGAATAAAACTAGTACAAAGTTACCCTTTGCTATATTAGCTTGTATTAGTAACACTAGAGCAAATACAGTTACAACAAACATGAATACCGTTGGTATAGTAAACATGCTGTGGTTTCTACCAGTATTCTTCAACCATACAGCTATAGATATTAATGCAAGAGCTGCTAGTAATTGGTTAGCAGATCCGAATATAGGCCAAATTACAGTCCAGCTACCAAGAGCTAACCATCCACCTATAACAACAGTTATTGAAGTAGATACATAACGGTTTGCAAATATACTTTGTTGTTCCTTAGTATCATCTTCAAAGTATTCTTGGAATATAAATCTTCCAAGTCTTGTTGCTGTATCCAAACTTGTTAATGCAAAGGCTGATACTGCCAAAGCAACAAAGGATTTACCTACTGTAAAAGGAATACCAAAGCTAGTCATGAAGTTACCAATACCATCGGAGAAAACATTAACTGGTCCGCCTTTTAATAATTCTGTAAGTTCACCTTGAGATACATAAGCAGCTGTAATAATAGCTATAACTGCTAATACACCCTCTATTAGCATACCACCGTATCCAATAGGTTTAGCGTCCTTTTCATTATATATCTGTTTAGAAGTTGTTCCTGATCCAACCAATGAGTGGAATCCAGAAATAGCACCACAGGCTACTGTAACGAATAACATTGGGAATAGTATGTTTCCATTTCCTAAGTTAAAGGAAGTTACAGCTGGTAATTGTATTTCTGGTCTTACTAGGATTAATCCTAATACCGCTCCACCTATCATTGCATATAATAAATACGAGTTAAGATAATCTCTAGGTTGTAATAGAATCCACACTGGAGTTACTGATGCAACGAAGATGTAAACCATAAGGAATGCTACCCATACATTTCTACTAAGAACTAATGGGAACATATTTCCTAAAGCAATACATGTAAATAATAAAGCTACTCCTATAACACTTCCGATACCTAGAGGAACACCTTTTCTGTAAACTGCAAATCCAAATACTATCGCTAAAACGATAAACATCATAGAAGCACTTGCAGCTTCAGGTACAGCAGTGAAGGTATTAGCAACGATATTAGTAAATGCTGCCACAACTAAAAGTAGAGTTAACCATGCAAATATTGCGAAAAGCTTCTTACCTCTTTTACCCATATTCTTTTCGATTACCTGTCCTATGGAGTTACCATCATGACGTATTGATGCGAATAGTGAACCATAGTCATGTACTCCACCAAAGAATATACTACCAACAATAATCCAAAGTACTACAGGAACCCATCCAAATACAGCCGCTGCTATTGGACCATTTATAGGTCCCGCACCAGCGATTGATGCAAAGTGATGTCCTAATAATACAGGTGCCTTTGCTGGTACATAGTCCACACCATCATTTTTAGTGTGAGCTGGAGTTTTTCTTGAAGGATCAACTCCCCATTGTTTTGCAAGCCATGCCCCATATGTTATATAGGCAATGATAAAAATAATGATACTACCTAAAACTAATACTAATGAGTTCATAATAATGCCCCCTTAATTAATATATTATATATCGGAATTTCACTTCCGAGATATATCATAGATAAGCCCTTAGTTCTTGTACCTAAGGTTGATAAAATTTTACTGCATTTTTACCTTTTTTACATGTGGTAACCTTTTCATCATGCAGATCAACTAATATAAGTTTAATGTCCACCCAACCGTTTAAGCCAAATAGAAACCCTTTTTGATATTTAAACTTTTCTATCTTTTTTATCAGTTCCTTGTCTTCAAGCTTATCAACTATTAAAATTCCAGATATCGCGCTAGACATATGTTCATCGTTGGGTGTAACAAAAACATCAATGCTATCTTTTAATATATTTATATAATCATTTAAGATTTTTTCATTAATTTTGGGATAATATTTAAGCAAAACATACTCATCATTTTCAAAGGCATATATTGTAAATGTTTTAGTAGCTAGATACTTCTCACTTCTTATATTATAACGTCCATACAAGTCAAAATTAAATCCTTTTAGAGTATAGTTTTCTTCTACATCAAAGTAACCTGAAAGCCTTTTTTTAATTTCTTTTTTATAGGTAGTAAAATCCATTTTATCACCATCGTCTTATAATTTACTATGTCATATACCGTAAATATATAACAAAACGTTACCATAAAATACTATAGTAGTCTCAAGTGTAGTTTTTAATGCATGAATTGCATTATTTAGTGTTGAATTACATCTTCATTTTAGAGATAAAAAAAATCTTCATTTCTAGAACTGAAACTATTAATCATATCCTAAATACGAAAGATTTTGTAAAAAAACACCTCTATGTCCTAATTGTTTAAATATTCACCATGTTTTATTATTTAAGAACAATTATACTATTAGTTATTTATTTAGTCAATATTAATTGGTTTTACCATTTATTGAGTATCTATGATTTCTTATAAAAAAACTAAACTTATTGTAATTATGAAGATTTATATAACAATGGAATAAATAAGCAGCAATTAATTTCCGATTAATTGCTGCTATAACTAATTAGCTCTTTACCGTTACTGCTTCAGCACCCTTTTCTAATGCCTTCTCATTAAGAGGTATTAGATGCTCCTTAGAAGGACCAAATACTTTCTTTAGCGCTTCCACAACCGTCTCTCTCTTAACTATTTTAGTAATTTCCAAATATGCACCAAGCATTACCATATTTGCAACTTTACCATTTCCTATTTCAACGGCTATTTCATTAGCAGGAATATAATATGCCTTTATATCATCCCTTGCTGATTTTTTCTCAATTAGGGAGCTATTAACTAGCATTATTCCATCCTTTTCTATTTCCTGCTCAAATTTAATCATGGATGGTAAATTCATAACAATAGAAGTTGTTGCATTTTTGTCTATAATAGGTGACCCTATTAGAGTATCTGATACTGTTACATTACAGTTTGCAGTACCTCCACGCATCTCTGGACCATAGGATGGTAGCCACGATACATTTTTACCCTCAATCATACCTGCATAGGATAAAAGTTGACCCATTGACATAACACCTTGGCCACCAAATCCAGCACAAATTACTCTTTCCTCTGCCATATTACTCTACCTCCTCAGGACTTCTAAAGTTTCCTAATGGATAATAAGGAATCAGATTTTCTTCTAACCATGTAAGAGATTCTGTAGGAGTTTTACCCCAGTTAGTTGGACATGTTGAAAGAATCTCTACCATTGAAAATCCTTTACCTTCTATTTGACATTCAAAGGCTTTCTTTATAGCCTTTTTTGTTTTTCTTATATTTGCAGGATTATGGGAAGATGTTCTTTCTATAAATGTGGATCCAGGTATAGTCGCAAACATTTCTGATATTTTAATTGGCATTCCAGTATGCTTTGGATCTCTACCAAAGGGAGACGTTGTAGCTTTTTGTCCTGGTAAAGTAGTTGGAGCCATTTGTCCACCGGTCATACCATAAATAGCATTATTTACAAAGATTACTGTTATATTTTCACTTCTATGGGCAGCATGAACTATCTCTGCTGTTCCTATGGAAGCTAAATCTCCATCACCTTGATAGGTAAATACTATGTTATCTGGATAAACTCTTTTTATACCTGTTGCTACGGCTGGTGCTCGACCATGGGCAGCCTCTTGCATATCGCAGTTGAAGTAATCATATGCTAAAACTGAACATCCAACTGGGGCCACTCCAATGGTCTTTCCTAATACTCCCAATTCCTCTAGCACCTCTCCAACTAATCTATGGATAACACCATGTGTACATCCTGGACAGTAGTGGAAAGGAGTTTCAGTTAATCCCTCTGTTCTTTTAAATATTACAGCCATTATTTTGCACCCCCTAGCATTTCTTTAGCCTTGTCAGCTATTTCCTGTGGAGAAGGAATCATGCCACCTGCTCTACCATAAAATCCTACGGGCAATCTGCCTTCATTGGCTATCTTGACATCATCGACCATTTGTCCTAAACTCATTTCTACTGTTAAAATTGCTTTAGCTGTATTGGGTATTTCCTTAAAAGCATCATATGGGAAGGGCCATAGAGTTATAGGTCTTATAAGGCCTGCCTTTATTCCATCTTTTTCAAGCATTGCTATAACATTTTTAACTATTCTTGCAGTAGTGCCGTATGCTGTAAATACTATATCAGGATTTTCCATATTATATGTTTCATATCTTACTTCGTTTTTCTCCATTTCTTCGTGTTTTTCTTTAAACTTTAGATTTAGTTTTTCAAGCTCAGCTGGGTCTAGCCTTAAAGAATTTATAATATTAGGTTTTCTTTTTCCCTCTGTTCCCGTAGTAGCCCAGTCCTTTGAAGGTAAATCTCTCTTTTTCAGCTCTTTAAATTCTATTGGTTCCATCATCTGACCTATCATGCCATCTCCAAGAACCATAACGGGATTTTGATAGTAATCAGCAACTTCAAAGGCCTCCATTGTTAAGTCCACGGCTTCCTGCAGATTAGCTGGTGCATAAACTATTAGCCTATAATCACCATTTCCGCCACCTCTAGTTGATTGAAAGTAATCGGATTGTGCTGGCTGAATACCACCTAGTCCAGGTCCTCCCCTAACTATATTAACTATAACAGCTGGAAGCTCCGCACCTGCTATATAGGATATCCCTTCTTGCTTAAGTGCAATTCCCGGTGAAGATGAAGAAGTCATAACCCTTGCTCCTGCTCCAGCGGCACCATACACCATGTTTATTGCTGCTACTTCACTTTCGGCCTGTAGGAACACTCCTCCAGCCTTGCCTAATTCTCTTGACATATATTCAGGTAACTCATTTTGTGGAGTTATTGGATAGCCAAAGAAAAACTTGCATCCAGCTTTAATAGCTGCTGCTCCAATAGCTTCGTTACCTTTCATCAGTATCTTAGCCATTATATATCTCCCTCCTCATAATCAATTTATTTTTCTACTTCTCTCTCAACTGTAATAACAACATCTGGACAGATTGTGGCACAGTTTGCACAGCCTATGCATTTATCCATCTCTTTAACTGTTGCGGGATGGTAACCCTTAATATTTATTCTTTTCTTATCCATTTCAATGATGTTTACTGGACATACAGTAGTACATAATTCACAGCCTTTACATAAATCTTCTTTAAAAATAACCTTTCCCTTTGCTTTAGCCATAATTCAACCCTCCTCAATAATCTAATCTACATCCAATCTTCCCTCATATACATTTTTATTGGAAAAACTTCTCCCTCAATATCCTTTGGAAGCTCTGATGCAATTTTTTCTAGGGTGCTTATATATTTAATTGGTATACTAAGTTTCTCCGAAACTTCCTTAGCAAGCCTTTGTCCTTTAAGAACATCTTCTACTGAGGTTTCCCTAAGGAGATGAGTGTTATTAATGATTCCTGTAACTTTAGCTCTAGCTTCTCTTTCAATTGACTTGATATGGCTTATAGCACCCTCTGCATTCTGTGTTTCAGCTCTATAGGCATTAAGGATGCAAAACATATCATAATCTCCTTCTTTAAAGTAACTATGATATCTAGCCAAAACTCTAGCTCCCATTGAATCTCCACCAACATCTAATATGACCTCATAGGATTCATCTTGTAGGGGGCCTAATACTCCAGCAGAAATAGCTGGTAAATCTACTCCAAGACTTTTATTTAAAGAGTTGCTTATTACTTTAATACCTTGCTCTTCCATCATTTCTTGTTTTTCCCTTGATCTAAAGTAGGGGTTTACCACATCAAGATCAGCAAGGGCCAGTTTTTTGCCGCTCTCTGCCAACTTCATAGCATAGTTAACAGCAAACTCTGTTTTTCCACTGCCATAATGCCCAATGATAACTCTAATTCTATTGTCATTCAACATGGGATCACCTTCATTCATACTCCTTAGCTTCTTCTTCTTTTCTTAATACCCTTAATCCACCCTCTGCTAGGGCTATCATTTCATCTTCCCCTGGATATACTAATACCTCAGATATAAAGCTAACTCTTTCCTTTATCCAGTTTACAAACATATCATCATAGGCTATACCACCGGTTATTACTATTGCATCTACTTTCCCCTTTAATACAGCTGCACAGCTTCCTATATCCTTTGCAACTTGATATGCCATAGCTTTATAAACAAGCTCAGCTTCCTTATTTCCATTTTCTATCATCTTAACTACTTCTCTACCATCATTTGTTCCAAGGTAGGCTACAAGACCACCTTTGCCCTTAATTTTCTTTTTAATTTCATCTAGAGTATATTTTCCTGAGAAGCATAATTTAGCTAAGTCACCTACAGGAAGTCCTCCAGCTCTCTCCGGTGAAAAGGGTCCTTCTCCATCTAGTGCATTGTTAACATCTATAACCTTGCCCTTTTCATGGGCTCCTACTGAAATACCTCCACCAAGATGGGCAACCACAAGGTTTAAATCCCCGTAGAGTTTGTTTTTTTCCTTTGCTGCTCGCCTTGCTACTGCTTTTTGATTTAGAGCATGGAAAATGCTTTTTCTATCTATTTCTGGCATTCCTGATACTCTAGCTACATCTTCCATCTCATCAACCACAACAGGGTCTACTATAAATGATGGTATGTTAAGCTTTGATGCTATTTCATGGGCTAGTATTCCCCCTAGATTAGAAGCATGCTGCCCTAAAACTCCAACCTTTAAGTCTTCAATCATAGATTCATTCACATTATATGTTCCACCACTTATTGGTTTTAAAAGTCCACCTCTGCCTACTACCGCATTTAACTTAGTTAGATTTATTCCATTTTCATTTAATGTATCTAGAATAACATTTTTTCTAAATTCATATTGATCATAAATCTTTTCATATTTATTTATTTCCTCAGAAGGATGTCTTAATGTAGTTTCAAGTACTGGCTTTTCATTATCAAATATTGCTATTTTAGTCGATGTTGACCCTGGGTTGATTGTTAATATTCTATATATATCACTCATTTGAAAACCTCCCCTTTTTAATCTTCTTTTGATGCCATCAATACACCTAGGGCTATTGAATTTAATTTTGCTTCTTCATTATCAGCTCTAGATGTAAGAATTATTGGAGCCTTAGCTCCAGCTATTACCCCTGCACTTTTAGATTTAGCTAAGAATGTAAGAGATTTATATAGTATGTTTCCAGATTCTATATCTGGCACCATCAATATGTCTGCATTACCTGCTACAGGATGGTCTATCTTTTTAAGCTTTGCTGCCTCAATTGATACTGCATTATCTAATGCCAAGGGTCCTGCTACTAAACAGTCCTTAATCTCACCATTTTCATTCATTTGTTGGAGTTTTGCAGCCTCAACAGTTGCTGGCATCTTAGGATTAACTTTTTCCTTTGCACATAACGCTGCCACCTTAGGTTTATCTATATTAAAAGATCTAGCAACCCCAACGGCATTTTCAATTATTTGTTTTTTTGTATTTAAATCTGGGGCTATATTCATGGCAGCATCTGTAACAAATAGTAGTCTATCAAAGCCATCTATATCAAATACAGCCACATGACTTAATACGTTACCAGTCTTTAAGCCAACCTCTTTATCTAGTACAGCCTTTAATATGATAGATGTATCTACTAATCCCTTCATTACTATATGGGCTTTACCTGAAGATACAAGCTCTACTGCCTTAAGGGATGCTTCACTTAGATCTTTAATATCAATTATTTCATAGTCTGATAGATTTATATTATTATTCTTTGCTATACTTTCAATTTGCTCTTTGTCTCCTACTAATATGGCTTCAGCTATCCCCTTTTCTTTCGCCTTATTTACTGCCATTAGAACTTCTGTATCTTGAGCACAGGCCACTGCTATCGTCTTGCTTCCCTTGTTTTTAATTCTTCCAATCATTTACTACACCTCATTTTCATATATTTTTATCTGTTCCTGCTTAGTTTTTACCCTTATAACCCCTTGATTTAACGCCCACATCTCATCCTCGCCAGGCTTTACTTTAACTGGAGCTATAAACTGTACCATTTCTTTTATGTAGTTAGTAATCACCGTTGAATAAGCTACTCCCCCTGTTAATACTATGGCATCAATTTCACCATTTAGTACTGTAGCCATTGCTCCTATTTCTTTACCTATTTGATATGCCATAGCTTCATAAATCAGCTTTGCATTTTCATCGCCTTTATTAATCATATTTTCAACTTCTCTACCATCATTTGTTCCTAGGTAAGCTACCAAACCTCCCTTACCTCGCATTTTTTTCTTTAATTTTTCATAAGTATATTTTTCCGAAAAACACATCTTAACAATATCTCCCACAGGAAGTCCTCCTACCCTTTCAGGAGAAAATGGTCCCATCTCATTTGCATTGTTAGCATCAATCATCTTTCCCTTTCTTAGGGGTACAATTGAAACGCCTCCCCCAAGATGGGCAATAATAAGGTTTAATTCATTAAAACTCTTATTCATATCCTTTGCTACATTATGGGCCACTGCCCTAATATTTAAAGCATGTAGTAGTGAACGTCTCTTAATATCAGGTATTCCCGAGACTCTAGCTATATCGTCAAATTCATCTACGGCAACAGGATCAACTATAAATGCTTCTATTCCTTCTGTATCTCCTATGCTCTTTGCTATTATTCCACCAAGATTTGATGCATGTTCACCTTGAATCCCTATTTTTAAGTCTTCTATCATAGCATCTGTCACTTTATATGTTCCACTTGGCATAGGTTTTAATAAACCACCCCTACCTACAATTGACTTGAATTCTGAGAGCTTATATCCTTCATCTTTAAGCCAGTCTAAAATCATATTCTTTCTATATTCAAATTGATCTACTATTTTTTCATATTTTTGCAATTCTTCTGTAGCATGATTTAGATTTTTCTGCAGAACGTTTTCTTCACCCTTAAATATGGCTACCTTCGTTGAGGTTGAACCGGGATTTATAGCTAGCACATAGTCCATTGCCATCTATTAAGCACCTCCTGAGTTTTTACAGTATTACTTATTGCAATTTACATGCCAGTTATTCAAATACTTTTAAAATTGTTTTAACCATAGTATTTTTCCCATTATTCAGGTTTAATATTACTATCATCTTTGGAATATAGCTCTTACAAGAAATATTGTGCATGCAGAAAGATGCACGCCCTATAAAAGTATGCATCTTTTTGCATGGTTTATTTTATGTTGTATTTCTCTATTTTATAATATAAGCTTCTTATTGATATATTTAAGTCCTTTGCCGTTTCTGTTCTATTATTTTTATTCTTCTTTAAAGTTTTTTCAATATATTTTTTTTCCGCTTCATCTAACAATTCTTGCAGAGTATAATTTTCTGCAGTTCTATTTTCTCCATGGATTATTGTATTCTTATGATTATCTTCAATGTCATTTTCTATCAACCTAGATAAGTGATAGGGCATTATAATATTATCTGCATATTTCATATTTATTATGGCCCTACCAATATAATTTTCAAGTTCTCTTATATTCCCTGGCCAATCATAGCTTTTAAGTACTTCAATGGAATCCTGCGATATATCTATAACATTTCTACCATATTCTTGATTGAATTTTTTTATAAAATGAACTACTAAACTATATATATCACTCTTATGATCTCTAAGGGGAGGAATTCTTATTGGAATAACATTCAACCTATAATATAGATCTTCTCTAAATTTACCTTCCTTTACGGCCCTCTCCAGGTCAAGGTTTGTGGCTGCTATTATCCTTACATCAATAGAAATAGATTTAGTCCCACCTACTCTAACTATCTCCTTTTCTTGAAGAACTCTCAATAGCTTTGCTTGGGTACTTAGTTTAACCTCTCCAATTTCATCTAAAAAAATAGTGCCTCCATCTGCCCGTTCAAATAATCCAATCTTACCTCCCTTTAATGCTCCTGTAAATGCGCCTTCTTCATATCCAAACAATTCACTTTCAAGTATGTTTTCACTTAAAGCAGCACAATTAACCCTAACAAATTGAGAGTATTTTCTATTACTGGCGTTATGTATGGCATGGGCAAATAGCTCTTTTCCTGTCCCACTTTCGCCCCTTAAAATAACGGTAGCAGGGGTTTGGGCAGCTATCCCCCCTTTTTCAATTGCATTTACTATTTTTTCACTTGATCCTATAATATCATTAAAGGTGTACTTAGCTTCAAGTTTTCTTATTATTTGCTTAGCATGGTCTAGTTCTTGGGTAAGTCTTTTTATTTCTGTTATATCATGTATTACTGCAACACTTCCCCTTAATTCACCTTTAACTATGATAGGCGCTGCATCGGCTATGACTTCCTTTTTGTTTGGACCTACCTTGAGTCTATATCCCTTTATTGAATTTTTATTTTCTAGGACTTTAAGGTGTATACTTTCTCCTTCAGCTATATCAACGGTGCAGTACTTTCCAACGACATCCTTAACTGTTAATCCCGTGAGTTTTGTATAGGCTGGATTAACCAATACGCCGATCCCATCTTGATCAACAACGGAAATAGCATCTTGTGTAGAATTGAATATGGCCTTAAACATACTTTGCATCTCTTTGAGATTTGTTATCTCATCAGCCAAATCAAGTATTTCTGTTATATCTCTAAAAACAGCAACTGCTCCTATTATATTACCATCTTCATCCTTTATTGGCATTCGATTTGTAACAATATTAATTTCCCCAAGGGGTTGTTTTCTATTTAATTCAGAATTACCGGTCTTTAAAATAAAAGGAAGTCTAGTAGTCTCAATCACATCTGTTATATGCTTACCAATTACATCTTTGGCCTTATAATGGGTTAGCTTCTCTGCAGCTCTATTATATAATGTAATTATTCCTTCAGTATCAACAGCTATCATGGCGTCATGGGTAGAATTCAAAATAATTTCTATTTCCTTTTTCATTGATTCACCTCGGTATAATATTTAATTAAAGCCTGGATTTAAGTCCAGGCCCTAGTTTATTAATTGATTCAATTATAAATTATATTGTATTTCAAATATTGTTTATTGAGGTTGTGTATTGTTATTTCCATTATAGTTAGCAATGTCTAAGTCATCATAATTTTCTTTTTTAGATACTTCAATATCAATTTTATTAGGTATTATCTCTATACTTTCAAATGCTATACTTTTATTGATTTTAATTTCGACATTGTAGGTACCTTCACCTTCTATTTTTCCTGCATCTATTACAGGTTCTAAGTCATTTCTTTTAATATCTGCTAATGTGCTTCTAACATCGCTTATTTTGACATTTATGTCTTGATCTAGTTGACCGATATTTGTTGTAAACTCATCATCCAAATTATTAATTGATATCTCTGTAGCATTAAATATAAACTCTTTAGATTCTATTTTTTCAACTTCTATAGTAATCTTTGGTAACTTTCCTAGACTAGGAGTTTCTACTTGTGCTGGTAATATTAAATTGACATCGGTAACTAAGGTTTGATCTATTTCATCTATGTTAATAGTTTGAGTATTAATATTATTTATACTCTCAAGTATATCTTCTCTTCCCTTTAGGCGTATTACTTTAGGCTGTACGTCTATATTAGTTATTTTGTACCCATCCTTTACTTCTCCAATAACTTGGGGAATAACCTCAACATTCTTAACCTTCAGGATAGGTAAATATGCATTTACATATTTAGTTTTGACTTCAACTCCTATCGCTTCTTTTTCATCACTATCTACAGCTTTCACTGGTACATCAGTTCGAACATTCTCTGTTTTATCACTTATATCTATTTCACCAACTACTTTAGTAACAGAGTTTACTCTACTTTCAGGGCCTTCTACCAATACTTCGCTAGGAGTAACTACAAGATCTCCCTTTTCATATCCGCTGGTTGGAGTTCCATCAATTGTTATTTGAACAGGCTTTTGCCTTTGTACTATTTTATCCAATCTCACCTTAATTTGTTGAGGTTGAATTTCTTCTATGCTCAAATTAACGGGCTGACTTACTTCAAGCGGTATACTATTTACCCCCTGCTGAAAACCCCTAAGATCTGCCGATACCTTTATATCATCCTTTTCCAATTGTAAGATTTCATTTCTTCTTCCCGCTATTCTCATATTAACAGTAAAATCTTCTTGATCAATTATTATTAATCCAGAGTTTCTTAGTTCTTCTTCATTTAAAAGCTGTACCTGTACGTTATTCAAAACTTTTACTGTTTCAGGATTTACTTCTCCCATAACATACAACCAAAGTACTACAGCAAATAAAATAGATATTATTTTTGGAGTAGTATTTCTTGAAAATCTACTTCTCTCAAATAGTCCCCTTAAAAATTTAATCATTTTTGTGCCTCCACTTCAACTTGATTAAATTGTTCTTCTCAGGCATAAATGCTTCTTTAATTATCGTTGTTAATGTATCAATATCTAAGAACCTTGAAATTTTACCTTCCCTTGCCACTGAAATAGCCCCTGTTTCTTCAGATACTATAACTGCAATGGCATCTGAGTTCTCGGTTATGCCTATGGCTGCTCTGTGTCTAGTCCCTAATTCTTTACTGAGATTTTGGTTTTCCGTGAGGGGTAGAAAACATCCTGCTGCCATTATTTTATCTTTTCTGATTACTACTGCCCCATCATGAAGTGGTCCGTTTGGTATAAATATGTTTATAAGTAAGCTACTTGATATTATTCCCTCAATACGATTTCCTGTTTCGATAACATCATTTATCCCTGTTTCCATTTCCAGTACTATAAGCGCCCCTATTTTTTGTCTTGAAAGGGAAGCAGCGGCATCCGTTATTTCCTTCACCTTATCATTTAGTTCCTCATCTGCTAATTCTACTAAAGATTTTGACAGTAGTCTACTTCTGCCAAGGTATTCTAAAGCTCTTCTTAATTCAGGCTGAAACACTATTAAAAGAGCAATAACACCAAGGGTCATTGTATTCCTTAATAAGTAATTGATAACCCAAAGCTCTAGCCAATCACTAAGCTTTGTTCCTATTAACAATATTAACAATCCTTTTATAAGCTGTTCCGCTCTAGTTTCTCTTATAATCATATAAAGCTTATAAAAGACAAAGGCAACTATTGTTATATCAATTATTTCGCGAACTCCTATGCTTTTAAACATATCAATTATTTGATCCAAGTCTAACACCTCTTATTATTATATAAGTCCTAATATATTAATTGTACTGTTTTTTTGTGTTATCTTCAATATATCTATAGTAACAATTATATATATATTATAAATAAATTCATGTCATATTTTAGTATAGTTTTATAAAAAAAATTATCAAGTATTTAAAGCCTAATTTAATACTTTTTTAATCTTTCTTCTTATATTTGTCCATTAATTCTACTTTTAAGTCTTAATTTTATTCATTTGATTCCTTTAACATTTAAATTTTATTTGACTTTAATCTACAATTTATTTATAAATTTATATTTTAGTGGAAGAATAAATTTAGCAGTCTATATTAGTGAAAGGAATGATCTTAATGCAAGATAAAAGAGCTAATTGGATTCATAATGATAAAAACCCTTCAAGAGATGACTTAATTGTAGACTTAATTAAAGATCAATTGGAGGAGAAAATGCAAGAAAGTTCTATGGATATAAATCTTTTCTGTAAAGATGGTTATGTTCATATGTATGGTATGGTTGATGTTCTGGCTGAGAAAAAAATGGCCGAGGATATAGCCCATCAAATTGAAGGCGTTAGAAAAATCGAAAACAAGATAACTGTGGCCATGGATAGTAATATTACAAATAAGCATATGCAAAAAGAAATAATAGATACTTTAAGTAAAGATGATGCTTTAAGTAGTGTTGGAGTTAAAGTTGAAGATGGTGTTGCTAATATGATAGGATCTGCAAATACTTTAAAAGAAGCTAAAAGGGCTAATACTTTAGCGGCTAAAACTAGGGGAATTAAGGATGTTGTAAACAACATTAAAGTAGCCTCCAGTGAAGAATATGATGATTCATCTATTAATAATAGTTTAACTTCAGCTTTAAATAAAACTAAATTCTACAATCAAGATATGAAACATGTTGTGAATAATGGAGTAGCAACTTTAAGTGGATATGTAAACAATCGTCAAGAGGTTGAACTTGCCAAAGAAATTGCCATGGGTATAGAGGGTGTAAATAAAATAATTAACAAACTTAAGATACGTAAAGATAATCAAAAACAGAGCTAGTCTCTGTTTTTGATTATCTAATTTGCATGGATTGTAATGGAGGTTTTCTTATGAATCATGATAATATTTTAAATGAAGTCATTAAATCAAACAACTCAAAAATTGCTTTAATAGTTCTAGATGGAATTGGTGATATACGAAATAAGGATTATAATTACAAAACCCCCCTTGAGTATGCTAAAACTCCAAACATTGATAAGTTAGTTATGGACTCAGTAACGGGAAGAATGCATTCTGTTTCCTACGGCATTACACCAGGAAGTGGTCCAGGACATATTGGACTTTTTGGATACGATCCCATGAATGTTATGATTGGTAGGGGAGTATTGGAGACTGTAGGATTAGGTATAGAACTAGAGGATGGAGATGTAGCAGCTAGATGTAATTTTGCAACTATTGATGACGAAGGAATAATTACAGATAGAAGAGCTGGTAGAATATCTACGGAAAAAACGGTAACTTTATGTAATATTTTAAGCTCTATCAAGGAAATAGATGGGGTCGAGATAATCATTCACCCTGGAAAAGGACATAGATTTGTAGCGATATTTAGAAGTAAAGACAAAAATATCTCATCCCATATAAATGATACCGATCCACAAGCAGAAGGAAAATTACCCCTTAAAGCTAAGGGTAATGACCCAGAATCAGAATACTTAGCTAGTATAGTTAATAAATTTATTGCTAGAGGATATGAACTCTTGAAAAATGAAAGTCCTGCCAATGCTTTCTTAACTAGAGGCTTTTCTTCTAAACCAGATTTACCTGGTATGAGAAAAAAATATCTACTTGAATCAGCTGCAATAGCATCTTATCCAATGTATAGAGGCATTGCATCATTACTAGGAATGAAGCTACTTAAGGCACCTACTAGTATAGAAGGCTTATTTCAAACCTATCTAGAAAATAGACAAAAATATGATTTCTTCTTTATTCATGTTAAGGGTACTGATCAAGCAGGAGAAGATGGGGATTTTGAATCCAAGGTAGATTGTATAGAAACTGTAGACAAGGCTCTTCCTATACTTTTGAAGCACAGCCCAGATGTAATATGCATTACTGGGGATCATTCATCACCATGTTCTATGAGGTCCCATAGTTTTCATCCAGTACCTGTATTAATCAATAGTGAATTTTCTGGTAGAGATAATATAGTACATTTTGATGAAAACAGTTGCAACAATGGAGGACTTGGTTTCTTTAAGAGTAAATATTTAATGACATTATTACTTGCAAATGCTAAAAGATTAAATAAATTTGGTGCTTAAATGACATAAAAGATGACTATAAAAGTCATCTTTTTTTATTCCTATTTTATCTAAATTTACTATTTTTATCTTGTAATTTTTTATCCTAACCTCGGAAAACTATTTATAGAGGAGGTATTCAATTGAAAAAATTAAAATATATTTTAAACTTTTTTGTAATTTGCTTTTTAGTATTAGTCTTCAATGCTAATATTGCTAATGCACAGGCACCAGATGCTGATACAGATGTCTATATTGTTAAATCTGGAGATACATTATGGAAGATTGCAGTGAAATATAAGGTTGGTATCAGTGAGCTTATAGCAACTAACCCACAGTTTAAAAACCCTGATTTAATATACCCAGGTAATAAAGTTTATGTACCATTATTCAGTACAATAAAAGCGATTGAGCAGGAAGTTATTAGATTAACCAATATCCAAAGAAGTAAATATGGGGTAAGTTCACTAGCCCATAACTGGGAATTATCAAGGGTAGCAAGATATAAATCTCAGGATATGATAGATAGAAACTATTTTAGTCACACATCCCCAACCTATGGATCACCCTTTACTATGATGAAAAACTTCGGAATAAATTATCAAGCAGCTGGGGAAAACCTAGCTATGGGACAAAGAACTGCCCAAGAAGTAGTAAGTGGATGGATGAATTCAGCTGGACATAGAAAAAATATATTAAATTCTAATTTCACTCATATTGGTGTAGGTTATGCAGTGGATTCAAATGGTAGAAAATACTGGACTCAGATGTTTATAAAGCCCTAAACATATAACAGATAATATCTAAAATTGTGTCATTAGTTAAGACTTGGTCAAATAACCAAGTCTCTTCTATTTTTATATATTTATTATTTTATTAATGCACCATATTTATTTTCATCTTTATCTTCTAACTCTTTAAATGTGGTATAGATATCTTTTATTTCATTCTTAGACTCTAAAAAAACGTCAATTATATAAGGATCAAAATGGGTTCCCGACTCACTTTTTAAAATATTAACAGCTTTGTTAAATGAAAATGCCTCTTTATAGGGTCTTTCAGAAGTTAAAGCATCAAATACATCAGCAATAGCAACTATTCTAGCTGATAGGGGAATGTTTTCTCCACTAAGACCTTCTGGATAACCAGTACCATCATATTTTTCATGATGATATTTAACTATTTGTATACCTATGTCATAAAATGATTTTCTCCTGATTTTAATCTCATTTTCCATATCTGCTAATATTTCTGCACCTATCATTGTATGGGTTTTCATAACATCAAACTCTTCATTGCTTAATTTATCAGGTTTTAAAAGTATATTATCTGGTATTCCTACCTTTCCGATATCATGTAAAGGACTAAAGTTATATATTGCTTCCACAAAATTATTATCTATTATTTTTTCATATCTTTCCTTGGTGCCTAGCTTTGTAGCTATTAGATAGGCATAGTTTCGCATCCGATCTATATGTAGGCCTGTTTCATTGTCCTTTGATTCAACAAGTTTAGCAAGCCCATTTATTGTTGATACTACAAGATCCTGCTGAACAAAGTTCTTTTCAAAGCTAATTGCCATAGTCTGTGCTATAGATTTTAAAAAGTTTAAATGATTAGTATTATATGTATTCTTTTTATTCGATGAGAAAAAAATTACTCCAACACAATCATCATCAAGCTTTAAGGGTAAGGTGATACTAGATTTCATACCTTCTTCAACAATCAATCTAGTAGAGTCAGATGATGGTTTCTTTTCTAAGTATTCCTCAAGGTCATTAATAATTCGTGGTTCTCCTGTTTTAATAATTTTATTTAGCGTAGTATCTTTAAGAATTGCTGAATATTTATTACCTAAAATAATTGGATATTTTGATTGGGCCTTCAGAGCAAATATATTAGTTCTTTTTTTATTAAGAACTGCGATTCCTATTCTTTCATAGGGTATAAATGGGTGAAAGTTATCAAAAAGATAATCAAATACATCTTCAAAATTATCTAAAACATTGATTTTTTCAGCTAACTTTTCGACGGCAAGCATTTTGTTTCTTAGTTTATTAAAGCTTTCTTTCAAATATCCGATCTCATCGTTTCTATTATTAGCAAAATCTTCATTAGTATATTGCTTTGTCATTTGTTCAAAAGACTTTGCTATAAATTGTAAAGAATTTAGAATTGATTTTTTTAAATATAGAAAAAAAACAATATGAACAGCTAATATCAAAAATATTATAACAAATGTATAAACATAATAATCCGAATCATAATTAATAATTACTATAGAAAGGCTTAAAATTAAAGCAATCGTTATGAAAGTTAAAATTCTCAATTGTATTTTATTTTTAAATTTATTATTGTTATAGTCTTTATTATCAAGCATGTTAGATTCTCCTTATAATCGACTTATAAACTGTAATATTATAAATTAAATTATATCAAATATATTTTCTTATTACCAATGTCATAAGAGAACTTATAAGACTATGTTTTTTTTGCAATAAAAAAAGACTATCAAAAGATTGACAGTCCCTATAATGGTCGGGGTGGCAGGATTTGAACCCGCGACCCTCTGGTCCCAAACCAGATGCGCTACCAAACTGCGCTACACCCCGTTATGCTTCAATGACCCATGCTTCAATCACCCAAATTAAGCAGATAACCAAAATCTGTGATTTTGTGTTAGTCGCTTATGCAAGGCCTTTGATTTGGTGTGAGTGGAGTACTCAACGCAAGTTGAGATTCCATTCTGCAATGGTGTCATTGGAGTACTCAGCTTAGCTGAGTTTCCTTATAATATATCTAAAACTGGTGGGCCTTCAGGGACTCGAACCCCGGACCTGCCGGTTATGAGCCGGACGCTCTGACCAACTGAGCTAAAGGCCCTCAATTTAATGGCGGAGGGGGTGGGATTCGAACCCACGGCCCCTTTCGGAGTCACTGGTTTTCAAGACCAGCTCCTTAAACCGCTCGGACACCCCTCCATGCTGCAATGCCCCAAATCTGTGATTTGGTGTCATTGTAGTACTCAGCCTTAGCTGAGTTTCCTTATATTAAAGTGGCGTGCCCACAGGGATTCGAACCCCGGACACACGGCTTAGAAGGCCGTTGCTCTATCCTGCTGAGCTATGGGCACCTATTCTTATGGGTCATTCTAAATGGTCAGCTACTGGCTACTAGCTCGTGGGTAGCCTTTTTTCATGGTCTCTTAAGACCTATAAAAGCTACCCACTAATTCCTAGTAGCTAGTATCTAGTGCCTAATATTTTCAATTGGAGCGGTAGAAGGGATTTGAACCCTCGACCCTCGCCTTGGCAAGGCGATGCTCTACCACTGAGCCACTACCGCGTATGGTGCGGGTGGAGGGACTTGAACCCCCACGTACAAGACACTAGATCCTAAGTCTAGCGCGTCTGCCAATTCCGCCACACCCGCATATTATTAAACTTTTACATACTTGTAACGTATTTAATTCTTAGGTAATACAAAGAGCTTTAGGGTCGACTAAGTGATAAGCACAAAATTACAAATTTTGGCTTCCTACTTATGCCAATTCCGCCACACCCGCATGTTATGCTGCCATCACCCAAATCTTTGATTTGGTGTGAATGTAGTACTAAGCCTTAGCTGAGTTTCTTTATTAAATTTGATTAAATATAAATGGCGACCCAGAAGAGACTCGAACTCTCGACCTCTAGCGTGACAGGCTAGCGTTCTAACCAACTGAACTACTGGGCCGTGCTGCAAATACCGAAATCTGTGATTTCGTGTATTTGTAGTACTCAGCCTTAGCTGAGTTACCTTGGTTTTATTTTGAAATTGGTGGGCGCAATAGGACTCGAACCTATGACCCTCTGCTTGTAAGGCAGATGCTCTCCCAGCTGAGCTATGCGCCCGAATATGGTGACCCCTAGGGGACTCGAACCCCTGTTACCGCCGTGAAAGGGCGGTGTCTTAACCGCTTGACCAAGGGGCCAGGATTTAAAACTGGCAACGACCTACTCTCCCAGGCAGTTTCCCACCAAGTACCATCGGCGCTGAAGGGCTTAACTACTGTGTTCGATATGGGAACAGGTGTATCCCCTTCGCTGTAATTACCAGATGCTGCAATGCCCCAAATCTATGATTTGGTGTCATTGTAGTACTCAGCGTTAGCTGAGTTTCCTATTTAATTGAGATATTCTCTCAAAACTATATAGTGGGAATTAGTTCGTAGCGTGTAGATCGTGGTTCGTAGTTTTTACTACTAACTACGCACTACTAACTGTATTATTTGGTCAAGTCCTCGACCTATTAGTACCTATCAGCTTCAGACATTACTGCCCTTACACCCTAGGCCTATCAACCACATAGTCTACGTGGGGTCTTA
>SWCA01004779.1_pt1 | contig 30048 bp, 26 predicted proteins | sample 4692961 | NCBI WGS metagenome assembly SWCA01 (sample SAMN10267275, study PRJNA491770) | bioreactor metagenome | isolation source: DHS bioreactor inoculated with | place: Japan: off Shimokita Peninsula
CCCCCCCCCCCCGGACACTAGGACACTAGGACACTAGGACACTAGGGCACTAGGGCACTAGGGCACTAGGGCACTAGGGCACTAGGGCACTAGGGCACTAGGGCACTAGGATTGTAGCGCCGGCAGATCGCCGGACAACACATAATATCAATGCTTTACCACATATCTCACCTTAAACTTCCGGTAATTCGTTAACATGCGGTCAACGCTGCCATCGGCGGGTCCGGCCCGCGGTGCATGGCTGTGGCGATGTCTCGACCGGCGCCGGATCGCGTTCGCGATCTGCCTCAGCCTGTCACCGTCTTGCCGCGGCGGTCGCCGCGAAGGTTGGCGTAGAGCACGTGGTTACGCCAGCGGCCGTTGATCTGGAGATAGGACTGCGCCACGCCCTCGTATTTGAACCCAACCCGCTCCAGAACCCCGCGCGAGGCGGCGTTTTCGGGCAGGCACCCGGCTTCGAGGCGGCTGAGATCGAGCTCGGTGAAGGCATAATGCACCACCGCTTCCAGCGCTTCGCGCATATAGCCGTGGCGGGCGAAGGGCGCGCCGATCCAATAGCCCATCGTGCCCGCCTGCGCCGGGCCGCGGCGGATATTGTCGAGCGTGATCGCCCCGAGCAGTGCCGAATCCCGCCGCCGGATCAGAAACAGCGGCAGCGCCGTGCCCTGAGCCACCGAGCGGTTCGCCCAATACACCCGGTTAGTGAAATTCTTGCGGCTCAGATGGTCGTGCGACCATGTCGGCTCCCAGGGCGTGAGAAAGGCGCGGCTGACCTCGCGCAGATGGCTCCAGGCGGCATAATCGGCGTGCTGGGGCGGGCGCAGGCTGATGCGCTCGGTCTCGATCCGGACCTTCTTCGTCCGGGCAAACATCACGCGGCAAGCCTTTCGCGCAGGGCCGCAAGCGCGGGCGCGGCCTCGCCCGGCCCGTAGATCGCCAGCGCCGCATGGGCGGAAGTGGCGATGCCTTCGGCAAAGCCGCGCACCGCGCCCAGATCCACCGCGTCGATCTTGGCCACGGTCTCCTCCAGCGGGATCACCCGGTTCCAGATCGCCACTTGCCGCGCCAGCCGCTCGGCGCGTGACGAGGCGCTTTCCAGCCCCATCAGCAGCCCCGCCTTCATCTGGGCGCGGGCCCGATCCACTTCGGCCACGCTCATGTCGTCGGCGGCGCGCCTGAGTTCGTCGATGGTGAGCAGCGCAAGCCCCTCGATCTGGTCGGCGGAGGTGCCGGCATAGATGGTGAGCAACCCGGTATCGGAATAGGCGCCGGCCTGCGCAAAGATCGTGTAGCAAAGCCCGCGCTTCTCGCGCGCTTCCTGAAACAGCCGCGACGACATCCCGCCCCCCAACGCCCCGGCATAGGTCTGGGCGGTATAGATCGCTTCGTCGGTATAGGACGGGCTTTCGAGCCCGAGGGTGAAATGCACCTGCTCCAGCGTCTTGAGTTCGCGCCGCTCACCGCCGACGAAGCCCGCGGGCGCCACCGGCCCGGCCCGGCCGCGCGCAAGATGGCCAAAGGTCGCCTCGGCGAGACGCACCAGCTTGTCGTGGTCCACCGCCCCGGCGGCGGCGAGGATCATCCGCTCCGGCGCGTAATGCTCGGCGACGAAGCCCGCCAGATCGTCATGCGAAAAGGCGCGCACCCGTTCGGCCGGACCAAGGATCGAGCGGCCCATCGGCTGATCGGGAAAGGCCACTTCCTGCAACCAGTCGAAGATCACGTCATCGGGGGTGTCGAGCGCCTGCCCGATCTCCTGCAGGATCACCCCGCGCTCCACTTCCAGTTCGCGCGGATCGAAGATCGGGTTCAGCACGATATCGGAGATCACGTCGAAGGCCAGCGCCACGTCGTCTTTGAGCACGCGGGCGTAATAGGCGGTGACTTCGCGCGACGTATAGGCGTTGAGGTAGCCGCCGACATCCTCGATCTCTTCGGCGATCTGCAAGGCGCTGCGCCGCCTGGTGCCCTTGAAGGCCATATGTTCGAGAAAATGCGCGATGCCGTTCTGCTCGGCGCGCTCATGGCGGCCACCGGCCGTCACCCAGATGCCCAGCGAGGCCGATTCGAGCCCGGTCATGTATTCGGTGACGACGCGCACGCCGTTGGGGAGTGTGGTGAACTGGATCACTGGCCGGTCCGCTCGCGGATCAGCGCTTCCAGCGCGGCCAGGTCATTGGGCACCTGCGTGATCCGCTCGGGCCGGTCGAACAGGTCGGCCATGTGCGGCGGCAGCGCGGCCTCGACGCCGCAAGCCTCCTTCACCGCAGCGGGAAACTTCGCCGGATGCGCGGTGGCCAGCGTGATCATCGGCACCGCTCCGAGATGCTCGTTTGCCACCTTCACCCCCACGGCGCTGTGCGGGCACAGCACCTCGCCGGTGGTCTCGTATATCGATCTGATCGTGGCGCGCGTTTCCGCCTCGGAGGCGCTGCCAGAGGCGAATTGCGCGCGCAGGTAATCAATCGCGCCCTGGCTGATGCGGAACCCGCCCTTGGCGAGATCGGCCATCTGGTCGGCCACCGTCGCGCCATCGCGGCCATAGGCATCGAACAGCACGCGCTCGAAATTGGACGACACCTGGATATCCATCGACGGGCTGATCGACGGGATCACCTCGGCCTTGGTGTAGCTGCCGGTCTCCAGCGTGCGGTGCAGGATGTCGTTCTGGTTGGTGGCGATGACCAGTTTCTCGATCGGCAGGCCGAGCTTGCGGGCGATGTAGCCGGCGAAAATGTCGCCGAAATTGCCGGTGGGCACGGTAAAGCTGACCGGCCGCAGCGGCGCGCCCAGCGACGAGGCAGCGGTGAAGTAATACACCACCTGCGCCAGAACCCGCGCCCAGTTGATCGAGTTCACCCCGGCGAGCTTCACCGCGTCGCGGAACTCGAAATGGTTGAACATGTCCTTGAGCCGCGCCTGGGCGTCGTCGAAAGTGCCATCTATCGCCAGCGCATGCACGTTGCTCTCGCTCGGCGTTGTCATCTGGCGGCGCTGCACCTCGCTTACCCTTCCATGCGGATAGAGGATGAAAACGTCGACATTCTCCAGCCCGCGGAAGGCCTCGATCGCCGCCGAGCCGGTATCGCCGGAGGTGGCGCCGACGATGGTCACCCGCTCGCCGCGTTTCGCCAGCGCGGCTTGAAACATCTGGCCGATGAGCTGCATGGCGAAGTCCTTGAACGCCAGCGTCGGCCCGTGGAACAGTTCGAGCAGGAAGTGGTTGGGACCGAGCTGCACCAGCGGCGCGCGGGCGGCATGGTTGAAACCGGCATAGGCACGGTCAATGATGCCGCGCAGCTCTTCCGGCGAGAACGACTCGCCGATGAAGGGCCGCATCACCCAATAGGCCACCTCTTCGTAGCTCATCCCCGGCAGCGCCTCGATCTCGTCGCCGCGGCGCTCGGCGATCACGTTCGGCACGTAAAGCCCGCCGTCGCGCGCAAGCCCGGTGAGCATCGCCTCTTCGAAGCTCAGTTTCGGCGCGTTGCCCCGGGTGGAGACGTATCTCATCTGCTCTTCCTCAGCTGTTCCGGCGCCGTATACGCCAAAGCGCAAAGCCTGTCATCACCACCCAGGTCGCGGCGAAGAGAAACCAGGTCATCGCGTATTCGAAATGCTTGTTGCGGATCGCCTCGGTGGTCACCGGCAACGGCCGGATCGCCGGGTCGGTGACGCTGCGCGCGATCACCAGCACCGGCTCGGTGCCAAGCGCGGCGGCCATCTTCGCCACGTCGCGGGCATACCACCAGTTCGCTGCCACATCGTCCTCGGGGGTGGAGCTGCTGCGTTCGTCGGGCCAGTGCAGATTGCCGGTGATCTCGGCGGCCCCTGGCCCGCGCGCCGCCTCGCGCGCCTCGGTCGGCACGAAGCCCCGGTCGACCATGATCCGCCGCCCCGCCTCGGTCTCGAATGGCGCGATCACCCGAAAGCCCGGCCCCCAGTCACGGGTCGAGACCAGCACCAGCAACTCGCCATCCCCGAAATGGCCCGCGATCCGCACCGGGCGATACTTGTCGGCCTCCGGGTCGGGCGCCACCGGCAACGGCGTTGGCTCGGCGCCGATCATCGCCTCGATCTCGGCCAGCACGCCCTCTTTCCATTCGAGGCGCTGAAGTTGCCAGACTCCCAGCCCGACGAAGACGGCGAACCCGGCAACGAGAAGAACAGCGGCAGTGATCTGGCGTGTCATGACTCCCCCAATGCGAAGGGCGCGAGGTGATCCCCGCGCCCCGTTCATCTTGCAACAAATATCCTCGCCGAAGGCAAGAAGCTCTCTCAGCCGCCCCAGACGTAGATCGAGGCGAAGAGGAAAAGCCAGACCACGTCGACGAAGTGCCAATACCACGCCGCCGCCTCGAAGCCGACATGCGCCTCGGGTGTGAAGTGGCCCCGGATCGCGCGCATCAGCACCACGAACAGGAAGATCGTGCCGATGATCACGTGGAAGCCGTGAAAGCCGGTGGCCATGAAGAAGTTGGCGCCATAGATGTTGCCCGACAGCCCGAAAGCGGCGTGGCTGTATTCATAGGCCTGGAAGAAGGTGAACAGCACGCCGAGCACGATGGCGATGATCAGCCCGTTCACCAGGTCCTTGCGGTTGTTTTCATGCACGAGGGCATGGTGCGCCCAGGTCACGGCGGCGCCCGACAGCAGCAGGATCAGGGTGTTGATCAGCGGCAGGTGCCACGGATCGAAGGTCTCGATCCCCGCCGGCGGCCAGACGCCGTCAACCTTGGGCGAGCCTTCCGTCATCGGGTAGAGCGCGTGCTTGAAGAAGCTCCAGAACCACGCGAAGAAGAACATCACTTCCGACATGATAAACAGGATGAACCCGTAGCGCAGACCGATCCGCACCACCGGGGTGTGGTCGCCGTGCTGGGCTTCGTCGACCACGTCCGCCCACCAGGCGAACATCGTGTAGAGCACCAGCACGAGGCCGATCGCGAACATCCACGGCGTGATCGCCTGCATCCAGAGCACAGCCCCGAACAGCATGATGAAAGCGCCGAGCGCAGCGAGCAGCGGGTGCATCGAGGGCGGCAGGATGTGGTAATCGTGGTTTTTCGCGTGAGCCATGTCTCTCTCGTCCCTGACCTTTTTTGTTCTCATGACCAGCGGCCCCGTCGGTCGCCGATCGTGTTCGTCCTAGTTCGCCGTTACGCCGTCGTCCTCCGCGCCGTCCGCGAGGGCTGCCAGGTCTTCCGGCAGCGCGGTCTCGTGGAAGGTGTAGGACAGGGTGATCGCCTTGGCGTATTTCGCTTCCGTGTCGTCGACGATCTCGGGATCGACGTAGAAGGTCACCGGCATGACCACCCGTTCGCCCGGTTGCAGCACCTGCTCGGTGAAGCAGAAACAGTCGATCTTGGTAAAATAGCTGCCCGCCGAGAATGGTGCGACGTTGTAGCTCGCCGTGCCCGCGATCGGTCGGTCGGTGGGGTTGTAGGCCTCGTAGAAGGCCAGCCCGGTCTCACCGATACGCAGCTCCATCTGGTGCTGCATCGGCTTGAATTCCCACGGCATCCCGCGCTCCAGCGAGGCGTCGAAGCGCACCTTGATGGTCTTGTCGAGGATCAACTCGGATCCGGCGGCCGCCTCGCGGGTGGTGCCGCCATAGCCGGTCACCTTGCAAAACAGGTTGTAGGCCGGCACCGCCGCCCAGGCCATCGCGCCCATGAAGAGCACCACGCCAACCGCCTTTACGGCGGTCCTATGGGTTCCGGTCATGCTCATTGCGGCGCCACGTTGCCGGGCACGCCCAGCGCATCGGTCGGGTCGGTGCCAACCTTCGCGATCGTCAGGCCATAGACCAGAACGACAAACAGAATCAGCACCACGCCAAGGCCGACATTGCGGCTCAGGCGGCGACGGTGCAGCGCGTGTTCGGCGCGGATCTGGGTGTCCATCACCAGCCTCCCAGGCCCCAATGCGCCAGCGTGGTCTCAACCAGCAGCGCACCGAAATGCAGGAACAGATAGGCGAGCGACAGTTTGAAGAACTTGCGCTCGGCAAGGTGGCTGTCGGCTTCGCTGTCGGCGTCGGAGCGGCGCAGGATACCGATCGCCCCCTTGATGAACAGCAGGTTCAGCACCACCGCGACGGCCATGTAGGTCGGCCCGCCGATCGAGGTCAGCCCCAGAGCAATCGCGACCACGGCCAGCGCCAGCGTGTAGCCGAGGATATGGCGGCGGGTCGCGGCGCGGCCATGGGTCACCGTCAGCATCGGCACATGCGCCTTTGCGTAATCGTTCTTCACGAACAGCGCCAAGGCCCAGAAATGCGGCGGCGTCCAGGCAAAGGTGAGGGCGAACATCAGCACCGATTCAAGGCTGACACCGCCGGTTGCGACGGCCCAGCCGATCATCGGCGGAAACGCCCCCGCCGCGCCGCCGATCACGATATTCTGCGGCGTCGCGCGCTTGAGCCACATCGTGTAGATCACGACATAGAAGAAGATGGTAAAGGCAAGCAACCCGGCAGCCACCGGACCGGCAGCCAGAAACAGCATCACCACCGCCATCACACCAAGCGCGATCCCGATGGCAAAGGCTTCGCCCTCGGTCACCTTGCCCGACGGGATCGGGCGCTTCTGGGTGCGCTTCATCAGCCGGTCGATATCGGCGTCCCACCACATGTTGAGCGCGCCCGAGGCGCCGCCACCGACGGCGATGAACAGGATCGAGGCCAGCGCCACCACCGGATGCACGCTGACCGGCGCCACCAGCAGCCCGACCAGCGCGGTGAACACCACCAGCGACATCACCCTCGGCTTGAGCAGCGCGAAGTAGTCGCCAAAGCCGGCGTCCTGCTCACGGGCGTTTTCGTAGGCGCGAATATCAGTCATGGCGTGACGCCCCCTGTCTTGCCGATCACTCGGCCGACGCGACCGTCAGCGAAGCCGCATTGCCCGCATATTCCTCGATCGCCCCTTTGAGCCAAGCCTCGTAATCCGCTTCGCTCACCGCTTTCACGGTGATCGGCATGAAGGCGTGGTCCTTGCCGCATAGCTCCGAGCACTGGCCGAAATAGATGCCCTCTTTGCCCGGATCGACGGTGAACCACAGCTCGGCCAGACGGCCCGGCACCGCGTCCTGCTTCACCCCGAACGCGGGGATCGTCCAGGAATGGATCACGTCGGCGCCGGTGACCTGCACCACCACCTTCTTGCCCGTCGGCACCACCACGGCGGTATCGGTCGCCAGCAGGTAAAGATCGTCGGTATAGCCGTGATCGGCCAGTTCATCGCGCGCCAGCATGAAGCTGTCGAAGCCGAACTCGTTGTCGACATATTCGTAGGACCAATACCACTGGTTGCCGGTGGCCTTGATCACCACGTCGCCTTCCGGGATCTCCTGCTGCTTGAACAGGACCGGCAGCGAGTTGGCGCCGATGAAGACCAGGATCAGCACCGGGATCAGCGTCCAGGCAATCTCGATCGGGGTATTGTGGGTGAATCGCTTCGGCGACGAGTTGGCGCCGCGATTGTAGCGCAGGATCACCCAGATCACGAGCAGCACCACGAATACCGCAACACCGACGGCAATGTAATGAACCAGGTTGTCCAGCGCATGGGTGGCCCGGGCCACATCCGTCGCCGCCGGTTGCAGCCCCATCTCGCCCGCGACCGGCTTGCCAATCACCTCGAGCTCCTGTGCGCGGGCCGACGCCGCGGCAAGGGTTGCCGAAAGAGCGGCCATCGGCCAGAGGGTCTTCTTCATCGCATGCATTCCGTAGTTTCCTGTCTCGGCGCCTGTTTTTGCGCGCCACAATTCCGGGTCATCGCTTCGTTATTGGACAATCCCGTTGTCTCCCTGCCTTCCTGAAACCATATTCAGGTTCGAGGAACAAGAAAAATCCTGCGCCGATATGCCACACCTATGCATTTTGCCGCATGTGAGAGGACCAGCATGACTGAAACCACCCCGTTTCGCCCCTTCGACGCCCAGCTTGACGACGCCAGGGCGCTGGAGATTCTCAAGTCCGCCACCGATGGCGCCGATGACGGCGAGCTGTTTCTGGAACGTCGCCGCTCCGAGGCGCTGGTGTTTGACGATGGCCGCCTCAAGACCGCGAGCTACGACGCCTCCGAAGGCTTCGGCCTGCGGGCCGTGAAGGGCGAGACCGCCGGATATGCGCATTCAACCGAAATCTCCGAAGCGGCGCTGAAGCGGGCGGCGGAAACCGCGCGCCTTGCCGTGGGAGCCGGCGGCGGCAGGCTCGCCGACGCGCCGGTGGCGACCAATCGCAAGCTCTACACCGATGCCGACCCGATGGCCGACGCCACGTTTCCGGTGAAGGTCGATACCCTGCGCGAGATCGACGCCTATGCCCGCGGCAAGGATTCGCGCGTTGTGCAGGTTTCGGCCACCGTCGCGGCGAGCCTTCAGGAAGTCACCATCCTGCGCCCCGATGGCACGCTGGTCTCCGATACCCGGCCGATGGCGCGGGTCAATGTGAGCGTGATCGTCGAAAAGGACGGTCGGCGCGAGACCGGCAATCATGGCGGCGGCGGCCGGGCGGGGCTGGCCCACCTGATCGAGCCCGAAAGCTGGAAGGCGCATGTGGACGAGGCGCTGCGCATCGCGCTGGTGAACCTCGACGCCGAGCCCGCCCCGGCCGGGCAGATGGACGTGGTGCTGGGCAATGGCTGGCCCGGCATTCTGCTGCACGAGGCGGTGGGCCACGGGCTGGAAGGCGATTTCAACCGCAAGGGCACTTCGGCGTTTTCCGGGCTGATCGGCCAGCAGGTGGCCGCCAAGGGGGTGACCGTTGTCGATGACGGAACCATCCCCGACCGGCGCGGCTCGCTCACCATCGACGACGAGGGCACACCCGGTTCGCGCAACGTGCTGATCGAGGACGGGGTGCTGGTCGGCTACATGCAGGACCGCCAGAATGCCCGGCTGATGGGCGTGCCCGCCACCGGCAACGGCCGGCGCGAGAGCTTCGCCCATACCCCGATGCCGCGGATGACCAACACCATCATGGAAGGCGGCACCGCCACCCGCGACGAGGTGGTGGCCGAGCTCAGGGACGGCATCTATGCCGTCGGTTTCGGCGGCGGCCAGGTCGATATCACCAACGGCAAGTTCGTGTTTTCCTGCACCGAAGCCTACCGGGTGAAGAACGGCAAGATCGGCGCGCCGGTCAAAGGTGCCACCCTCATCGGCGACGGCCCGGCGGCGATGAAGCGGATCCGCGCCATCGGCAACGACATGGCGCTCGATCCCGGCGTGGGCAATTGCGGCAAGGCCGGGCAATGGGTGCCGGTCGGCGTGGGCCAGCCGACGCTGCTGATCGGCGGGCTCACAGTGGGCGGTTCGGCGGCCTGAGGTGGCTGCCGCCGCGCTTGCCGCGGATTTCCCTAAAACCGACGACGTCGGTAACGATGCTTTAACCATTTCGGGCGCATGGTTAAGGGGCAAGAGACGGAATCAGGCAGGCTCGTGGATCTTTTCCCTTCCCACCACCCCCTCACCCCACCCCAAAGCGAGGAAGATGTGCTCGCCTGGCTCCGGCTCTTGCGCTCGCGCCGCGTCGGCATCGCCACTTTCTTTCGGTTGATGGGCGAGCATGGCTCGGCCCAGGCCGCGCTCGAAGCCTTGCCGGAGATCGCCAGGGCGGCGGGCAGCGATGGCTACACGCCCTGCCCGCGCCCGGTGGTCGAGGCCGAACTGAAAGCCGCGCGCTACCACGGCGCGCACTTCGTCGCCTTCGGCAGCCGCGACTACCCCGCTCAGCTCTCCGAGATCGCCGATCCGCCGCCCTTCTTCTGGGCCATCGGCGCGGTGTCGCTGCTCCAGCGCTCCACCATCGCCGTGGTCGGCGCGCGCAATGCCTCTTCGCTTGGCACCCGGATGGCCCGGCGTCTGGCCGAAGAGCTTGGTCAGCAAGGCCACGTGGTGGTCTCGGGCCTTGCCCGCGGGATTGATACCGCCGCCCATGCCGCAGCCCTCAAGACCGGCACGATCGCGGTGATGGCCAGCGGTGCCGACGTGATCTATCCCACCGAGAATACCGTGCTGGGCGAAGAGATCGGCCGCGAGGGCGGCTTGCGGATCTCGGAAGCCCCGATGGGGATGAGCCCGCAGGCCCGCCACTTCCCGCAGCGCAACCGGATCATCTCCGGGCTGGCGCGCGCGGTGGTGGTGGTCGAGGCCGCGGCCCGCTCAGGCTCGCTGATCACCGCCAGAACCGCGCTCGATCAGGGCCGCGAGGTGCTGGCCGTGCCGGGCCATCCGTTCGACGCCCGCGCCTCGGGCTGCAACATGCTGATCCGCGACGGCGCCACGCTTGTGCGCGGCGCCTCCGACGTGATCGAGGCGCTGGGCAGCGTGCCCACGCCCGCGCCGCAGAGCGCGCCCGAGATCGCCGCACCCGCGCCGGAGCAGGCAGCCGCCGCGCCGCCGCGCAGCAGCGCCGAGATCCGCGCCCTGCACCAGCAGATCCTCGACCGGATCGGCCCCAGCCCGCTGGCGGAAGACCAGTTGATCCGCGATCTCGCCCTGCCCGCCGCCGCGATCACCCCAGAGCTGGTAACGCTCGAGCTTGAAGGCCTGATCCAGCGCCAGCCCGGCGGGCTGATCAACCGGCTGACCTGATCCCGCCCGACACGCGCCGCCGGCGCTGTCGTTCCACCGCGACACCGCTCGCGAGACCGGCCGTGCAACGCCCGCCGGTGCTTCGGCGCCGCCAACCGCGTTCAAAAAAAGCCCACCATTGACATTGCCCCGCATCGGCACCCATCTAACGCCCCCAAGCCAGCCCGGCTGAGTCGAAAGGAATTTCATGCCCGTAGTCGTTGTCGAAAGCCCGGCCAAAGCCAAGACGATCAACAAGTATCTCGGGCCGGACTACACGGTGCTCGCCTCCTACGGCCATGTCCGCGACCTGCCGGCGAAAGACGGCTCGGTTGATCCCGATGACGGCTTCGAGATGACCTGGGAGGTCGGCGCCGACAGCCGCAAGCACATCAAGGCGATCGCCGACGCGCTGGCGCAGGACAACGCCCTGATCCTCGCCACCGACCCCGACCGCGAGGGCGAGGCGATCTCGTGGCATCTCGAAGAGGCGCTGCGCAAACGCAAGGCGATCAAGAAAGATACGCCGGTCAGCCGCGTGGTGTTCAACGCGATCACCAAATCCGCCGTCACCGAGGCGATGAAGAACCCGCGCCAGGTCGACACCCCGCTGGTCGATGCCTATCTCGCCCGCCGCGCGCTCGACTATCTCGTCGGCTTCAACCTGTCGCCGGTGCTCTGGCGCAAGCTGCCCGGCGCGCGCTCGGCCGGCCGGGTGCAATCGGTCTGCCTGCGTCTCATCGTCGAGCGCGAAATCGAGATCGAAGCCTTCACCCCGCGCGAATACTGGTCGGTAACGGCCGAAATGGAAACGCCGCGCGGCCAGACCTACCAGGCCCGGCTGGTCTCGCTCGGAGGCAAGAAGCTCGACCGCTACGACATTCCCAATGCCACCGAGGCCGAGTTGGCGGTGCAGGCGATCACCTCGCGCGATCTCAGCGTGCAGACGGTCGAGGCCAAGCCCGCCGCGCGCAATCCCTCCGCCCCGTTCATGACCTCGACGCTGCAACAGGAAGCCAGCCGCAAGTTCGGCTTTGGCGCGCGCCAGACGATGAGCACCGCGCAGCGCCTCTACGAAGCAGGCTACATCACCTATATGCGGACCGACGGGATCGACATGGCGCCCGAAGCGGTGACGGCGGCGCGCGAAGAGATCGCCAGCCGCTACGGCGCCGATTACGTGCCTGCCGCGCCGCGCATCTACAAGAACAAGGCCAAGAACGCACAGGAAGCGCATGAATGCATCCGGCCCACCGACATGAGCGCCGACGCCGGCAAGCTGCCCAAGCTCGAGGCCGACCAGCGCAAGCTCTATGACCTGATCTGGAAGCGCACCCTCGCCTGCCAGATGGAGAGTGCCCGGCTCGAGCGCACGGCGGTCGAGATCGGCTCCGCCGACGGCCAGGTCGGCCTGCGCGCGACCGGCCAGGTGGTGCTGTTCGACGGCTTTCTGAAGGTCTACGAAGAGGGCCGCGACGATGTGCTGAGCGACGAGGACGACGACGAGGGCCGCCTGCCGCAGATGACCGAGGGCGAGGCCGCGAAGAAGCGCAGCGTCAGCCCCGATCAGCACTTCACCCAGCCACCGCCGCGCTACACCGAGGCGACGCTGGTCAAGCGGATGGAAGAGCTGGGCATCGGCCGCCCCTCGACCTATGCCAGCATCGTCACCACGATCCAGGAGCGCGAATATGTCCGCAAGGACAAGAACCGGCTGATCCCCGAGGACAAGGGCCGGATCGTCACCATCTTCCTGCTCAACTTCTTTCGCAAATATGTCGGCTACGAGTTCACCGCCAATCTCGAGGAAGAGCTCGATGAAATCTCGGCGGGCGATCTGAACTACAAGGACGTGCTGGCACGGTTCTGGCGCGATTTCTCCGCCGCCATCGCCGAAACCAGCGAGCTGCGCATTTCCGAAGTGCTCGACAAGCTCGACGAGGCCCTCGCTCCGCAGCTCTACCCCGAAAAGGAAGACGGCTCCGATCCGCGCGCCTGCCCGCTCTGCGGCAGCGGCAGCCTGCATCTGAAAACCTCGCGCACCGGCGGCTTTGTCGGCTGCTCGAACTACCCCGAATGCCGCTATACCCGCCCGATCGGCGGTGGTGAGGAAAACGGCGGCGACCGGGTTCTGGGCGAGATCGAGGGCGAAGAGGTTACCCTGCGCTCGGGCCGCTACGGGCCTTACGTGCAGCGCGGCGAAGCCAGCGAAGACAACAAGAAACCGCCACGCGCCTCGCTGCCCAAGGGCTGGACGCCGGACGCGATGGACCTTGAAAAGGCGCTGACACTTCTCAGCCTGCCGCGCGAAGTCGGCAAGCACCCCGAAGACGGCCAGCCGATCAGCGCCAATTTCGGCCGTTTCGGCCCGTATCTGATGCACCAGAAGCCCGACGAGCCGAAACCCGTCTATGCCAATCTCAAGGACCCCGACGAGGTATTCGAGATCGGGATGAACCGCGCGGTCGAACTGATCGACCACAAGCGCGCCAATCCCGGCCGTGGCCGTGGCGCGGCGGCCAAACCCTTGCGCGAACTGGGCGAGCACCCCGAGAAGGGCGGCGCGCTCAACGTCATGGATGGCCGCTACGGGCCTTACGTGAAATGGGAAAAGGTCAACGCGACCCTGCCCAAGGACGTGGAACCGGCCAGCATCACGCTGGAACAGGCGGTGGCGCTGGTTGACGAGAAGGCCGGCAAGGGCAAGGGCAAGGCGGGCAAGAGCAAAGCCAGCACGCCCAAGACCACCAAGGCCAAGGCCACAAAGAAAAAGGCCTGAGCCTCAGAAATATTGCTCGAGCCAGGGCATCACTTCGAACAGCTTGAGCAGGAGCGCATAGGCGTGCGGATCGTCCTGCGCGTCGCTCATCGCCCAGTAGCGTTCGGCCTCAGCCTTGAGCCCGCGCACCACCGCCCGGTCGAGAAAGACGAGGCCGTTCTCGGTATCGTGAAAGTAGCTGCGCCGGTTGAGGTTTGACGAGGCGACGATTCCGAGCCGGTCGTCGATGACGATGATCTTGGCATGCAAGAGCCGCTCGCCGGTATCGTAAAGCCGGAAGCGGTAGGCGCCGCGGTTTTCGTCGTCGAACTCGGCATTCAGCGCGCGGGTGAAGGCGGCCGGCGGCTCATCGGCGCCACGCCGCGTGACAAAGCGCACATCCACCCCCCGCGCCGCCGCGCGGGCCAGTGCCGCCTCGATCGCGGGCGTCGGGTAGTTGAACGGCGACACCGCGAAGATCTCGGACTGCGCCGCATCGAACAGGTCGACATAGAGCTGTTCATGAGCGTGGCTATCGGCCCAGGGCAGCGAGATGAAGTGGCGCACCAGCCCGTCATTGCCCGAGGCCGAGCGCCCCGGCGTGGCCGGGCCGCGCATCAGCTGGGTTTCGGCGTCGCGGGTATAGAACCGGCCAAATTGCGCGGCGATCTCGGCCACCCGGTCGCGGTCGGTCAGCGCCACCTCGAAATCGTCGTAGACCGAGTGGAAGGCCAGCCCCTGAATCCCGCCCGCCTCCTTGCCGTAGGAATGCAGGAACGGGTGATCGGGGTAGTCGGCCTTGCCGTCGAGGTAGAACCCATCCGTCAGGTTACGCCCGCCGATGAGCGCGAAGGACCGGCCCGGCTCGGGCGACAGGCCAAGGAAGAGCTTGACGTGATTGGCGCGCTGGATGCTGTTCAGCATTTCTGAAGGACCGCGCGCAGGCCATTGAAAATACTGCGCTTCGACGTTTGGATAGCGCGCCGCCAGGATGTCGAAGGGGCGCCGGTCGAAGTCGTTCATCAGCGCCGAGCTGGCAAGAATGCGCACCCGCGTGCCGCGCGCGGCGTGGAAGGCGAGCGCGCGGGTGGTGAGCCAGCCGGCGAGGTCGGCACGGATCAACAGGTAGGACACGACGATCTCGTCGAACCGCGGCGCGCGGGAGAAATCCAGCGCCATGTCGGGATCGCCCGCGGTGAGTGCGGTGGCGGAAACGTCGGCGCCGGTGAGCCGGTCGAGCCGCCATTTCAACCCCTCCAGCTCGCCCGGCACCAGTTCGACAGGCCCGGTGGGGGCGGCGCAGGTCTGCATCAGCGGGCGCTCGGCGAAGAAGGCGCGCGCCAGGGCATCGCCCGGCGCGGTCGCCGGCGGGGTGCAGCCGGGCTGCGGCGCGGGGGCCGCTTCCGGCGCCCCGTCGCGCAGCAAAGTCAGGCTGTGGCCGGTGCCCCAGTCGATCTGGCAGCGGGCGGTTTCGGGCGGCACGACGAGGCGCGGCATGGCATCGGCGCCACGCCCCGGCACACGGACCGCGCGGCTCGCACCCGGCCGCAGGTAGAGGCCGGGGCCAATCTCGCCGGCGGCAAGCAACCGGGCCTCGCCGGCACAACTCAGCCGGGCCGCCAGCGGCCGGTCATCGACGGAAACGAAGGAAATCCGGGTCTCGCCGCCCGCGACGGCGGCGAAGCGCACCGTGGCATCGGCCTGCGCCGGACCCTCGGCCGCGAGATAGACACTTGCCTCGATTCGGGCGCCGGTATCGGGGAAGAGCCGGGGCGGTTCAGGCGCGGGCACGGCGCAACCAGCGAGCAGCACCAGCGCCGCAAGGCGCAGTGCTGCGGCGCGCGCTGTTGCAACTGGCTCCATCGACACCCCCGAATACGAAGGTATTGGTAGCGCTGCCATCGCCGGGCGACAAGACCCGGCCAGCAAAAGGGCGTTAACGCGCCATCGTCTCGTTAGACACCGCGCCATCGAGCCCGTTCGAGCCATAGAGCCATTGCAGGATGTCATACCAGTCTTCGGCGCGTTTGGACGACATGATCTGGTTGCGAAGCTCGGCATGAGCCCCGGCGGGATGGTAGATGTGATCGCCGATCTCGCGGCTTTGCAGCTGGATCCGCGCCGTGCGGGTGCGGCGCATGATCTGGTAAGTCTGGAGCCGTGTCTCCAGGTCGCCCGCCCCTTCGCCCATCACGTGGGCCAAGGCCACCGCGTCTTCCATCGCCATGCAGGCACCCTGGGCGAAATACTGCAATTGCGGATGGGCGGCGTCGCCCAGCACCGCCACCCGGCCGTCGACCCAGTTATCCGCCGGATCACGGTCGCACAGCACCCAGCGTTTCCAGTTCTGGCCGCGGTCGATGATCTGGCGGGCGACCGGCGCGACATGCTCGAAGCCCTGCCGCACCTCGTCATGGCTCACCGGCACGCCGTTTTCCGGGCTGGGGGCGTTGTTGTGGTAGGTCACCACGAGGTTGAACACCTTCCAGCCCGACAGCGGATAATGCACGATGTGGCACTTCGGACCGGCCCAGAGCGTGGCCGCATTCCAGCGCAGATCCTCGGGCATGTCTTCGGTCGGGATCACCGACCGGTAGGTGGTGTGGCCGGACACACGCGGGTCGCCGTCGCCGATCACCTTGCGGCGCACGTTCGACCACAACCCGTCTGCCCCGATCATCGCAGCACCGCTCACCCGGCCGCCACCGGCGAGAATGGCCGTCACCGAGCTTTCATCCTGCTCGTAGTCCACAACCTCGGACGAGGTGCGCAGCGCCACCAGCGGATCGGCCTCGCAGGCGCGCAGGAACACCCCGTGCAGATCGCCCCGGTGCACCACCGCATAAGGGTTGCCGAACCGGGCGCGGAAATCGTCGCCCAGCGGGATGCGGGTGATCTCGTTGCCCTCGATCGCATCCATCAGCCGCAGGTTGTCGATATAGACCGCCATCTTGCGCGCCGCGTCACCGATCCCGAGCGCATCGAAGGCGTGGAAGGCATTGGGGCCAAGCTGGATACCGGCGCCGATCTCGCCCAGCCGCGTGGCCTTTTCGAGCACGATGGAGGCAATACCTTTCTGCGCAAGGCCGATGGCGGTGGCGAGCCCGCCAATGCCGCCTCCGGCGATGATGATGCGGCTCTCACTCATGGTCGAGTCTCCCCTGTCCGGACCAATGCAACATGACCGGGTTCGTGATAATGTCGTTCCGGATCAGCGATTTATTCCGGGTTTCCAATGGTGAGGCGGATCGGCGCGAAGCCGTCGATCCCGCCGGTTATCACGTCGCCCGCCACCACCGGGCCAACCCCCGCCGGGGTGCCGGTCATGATCACGTCGCCCTCCCGCAAGTGGTAGTATTTCGACAGGTCGGCGACGATTTCGGCGCAGTTGTGAATGAGGTCGGACAGGTGCGCATCCTGCTTCACCTCGCCGTTGACTTCGAGATGAATGCGCTGCGGACCGATCTCGCGGATTTCCCCGGCCTTGGTGAGTTCGGCAAACACCGCCGTGCCCTCGACGTCCTTGCCCAGATCCCAGGGCCGCTGCTTTTCACGCGCTTTCAGTTGAAGATCGCGCCGGGTCATGTCGAGCGCGCAGCCATAGGCATAGATCGCGCCCTCGGCCTCGTCGACACTGGCCCGGATCACCGGCTGGCCGATCACCAGCGCCAGTTCCATCTCGTAGTGAAAGTTCCCGGTGCCAGGCGGATAGGGCAGTGTGGCCCCGCTCGCCAACATGTGCAGCGGGGTCTTGGTGAAGTAGAACGGCGCTTCGCGGTCCACCTCCACGCCCATTTCGGCGGCATGGGCAGCATAGTTGCGCCCGACGCAGAAGATGCGCAGCACCGGGTAACCAGCCGCCTCGCCCGCAACCGGGATCGCCGGCGTTGCGGGCGGCTCAAACAGATATTCGCTCATCGGGCGCGTTCCTCGTAATAGCCAAGTTTGTCTTGCAGCGGACGGTCGTGGATGCGGACCATGAAGGTTTCCTCCTCCGCCTCGAAGGTGAGGCGCGCGAAAACCGGCGCGCTGAACGTGTCTTTCGGCCCGAAGGCGAAGCTGTCGCCGTCGATCCAGGCGCGGCCCCGCCCCTTGATCACGTGATAGGCCGCCGAGGACGAGCGCAGCGGCGGTTCGTCCCGGCCGCCGGCGGCGAGCATCATCGCGGTAAAACCCATCGTCGGCAGCACGTCCGATCCGGTCTCGGGGTTCACGAAATCAAGCTCGGTCGGCCCGTCGGTATAGCGCGCCATTTCGCGCAACGCCGCCTCGGTGCGCACCCAGGGGTAGCGCATCATCGGGTAGCGGCGCGCGCCCTGCCCCGGACGGCGCGTCGGTGCGAGGCCGGAGGCGAGGTATTCCACCTGGCTCGCATCGGGCCTGTTGCGCTGCGCCTGGAGCGGGCCCTCGGTGGCGTAAGACCCTTCGAGATAATAGAACAGCGGCAGGTCGAGCGCATCGAGCCAGACCACCGGCCCGGTGCCTTCGTGGCCGTGATCGTGCCACTCGCCGCCGGGGGTGAGCACCAGATCGCCCTCTTCCATCGGCAGCTTTTCCCCGTCGACCACGGTAAATCCGCCCGCGCCTTCAACGATGATCCGCACCGCACTGGGAGTGTGAACATGCGCCGGGGCGGTCTCGCCCGGCAGCAGCAGTTGCAGCCCGAGATAGATCGAGGCCGTCGCCTGCATCGCGCCCACGCCCCGGCCCGGATCGGACAGCACCAGCACCCGGCGCTCGGCCTTCTCGACCGGGGTCAACTCACCCGCTCGCAGCAGCAGCGGGCGGATCGCGTGGTAGTTCCAGAAGCCCGGCCGCGTCACCGGGTTTGGTCGGCCATGCGGCAACACGTTGCGCATCATCGGCCAGAGCGGCGCGACCCCGGCGGCGCTCATCGCCTCGCGGTAATCCTGCGGCAGCTCCTCAAGCGTTCCCAATTCGGCCATTGGCATCCCCCTGTTCGACTCGGCATTAGTATGCATACTAATGATACGTATACTTGTCAATTCTTCGCAGCCCCGGTATGATGGCTGAAAGGAGACCCGATGGGCGAGATCGACCAGATGGCCGGGCACCAGATCCGGCGGCTGAACCAGATCAGTCTGGCCATCTTCCGTGACCGGATGAATGCGGCGGGGGTCGACCTGACGCCGGTGCAATACGCGGCGCTGGCAACGCTGGCCGAGACCCCCGGCATCGACCAGGCGACGCTCGCCGCCGCCATCGCCTATGACAAGGTCACCATCGGCGGGGTGGTTGACCGGCTGGTGGCGAAGGGCCTCGTCGACCGGAGGCCATCGGACCGCGACCGGCGATCGAAGGCACTCAGCCTGACCGATGCCGGTGCGGCGCTTTTTGCCAAGGTCCGCCCGACCGTGCGGGGCTTTCAGCGCGACATTCTGGCCGGGCTGACCGACGAGGAACGCGCCCGCTTTCTCGACTTGCTGTCCCGCGTCACCCAGGCGGGAGAGACCTGCCGGTAAGCGAAGGGCCGCAGCCGCAGCATCGAGCGGGGGCAGGTGCGACCGGCCGAAGGGCCAAGCCCGCTCAGCGCCCCTCGGCGGCGCGAAACACCGTCTCCGGGTCGATGTCGCGCCGCCCGGTCAGCCCGTCGCGCACCGCCCACCACATGAGCCGCGCGAACCGGCCGCGCACGCCCTTGTGGTGACGCAGTTTCAGCGCCCATTTGGCGATCAGCGGCAGGATCACCGGCCAGAACCAGCGCCCCGCCAGGGCGCGATACAGGAACACCTGGTTGCGGTGGTAGTAATAGGTCTTCCAGAACGGGTTCAGCCGCCGGGCGCTGCCGCCCGCGAGCGATGAGCAATCATGCTCGAAGTGCAGCGACGGCAGAAAGCCGATCCGCCCGCCCTGACGCGTCAGCCCCAGCGTGTAGAGCACATCGTCAGCATAGATGAAAAGCCGCGGGTCGGGGTAGCCGGCGATCTGGATCGCGTGGCGCGACAGGAACAGCCCGACAAAGGTCGACCAATCCACCCGGCGCGCACCGCCGTCGTAATCGGCCGCCGACAGATGCGCCACGTCGCCCTGCCCGCTGGCGTAGCGCAGGAAGGTAGGCAGATCGTGAAACGGGTTCATCGCCGGGCGGTTCATGTCGCAGATCGCGCCATCGGGGTAGTAGACCGCCGCCGCGACCGCATCCCAGCCGGTGAGGTCGGCGCCGTGGAAGGCGGCCAGCGCCGCCGGCGCCGGGCGGGCGTCGTCGTCCATCACCACCAGCCAGTCGGGGTCGAACATCTCGACGGCGCGGCGCATCCCGAGGTTGAACCCCCCGGCCCCGCCGAGATTGTCGGGGCTGATCAGGGCATGGAGCCGCCCGTCAAGCTGGCCGCGCAACCAGTCGCCGGTGCCGTCGGTCGAGGCATTGTCGACCACCACCACCGCCTGCAAGTGTTCCGGCAGCGCCGCAAGCAGGCGCGGCAGGGTGATCTGGAGCTGCGCCAGCCGGTTATAGGTGACCACCACCGCCACCAGCCTGCCCTGCCCCGACATCCCGATCTCCTCGCCCATGCGCGCCGCCCGCCCGTTCGCGCGGTCACTGCTCACACTTCTGGCCCGGTGTCAATTTTTGGGCGGTTTGCGGCCCGGCAAAGCCTGTTTCTGCCGAAATGGTAGCGCAATCAGGGATCCGGTTTACATACGAAAGCGAATATGTTCTGTTTGCGACACATGCTCAGGTGCCATGTCGCTTTTTGCACATGCAGCACCGGGAAATCGTCCGTTCTGGACGGTGGCCGGCCGGTTCTTGCAGCCAGGCTGGCGAAACGTGAACAAACCTCGGGGGGATACACCCTAATGAAATTCAAGAAACTTGGTGCGCTCGGTGCGCTTGGCCTCAGCGTGTCGGTTTTTGCATCGGCGGCGCAAGCTCAGGAATGCGGTGACATCACCATGGCCGAGATGAACTGGGCCTCGGCGGAGCTGATGGCCAATGTCGACAAGCTCATCCTTGAAGCGGGCTACGGCTGCTCGGTCGAGCTTATTCCCGGCGCGACGGAAACCACTTTCGCCTCGATGAACGAAAAGGCTCAGCCGGACGTGGCGCCGGAGCTTTGGGCCAACGCGATCCGCACCCAGCTTGACGCGGCCGAAGCCGAGGGCCGGATGCATGTGCTCAATACCGGCCCGATCACCGGGCTGGGCGAGGGCTGGTGGGTAACGGCCAAGTTCCGCGAAGACCACCCCGATCTCGACACCGTCGAGAAGCTGCTCGAACATCCCGAACTCTTCCCCTACCAGGAAGACGAGAGCCTTGGCGCCTTCATGGGCTGCCCGGCCGGTTGGGGCTGCCAGCTGGTGAACGCCAACCTGTTCCGCGCCTTCGACATGGAAGCCAAGGGCTGGACGCTGGTCGATCCGGGCTCGGCGGCAGGGCTTGACGGCTCGATCGCCAAGGCCACCGAACGCGATGAGCCGTGGTTTGGCTACTACTGGTCTCCGACCTCGGTGATCGGCAAGTATAACCTGCAAATGCTGCCTTTCGAGGTCGAGTTCGCGGGCCGCGACAACTGGGACAACTGCATCGCGCTTGCCGAGCAGGATTGCCTCGATCCGCAGCCTTCGGCCTGGACCAAGTCGGAAGTGTTCTCGGTCGTCACTGACGAGTTCATGACCAAGGGCGGCGCCGCGGCCGAGTATTTCGAGAAGCGCACCTTCCCCGGTGACACGATGAACGAGATGCTGGTCTATATGAGCGACAACCAGGCCACCGGCGAAGATGCCGCCTACCATTTCCTCGAAGCCTACGAGGATGTGTGGAGCGGTTGGGTCAGCGCCGATGTTGTCGAAAAGGTCAAGGCGGAGCTTTGACCTCACAGGCCTGAAAGAGATAGACGGGGGGCCGCTTGCCCCCCGTTTTTTGTTAGGGCCCCGCAATCGGGGTGGGAAAAAGAAAACAAAAACAAAGGGGACGGATCATGTGGGAGTTTCTCACTGAATTCCCGGCCATCGGCCGCCGCGATCTGGCTGAAATGAAAAAGGCAATCGACGAAGCCTTCAAGGGCTTCTCGCGCACCTACGGAGAAGGGCTGGAAAACTTCTTCGACCCGCTGCTGAAATTTCTGGTCTGGTTTGAAAAACTGCTCCAGGCCACCCCCTGGCCGCTGATCCTGCTGATCGTCGGCGGGCTGGCCTGGCTCGGCTCACGGTCGGCGAAGATCACCGCCGGCGCCGTGCTCGCCTTTGTGGTGATCGGTATTTTCGACATGTGGGAAGATACCATGGCGACGCTGGCGATCATCTCGGTCGCCACCTTCCTGTGTATCCTGATCGGCATTCCGATCGGCATCCTGATGTCGCGGTCCGACAGGATGCAAAAGCTCATCACCCCGATCCTCGACGTGATGCAGACGATTCCGTCCTTCGTCTACCTGATCCCGGTGGTCATGCTGCTCGGCATCGGCAAGGTGCCCGGCCTGCTGGCGGTGCTGATCTATGCCATCCCGCCAATCGTCCGGTTGACCAATCTTGGCATCCGGCTGGTCGACACCGAGGTTCTGGAAGCCGCAGACGCCTTCGGCGCCAGCCAGCGCCAGAAACTGTTCGGCGTCCAGGTGCCGCTGGCGCTGCCCAACATCTTCGCCGGTGTGAACCAGACGATCATGATGGCGCTGAGCATGGTGGTGATCGCCTCGATGATCGGCGTGAAAGGCCTCGGCGTTCCGGTGCTGCGCGCGATCTCGAACCAGTATCTCGCGCTTGGCCTGATGAACGGCCTCGCCATTGTCGCGCTCGCGATCATCTTCGACCGCATCTCGCAAAGCTACGGCCAGCGGCTGCAAGCCTATCGGGGGCAAGGCAATGACTGAACCGAAAATCAGGATCAAGAACCTCTACAAGATCTTCGGCGATACGCCTGAGAAGGTCTTGCCGCATGTGCGCGACGAGGGCATGGGCAAGGACGAACTGCTCGACAGCTACAACCACGTGCTCGGTGTCGACAATGTCTCGCTCGATATCATGCCCAAGCAGATCCAGGTGGTGATGGGCCTTTCCGGCTCGGGCAAGTCCACCCTGATCCGCCACATCAACCGGCTGATTGAGCCCACTGGTGGCGAGATCACGATCGACGGTGAAGACGTGCTGGCGATGAACCCCGCCCAGTTGCGCGATCTGCGCCGGTTCAAGATGTCGATGGTGTTCCAGAAATTCGCACTTCTGCCGCACCGGACCATCCGCGAAAACGTCGGCTACGGCCTCGAGGTGCAGGGCGTGGCCGAAGGCGAGGTCGCCGAACGCACCCAGCACTGGATCGACCGCGTTGGGCTCACCGGCTACGAAGACCATTTTCCGGGGCACCTGTCGGGCGGGATGCAGCAACGCGTCGGGCTGGCGCGGGGGTTGGCGACGGATGCGGACATCCTGTTGATGGACGAGGCGTTTTCGGCGCTGGACCCGCTCATTCGCTACGATATGCAGTCGATCCTGCTGGAGTTGCAGGGCGAGTTGCACAAGACCATCGTGTTCATCACCCACGATCTCGACGAGGCGCTCAGGCTGGGCGACGATATCGCCATCCTGCGCGATGGCGCGATGGTGCAGAAGGGCGATGCGCAGGAGATCGTGCTCAAGCCCGCGGACGACTACATCCGCGACTTCATCAAGGATATCAACCGCGCCAAGGTGATCCGGCTGCGCGCGCTGGCCGAACCGCTGGCCGACGGCGCCACGCCGCCCGAGGGCCTGCCCACCCTGCCCGCCGCGACGGTGCTGGATGATGCGATGCTGGCGATGTCGGACGCGCCGGGGCAAACCGTTCTGGTTGAACGCTCCGATGGAACGCTTGCCGGCACCGCGACGCTGACACAGGCGATCCAGGCACTGCACGGCTGACCGTCTGTCCACCGAACCAAACAATGAACCGGGCCCGTGTGGCCCGGTTTTCTTGTGCCCGCGATGGCCAGGCGGGTGCCGTGATAAACGCCCGTCGGCCCGAATTGGCTCAAGCACGACCCGCCGGTTTGGCACAACGCAGAATTGAGGCGACTCGCGCCGCCCATTGGTGCCATACTGATCTCGGGAAGCGCGCGGCCCGGCTTTGCAGGCGGGCCACAGTGGTGGGTCCAGCCCATATGCGCGGCCCCGCACGCCACGGGAGGACGCCATGAACGATGTTATCTTCATCGGAAACCGCGACGCCGCCGCCCGGTTACGCGCCGCAGGCATCACCGCCTATAGCCCCGGCCCGGAACAACTCGCCGAGCGGGTCATCGCGGAGCGGGCCCGTTGCCGGGTGCTGGCGATGCACCAAAGCACTTTCCTTGCCCTGCCCGACAACCTCGCCCGCGAGCTGCGCGAAGGCGCATGGCCGCGCCTGACCTTGCTGCCCGAACTCGGCACCAAGGCCGATCTTGGCGGTGTGTCGCAGAAATTGAAGCGGCAGGCCGCGCAGACCCGCGCAAACGCGCCCTAGCAGCGGCGGCCTCACCCGTCGACGATCTCGACGGTGCAGCCGACGCATGGATCGACCGCGAGCACGTGCAATTCCGCCGCGACCGGATCGGGCGCCGCGTCGCCAAGCCCGGCGGCCACCGGCCCGTCGGCGGTGAAATTCGCCTCGGTCGGCGCGGCGGTGCGGCACGCGGTGACCACGCCATCGCTGATCGTCACGCTATGGGTAAGCGGGCCACGGGCCGTCTCGACCGTCGCCGCGCCCTGCCCGTCTTGCCGTGGCGCGCTGCGCGGCCCGGCGGGCGCGATCCGGCCCAGCGCCGCGATCATCTGCAACGGCAGATCGTCCAGTTCGGCCCGGCCCGCCGCCAGCCGCGCCGCCAGCCCGACGCCGTGCGCCGCGCGCGCCGAGGCCACGCGCGGCGCCTCCCAACAGCGTGCCAGCGCCCCGGCCTCGGCGGCCCTGCCCGGCGGCAACGCGCCGTAGTCGTTCAGCCCGCGCGCCGTCAACGCCTTGGCGAGCCGCGCGCCGGGGTCGGCGGCCTCGATCAAGGTATCGAGCGCGCTCAGCGCCTCGCCAAGCCCGGCATCGGGCACGCCAACCCCCGCCCCCGGCACCCGCCACCCGGCGCCGAGCGCCCCGGCCTCGATCTGGCGTTCGGTCGCAAGACAGGCGCGAACCAGCGCCGGTTGCAGCTCAAGCCCCAGCACGCGCGGCCAGTGCAGCCCCAGCCGCATCGCGGTCTGGGTCAGCATCTCGGCCAGAACCGCAAGATCGCGCGCCGCCTCGACCTGCGGCACCGGATCAAGCCCCAACGCCTGCTCCGATGCCCGGAGCGCCGCCACCGTTTGTGCCGTGCCACAGAGCGAAAAAACCTGCCCGATCGTCGCGCACATCTCGCCCACGGATTTGCCCGCGAACACCCGCGCCGCATCGCGCGGACGGGTCGACACGATATCGACGGCTCCAATCGCCGCGCCCTGCCTGTGGATACGGACCCGGATCGCACCGGCGATATCGTCAACGCTCACGGCGACAAACTCCCTGTCTTCGCGCCTCGCCCGCATATCCCGACCAGCCACCGCACGATATGACCTGCGTCAAGCCGCCGCCGCACGCCACGCATCGCCATGACGCCTTCGATCACCGGCAATAATCATCTCTTATCGTTGCAATCACAAAATGAAACTTTTTCATATTGACCCGGATTGATAGAGTCGCCGCAGAAGACGGGGGAGTCGTTTCTGCCAACCCACCGCCGATCCTGCGATCCGCCCGCGCCGTTCACCCGAACGGCCGCCATGGATTGGCAGAAGGCTGCCCGTTTGCGCGAACCTGAACACCTGACTTGGGAGAGAAAAATGGACGGAAACAAGGCAAGCGGCTGTCCGGTCGCTCACGGCGCCACCAATTTCAGCATGCGCTCGAACAGCGACTGGTGGCCCAACCAGCTCAACCTTCGGGTGCTGCACCAGCATACCGCACGCGAAAACCCGCTGGGGGCGGATTTCAACTATGCCGAGGCGTTCAAGAAGCTCGATCTTGATGCCGTCAAGAAAGACCTTACCGCGCTGATGACCGACAGCAAGGATTGGTGGCCGGCCGATTACGGCCATTATGGCGGGCTGTTCATCCGCATGGCCTGGCACTCGGCGGGCACCTACCGCACCGCCGACGGGCGCGGCGGCGCCTCCAGCGGCAACCAGCGCTTTGCACCGCTCAATTCCTGGCCCGACAACGTCAACCTCGACAAGGCCCGCCGCCTGCTCTGGCCGATCAAACAGAAATACGGCAACGCGATTTCCTGGGCCGACCTGATGATCCTCGCCGGCAACGTCGCGATGGAATCGATGGGCTTCAAGACCTTTGGCTTCGCCGGTGGCCGCGAAGACATCTACGCCCCCGAGGAAGACGTCTATTGGGGCGCCGAGAGCGAATGGCTGGCCGACAGCAAGGCCGAAAACAGCCGCTATTCGGGCGAGCGCGAGCTCGAAAACACCCTCGCCGCGGTGCAGATGGGGCTGATCTACGTCAACCCCGAAGGCCCCGACGGCCATCCCGACCCGATCGCCTCGGGCCGCGACGTGCGCGAGACCTTCGCCCGCATGGCGATGAACGACGAGGAGACCGTGGCGCTGACCGCCGGTGGCCACACCTTCGGCAAGACCCATGGCGCCGGCGATGCCTCGCATGTCGGCCCCGAACCGGAAGCTGCCCCGCTCGAAGAGATGGGCTTTGGCTGGAAATCGTCCTACGGCTCCGGCAAGGGCCGCGACACGATCAGCTCCGGCCTCGAAGGCGCCTGGACCCCGAACCCGACGGCCTGGGACAACGGTTATTTCGACGTGCTGTTCGGCTACGAGTGGGAGCTGACCAAGAGCCCCGCCGGCGCCAACCAGTGGCGCCCGAAGGACCTGCGGCCGGAAGACCACGCGCCCGACCCGGAAAGCGGCGAGCGCAACCGGCCGCTGATGATGTCGACCGCCGACATGGCGATGCGCTTCGATCCGATTTACGGGCCGATCTCCAAGCGCTTCCACGAGAACCCCGAGGAGTTCGCCGACGCTTATGCCCGCGCCTGGTTCAAGCTGACCCACCGCGACATGGGGCCGAAGGCGCGTTATCTCGGCAAGGAAGTGCCTGCCGAAGACCTGATCTGGCAAGACCCGATCCCGGCCGGCAAACCGCTGCTCGAGGCCGATGTGGCCGCGCTCAAGGCGCAGATCCTCGCCTCTGGCCTCAGCGTGTCCGAGCTGGTGCAGACGGCCTGGGCCTCGGCCTCGACGTTCCGCAACTCCGACAAGCGCGGCGGCGCCAACGGCGCGCGGATCCGGCTTGCGCCGCAGAAAGACTGGGCGGCCAACCAGCCGGATCAGCTGGCCAAGGTGCTGGGCGTGCTCGAAGGCATCCAGGCGGGCTTCTCCGGCAGCGTGTCGATCGCCGACCTGATCGTGCTCGGCGGTGCCGCTGCGGTTGAAAAGGCGGCGAAAGACGCAGGCTTTGACGTGATCGTGCCGGTCTCGACCGGCCGGGGCGACGCCACCGAAGACCAGACCGACGCCGACAGCTTCGATCCGCTGGAGCCGGAGGCCGACGGCTTCCGCAACTACATGCGCACGAAGTTCACCATCCCGGCCGAGGAAATGCTGGTCGACAAGGCCCAGCTGCTGTCGTTGTCGGCACCGGAAATGACGGTGCTGGTGGGCGGGCTCAGGGTGCTCGGCAACAACCACGGCGGCACCGCCCATGGCGTGTTCACCGACCGCGTGGGCCAGCTCACCAATGACTTCTTCGCCAACCTGGTGGACATGGACACCGAGTGGAAGCCGGTAGACGCCGATGGCGATCTGTTCGAGGGCCGCGACCGGGCGACCGGCAACGTGAAGTGGACGGCAACCCGCGTCGACCTCGTGTTCGGCTCCAACTCGCAACTGCGCGCGCTGGCCGAGGTCTATGCCCAGGACGACGCGAAGGATCGGTTCGTGTCCGATTTCGTCGCCGCCTGGACCAAGGTGATGGAAGCCGACCGCTTCGACCTCGCCTGATCGGGCTCTGAAAATACCTGCAAGGGCGGCGTTGAAAAGCGCCGCCCTTTGCTATTGCTCCAGCCCCGCCCCGGCGCAACGAATGCACAGCAGCGGTTGCGGCATCGCATCCGGTATTTGCGTTGTGACGGTGAACTGGTGCGCCGAGAGGGAGAAGGCAGTTTTTCGCGCCGCAGAAAACAGCGTGCCTCGACACCGACACTATGACCGCGCAGCAGCGATCCCTCACAAAACGCTGGCTCATGGATGTCTCCCAAGCGCTTTACCTACGACATCCCCGATGCACGTTTCGCTCCAACATTCGCGAACACGCCCGGCGCTTGGCGGTCGAGGACAGGCGCCCGACGAACGAAGGCCCGAGGGCTGCCCGTCACATGGTGAATGACCCGCTGTCGGAACCCGATCGGCTCAGAGGCATCCATATCGCCGGTGGCGGCATTTCGGGGGTGCTGGAAGCCTTGCGTGACTTGTCCGCGACGCAACGCGACGAAGTCCGCGTAGATTGCCGCGCCCCGGTGCTGGAAACTCGCACTGGCCTGACCGAGCGGCCCATTACCGCCGCGCTCAGCCATCCGCCGGAACAACCGTCAGCCCGCCTGATCGAAACCACGATCAGTGCTATTGATAGGGCTGGCAGCGGTTCCAGCGCCCAGTGCAGGGTGTGTTTCGGGACCATCACCCCCGAGAGTGTTTGAGCCGGCCGCGTGGTCACCCCGGCTGCCCGGACCTTTTTTCGAGCGATCCCGAACCGATCCGGAGGGCGCGGCGCGATACAAGGACATCCGCGACAGGGCCGAGGGCGCAACCGGCGAACCCGACCTAACTCGCTGGAATCCCCCGCCCCCGCTTGAGCCGTTTCTGCGCGGCGATGCGGAACGGCGCATTCGGCGCACCGAAGCCGGCATAGCCGGAATCGCGCTGAACGATCTCAAAGAACAGCCCGCCGTTGAAAGCGCGGCTGTAGCATTGGTAGAATGCGCCGGCCTCGTCGCGGTCGTAGAGCACGTTGGCGGCCTGCATCTTCTCCAGGAGCCCAGTTGGGAAGTCGAACCGCGCGGCGAGATCGTCGTAATAGTTCTGCGGCATCGGCAAAGGTTCGAACTCTTTCGCGGTGAGCGACTCCAGCGTGGCGAAGATATCCTCCGTCGCCAGCGCGATGTGCTGCACCGAGGCGCCGAAGGTCTCGGCCAGGAAACTGCCCGCAAGGGTGCGATGGCTGTCGGCGCCGTTCAGCGTGATCTTGAGCGCCCCGTCGGAGCTGGCAATGACCTGCGAGCGCACCAGCCCGTCGGGGTCGAACACGTCGACCATCGGCGATTTCCGCGTGTCGAACAGCGCCGAGTAGAACAGCGTCCAGCTGAGCATGTCTTCGTAGCTCATGGTCTGGGCGAGATGGTCGACCCGGGTCAGCCCCGCGCCCTTCGGCTTATCGGTGACGCCGAACTCCTGCTCCCAGACCCGCGCCAGCCCCGTGCTTTCGTCGATGAAATGCAGCACCGAGCCGGACAGGCCGCGCACCGCCGGAATGTCGAGTTCGCCGGGGCCGAGCGGCTGGGCGAAGGGCTCGACGCCGAGCGCGCGAGCGCGCTCCAGCGTGTCGGCGGCGCTGTTCACCGCGAGACCGATATCGCAGACCGTGGTGCCGCGCGCGTTCCACGCGGTGGCGGCGTGGCCCTCGGGTTCTTCGTTCACAACGATGCGGATGTCACCCTGCTGGAACAGCGTGACCGCCTTGTTGCGGTGATGCCCGGCGCGTTCGAAGCCGAGCGTGGCGAACAGCCGCTCCAGCGCCCGCGCCTCGTCGCCGCGCGAGGCAAACTCGACGAAAGACACGCCTGTCACCGCCTGCCGCGCCGGGATCGGCGGCAGGTCGACGGTGAGCGAGGGCTCGGCGCGGCGCACGTCATCCATAAGCGCAACGAGCGACCGGTAGCCGTCACGGGCCACCTGGCGGGACGAGCCGCCACGGAACTGGTCGTTGAAGATCTCGAGGCTGACCGGCCCGGCATAGCCCGTGGCCATCACCGCGCGCATGAACTCGGTCACCGGCAGGTCGCCCTCGCCCGGCATGTTGCGGAAATGGCGCGACCAGTAGAGCAGATCCATGTCGAAGGCGGGGGCGTCGGCAAGCTGGACGAAGAAGATCTTGTCGCCGGGGATGCGGCGGATGGTTTCCGGGTCGATCCGGCGTGCCAGCGTGTGGAAACTGTCGAGGATCAGCCCGACGCTGGGATGGTCGGCGCGGCGCACCACCTCCCAGGCATCGCGGTGGTCGTTCACATGGGTGCCCCAGGCGAGCGCCTCGAACCCCACCCGCAGGCCCCGCCTGGCGGCGCGCGCGCCAAGCTCGTGGAAATCCTCCGCCATCCGGTCGATCCCGCCAAGGGCGGCGGGGTGCACGGAGGAGCAGACCAGCACGAGGTCGGTCCCCAGCGCCTGCATCAGGTCGAACTTGTGTTCGGCGCGGTCGAATGCCTTGGCGCGCAAAGGTTCCGGCAGCCCTTCGAAATCGCGAAACGGCTGGAACAGGTCGATCGCGAGCCCGTGGTCGCGCACCATGTTGCCCACGTCCGCCGGTGTCCCGTCGAAGGCGATGAAATCCTGCTCGAAGATCTCGATCCCGGTGAAGTTGGCGGCGGCGGCGGCGGCCAGCTTTTCGCGGAGCGTGCCGGAGAGTGAAACGGTGGCGATCGAGGTTTTCATGCGGTCACCCCTGGTATCCGAGCTGCCTTGGCAACCACAGCACGAAGTCTG
>SWCA01001939.1_pt1 | contig 29897 bp, 28 predicted proteins | sample 4692961 | NCBI WGS metagenome assembly SWCA01 (sample SAMN10267275, study PRJNA491770) | bioreactor metagenome | isolation source: DHS bioreactor inoculated with | place: Japan: off Shimokita Peninsula
ATAATTTGTTAACAACCTATGATGACATCATCATTGAAACAACGTCGATTACTACAATGTTTGAATTGTTAGGAATAACTGATTTATCTGCTGTTGATGAATCAACGCTTGATATGATTCCTGTCGATCAAAGAAAATTATTTATTAATGACAGTTATACAAAAAGTGTTTTCAATATGAATATTGTTGATTTATCTGATGAAGAATTTGATGAATTGTTGACGGAATTAGAAACTTATTTTAACGGTTTAACCGTTGATTATAATATAACTGTTACTGGTCAGTCAATCATTGATGTAGAACTAATGAAGAGTTTAACCACAGGTCGATATGAAATTACCTTAATTGGACTTGGACTGATTTTCTTTAGTTTATTTGCGATTTATCGTAAATTCTCTAGAGCAATCTTACCGTTGTTACCAATCATATTGATTGTTGGTTGGAGTGGTTTGGTGATGTATTTATTTGATATGAGCTATACACCATTAACAGCGACTTTAGGTGCGCTTATTATGGGTATTGGTACAGAATTCACCATTTTGATTACTGAGAGATACGAAGAAGAAAAACATAAGCAGAAAAGTGATAAAGAAGCGATCAAAGTTAGTTTGGCTAAGATGAGTAATCCGATTTTAGTTTCAGCATTGACAACAATGGGAGGTTTTAGTGCTTTAATTTTCTCGGACTTCGTTATTTTATCAAATTTTGGTATAATGACTTTAGTCAATATATCGCTAGCACTCTTATCGACATTGGTGGTTTTACCCGCTATACTGTGTGTCACTATAAGAAAGCCTAAGCAAATAGTACATAGTTAAAAAGGTGGTGATCTTGTGAAAGAAACAAGACAGAATATTCTAAATGCAAGTTTAGAAGTGTTTTCCGAAAAAGGATTTAATCAAGCAACAACCCTAGAAATATCAAATTCAGCTGGTGTGGCTGAAATGACGCTTTTTAGAAAGTTTCAAACCAAACAAAATTTGTTTATTGAAACTGTTGAATATGCGCTTGGTGTATCTTTTGGATTGGAAACAGAGATTGATTATCAAAAACCTTTAGTTGATTTTTTAAAAGAAGTGTTACATCAAAAAATGTTGCTAATTTCTAAACATAACAGATTGGTGAAAATGCTGATTAGAGAATCATTATCACATACCATTCCTGATGAATTGGATGTGACGAAAAGAATTTCTAAAGATTTAATGAGTAGGATTGAAACTTACGTTAGTATGAATAAGGTTCATTTAAATCCAGAAGCATTTTCTGAAGTGATTGCAGGGATTCTGTTACGATATGCCATTATGGAAGATCAACCCATATATCATTTAATAGATCATGATGAACAATTGAAGTATATTGAAAACTATATTAACGTTTTAAATGTTTAAAGGAGATTAGAAAGATGATTGTAGCGATATTTGTTGTATTACTAGGACTGCTTGCTATTTATCAAGGCAAGTTTGTTAGAAAGCATAATTTAAAACTTTATATAGGTTTTACTGTTGTCTCTGTTTTGATGTTTGTTTTACAGGATAAAGCATTCAGTACTCCGTTTGTTCAAGGATTTTTAGGATTAAGTTTTTATTATCTTGTGATGGTTGCCGGTGCACTTAAAAAAGGATCGAAAGTTAAGAAGAGTTTGATGGGAGTAAGAAGAGAGTATTCGATTTTAGGATTTATTACAGTCTTACCTCATACTACTAAGTATTTATTAGAATGGTTTAATGGTGAAATTGAATTTCCAATTTATGGTGTTATTGGATTTGTATTAATGATTCCATTATTCATCACATCATTTCAATCTATTAGAAAATTGATGACACAAAAATCTTGGAAAAGATTACAAAGTGTTGCGTATGTGATATATATTTTACTCTTCATTCATCTAATTATAAATTATACAGAAAGGATAAATTTAGTTTTATATTTGGTTTTATTTGTTAGTTACTTTGTCATGAAGATTGCATTCGAAATCAAAAAGGCAAAAGAGAAACAAATGAAGCTGACAAGATAAGATATATAATTGATTTATTTGTACTACTCTGATTTTTTGGCCACATAGATATAACCTTAGACATAAATAGAGATTTATTTCACAAACAAGATTGATTCCATTCTCGGTCCATTTCAAAGTGAAACTATAAGAAAAACAAGTGTTTTCTGTTAGTATAGTTTCCAACTTATGGCTAAAGAAAAAGGTTCGATACCCAACAACAACCATATAGTGGAAATACCTATTTTGACACAAGAAAATTATCGCTTCTAAAATTGAGAAAATAAAACCTCTAAACTAAGCCATAATTTAGGGGTGTAGTTTTTTTGGATGAGGGTGTAAAAATTTCCGCTAGGGGTGTAAAATTGTAGCAAAATAGGTCATACAACCCATATTGAAAGCATAGGTTTGATACAATTGTATCAGGCCTTTTTTTATATTAATTTAAGTCGTGAAGAGAATCAAAATTAGACATAGATATCATAATCACATTTTTTGTAAGTTTATCTAAGTTCTTTTTAAAATATTCTTGTTTTATGATATAATTTTCTTGCTATTGGAGTTGATGATGTGAAAAAAATAGAACTACTAGCTCCTGCAGGTGATAAACAAGCATTTATAGGTGCAATTAATGCTGGTGCAGATGCTGTGTATCTTAGTGGTAAATTCTTTGGTGCAAGGAAATACGCAAATAATTTTACTAAAGAAGAAATCAAAGATTTAATTAAGTATGCTCATATAAGAAATGTCAAAGTATTTGTTACCATCAATACTTTGATTTTTGAGCATGAAATAGAATCTCTTTTTAGCTATGCAGATGATTTAGTTTCATCAAATGTAGATGCCTTAATCGTTCAAGACTTAGGTGTGTTACATCAATTTATAAAAAGATATCCAGATACTGAAATTCATGCATCAACGCAAATGAACGCTTTTAATAAAGAACAAGTCGCATACTTAAAAAATAGTGGTGTAAAAAGAGTCGTTTTGGCTAGAGAAACTTCGATTGATACAATAAAAGAAATCAAACAACATGTTGACATTGACTTGGAAGTTTTTGTTCATGGAGCATTATGTGTTTCATACAGTGGAAACTGTCTTTTTAGTTCGTTAAATGGTGGAAGAAGTGGAAATAGAGGAGCATGTGCACAACCATGTAGATTAGCTTACGACCTATTAGAAGGTGATACAACTGTTGTAAAGGATACTTATTTATTAAGTACAAAAGACTTAATGACATTAGGTTCCCTAAAAGATATTATGGATAGCGGAGTGAGTTCGCTAAAAATTGAAGGTCGCATGAAAAGAAGTGAATATGTGATTGCTACAGTACGTGCCTATAGAGAAGCAATCGATCATATTCTAGAAGGGAAAACATTTGACATTGAAAAACGGATACAAGAGTTACTTTCTGTTTTCAATAGAGCATATACCAAAGGATACATCCTTAATGAACAACCTTACAATATAACTAATCTTTTTAGACCAAATCATCTTGGTATCGAAAGTGGTGAAGTTCTTGATTTTTATAATGGGAAAACAACAATCAAATTAACACATAGGATACACTTAAAAGATGGTTTTAGAATCATAGGAAAAAAAGATTTGGGAGGCAAAATTGATAAAATCATTGTCAAAAACAATTCAGTAACAGAAGCCTTCGCAGGAGATATGATTACTATCGATTTACCAAGAAAAGTGGATATAGGAGACAAGTTTCATATTACTCAAAATCACGTTTTAGAAACTTCTTTACAACCATATTTAGATGAAACCTACAATCTTATCCCTCTTGAAGGAAAACTTATTGCATATGTTGATAAACCACTTGAAATATATATAAAAACGCCATATTCATCATTTGTTTCTTATCAAAGTGAATACATTGTTCAAAAAGCAGATCATCCAAAACAAACAGCTGAGGTTTTACGATCGCAAATAGATAAGTTGGGGGATACACCATTCTTTTTAGATTCATTTCAAGTGCATACGGATGGGATTTCATTTATCCCGAACAAAATACTCAATGATCTAAAAAGAGGAGTTGTAGAAAAACTTGTTCAATCTTTAATACATGATAAAAAGTCTAAGATTATCACAGAAAACTTTAAAAATATTCCTGTTAGCATAACAAATAATATAACAGTAAAAGTAGAAACGAAGGCTCAACTCGAAAAAGTGATTACTTATCCTGTAGATTATATTTTTATTAGTGAACACATAACATATGATGGTGATGACAAAAGAGTTAAAGTTTTTTCTAATAGAATATGGAGTTCAAAAAACAATAAAGTAGCAAGAGATTATGGCCAGTTACCATCCGAATTTATTGATGCAACGATGAATGTAACAAACAGCTTCACAGTAAATGAACTGCATAAACAGGGTGTTAAAACAGTTCCTTTATCTGAAGAGTTAGATAACTTTCAAATCGAAGATATCATGAAGGGCTATCAAAATCGATTTGGCAACATACCGAATTTAGAAATGATCATTTACAATACACCAGAACTCATGCTATTAAAGTATTGTCCAGTAACAAAAGGACTTGGTATTGATAAACTCAAATGTAATCAATGTATGAAGTATGATTATTCTTTAAGAAATAAGGATAAAAATTATCCATTAATTAGAGATTCAGGATGTACGATGAAATTATTACATCATACAAGAATCAATAAAACAAATCATATCAATATGTATAAGAAGTATGGTATTCATAACTTTAGAGTTCATTTTACTACAGAGTCAGCAAATGAAATAGATAACGTACTGAAATCGATTGTTTAAATCATACGATAAACAAAGATTTGATATTACTGTATCAGATCTTTGTTTAATAAATAGGTCTCATTTGATACATCATATGAAAAGTAGGGGATTTGTAATCATATTAGCACTAGATTGATTGTCAATATTATGTTACAATGGTAAAAATCAAGAAGAATCTAGAGTTAAAAAAATATCACTATAGTGATAGTCCTTAATGGATAGCTCTATATAAAGGGAGAGCAAATGAAAAAAAACATAGGCATAATAAGCACTGTTGTGATAACTGTTCTGTTATCTATATTAGGATTTGTTTTGGGAGGACTTAATCTTAGTGAGCTTCAGTTAGATACTTTGACAATACTCATCATTGTTTGTGCAATGAGTATGGCATACTGTTTTATAGTTGGAGAAATCACTGGAAATAATTCTCAAATGGACAAATTATGGTCAATTTTACCTATTGTATATGCATGGATTATTGTATTTAAAAGTGGTATGGATTTTAGATTAATTGTGATGGCTGTGCTTATTTCCATATGGGGGATAAGACTAACTTTAAATTTTGCAAAAAAAGGTGCTTATTCTATTAAGTTTTGGGCTGGAGAAGAAGATTATAGATGGATTATCCTTAGGGAAAATCCTAACTTAAATAAAAAATGGAAATGGGCATTATTTGATTTATTTTTTATCTCTATTTATCAAAATGCATTAGTGCTTGCGATTTGTTTACCCTTGCTTGCAGTCATGGAATCTACAACTTCATTTAATGTTTTTGATGTGATTGTTGCAGTTGTTTTACTAGGGCTTATTGTATTAGAAACAATTGCAGATAAGCAGCAAATGGCATTTCAAACTAAAAAATATAAGTTATTAAATGAGTTTGAGAAACTAGAAGACTTACCAAGCCCATATCATAAAGGATTTAATACGAATGGATTATGGGGGAGATCAAGACATCCAAACTATTTTGCTGAACAATCTATTTGGGTAGTTTTGTATATCTTTTGCTTAAGTGCTGGTGTAACAAATCACATCTTTTTTAACTGGACAATCATAGGCTCTATGTTTTTGATATTACTCTTTATGGGGAGTTCATCTTTTTCAGAAGGTGTTTCACTTAAAAAATACCCAGATTATAAGGATTATGTCGAAAGAGTTTCTAAATATGTGCCATTAAAAAAGTATAATGAAAATAAATAGATCTACAAATTATTAATATGTTAAGGAGTAGAGAATGATGAACTATATTAAAGAGTATGAAACATATTTATCTAAAATTGGAGATAGAAAAGCATTATATAGTTTAATCGAAAAATCTTATCACATAAAGACCGCTTTATATCCAGGTAGCTATATTGATATAAGTGCGTCATTGGTCATACCAAATGTTACATATATCGATAACTTTAAAGGTGCTATTAAGTTTTTCCAACATATGGACGAGATTAAGGACTATATCATCTTAAATAAGCAATATGATGAAGCACCAGTAATTCAGTTTTTTGGGATTGATTACAATGAGTCTATAGACATGAGCGAAGTCGATTTGATTATTTCACAGTTTGCAGGTTTTGTAGGACAAGCAACTAAAAAATATCTAAGAAAAGGTGGCATTTTACTTTGTAATGACAGTCATGGAGATGCTACATTAGCATATGTTGACGATGATTTTGAGTTCATCGGAGTCATTGATTCTTGTAATCAAATCGTGTCAAGCGGGTTAGATAAGTATTTTAAATTTACAAAAGAAAAGGATATCGATATCCATATAGTACGTTCAACCATGAAAGGACCAAAGTATAAGCTTCAACCTAGTAATTATATTTTCAGATTAAAATGAAAATCAGCAAACAAACAAAATGTTTTAAAGTATTCTCATGTTTTATATGAGAAAACACTTAGAGCTTTTAAATCTTTCTATATAGACATCTCTTTATAGGGATGTCTTTTTTTAATTTGCTATACATGATATAATTTGGAATATACATAACATGGAGGATATCAAAATGCCTAAACAAAAAATATCTAAGGAAAAACTCATAAGAATCCTTATTTGGGTTTCCATTATCGCAATATCGTTCATTGCGATATACGCACTTAGATTAATCGCTGCAAAACCTCTCGGGAATATTTCAAACGCTTTTAAATCTGTATTTATTCCGTTTGCGATAGCTTTTTTCTTAAGTTTTATCATTGGACCTTTTGCGTCTATGATAGAAAGTAGATTAAAGATAAAAAGGGGTATAAGTATTGTTCTAGCAATTATTCTAGGACTCAGTGTAATCATCGGATTATTAACTTTTGTGATTGTAAACTTAGTCGTACAAATGAGTAGTATATTCTCAAGTCTCATCAATATGATTGATGCAGTTTGGTTAGAAAATATAGTAAGTGTAGTTGAAACATATGTTCAAACATATATTAACGATACAGAACTTGCTGAAATATTGAATCAATTAACATCAAATGGTTTATCAGTTGATCGTGTTATTGAACTATTGGGTGGTATCCTGGGGTTTCTATCTAATTTAACTTCTTCAATATTTCAAGCAGTCATGATTTTAATATTAACACCAGTATTCTTATTTTATTTAATTAAGGAAAAAGCATATATTTTTAATGGGATCAATAGTGTTTTTCCAGAAAATGTGCAGCCACATCTTGAGGCTCTAGGCACAAGAACAGATACATCAGTTAGGAATTATTTAAAAGGACAAGGGATTATGATTGCACTCATTGCCACATATTTCTCTATTTTCCTATCTATACTATCGTTTTTTATTCCGGGTTTTAGTATTCAAATGGCGATATTGTTTGCACTCATTATGGGGTTATTCAACATCGTGCCTTATATTGGGGCTTGGATTGGTCTTTCTTTACCAGTATTATTTATGTTTACACTACACTTAGAATCGGTTCAAAACAACGAAGCAAAATCAATCTTTGTTATTGGGATTTTGATTGTCGTTGTGTTACAAGTTGTTGAGCAAGTCATCGAAGCTTCTGTTGTACAACCACAAGTACTTGGAAATAAAGTACAAATTCATCCATTGCTTGTTTTATCCAGTTTGATATTCTTTGGTGGTATTTTTGGATTTGTTGGTGTGTTACTTGCAGTACCGCTTGCAGCTACTTTAAAATCCAGTTTAGAGTATTTCAAATCTTTAAACAATAAGAAACCAAAACAATCTACAACATAGCATGTTGTTAATTAAGTTTTAAATATGGTAAAATAATAAAAAGTTTGATTTTAAAATAAAAATAAAAAGGATGGTTTTTATATGAGTAATCCATACGTTTTAGTAACTGATTCATGTAGTGATTTAACACTTGAACAAGTCAAGAAGATGGAAATTGATGTTGTTGCATTATCTGTTGAAATTGATGAAAAGACATATAAGCATTATCCTGATGAGAGACAATTAAATGTAAAAGATTTCTATGATTTATTAAGAGACAAGAAAGTTGCAAAAACGTCACTCATCAATGTTGGGGAGTATTTAGATTTTTTTGAAGGAAAACTTAAAGAAAATAAAGATATTTTATATATTGCATTTTCTTCAGCTTTATCTGGATCTTATCAATCATCAGTGATTGCTAGACAAGAGCTTTTAGAAAAATATCCAGATAGAAAAATTGTGATTATTGATTCTAGATCTGCATCTATGGGTCAAGGGTTACTCATTTGGTATGCTTATCAAAAAATGCAGGAAGGATTAAGCATTGATGAAGTTGCAAAATGGGTAGAGATGCATAAACTCAAATTATGCCATTTATTTACAGTTGATGATTTAGGAACCTTAAAACGTGGAGGAAGACTTTCAGGAACTCAAGCATTATTGGGTTCACTTTTAAAAGTTAAGCCTGTTCTCCATGTTACAAATGAAGGTAAATTAGTGCCTATTAAAAAGGCAAGGGGTAGAAAAACTTCTTTACAAACGATTGTCGATATTATGAAAGAAAAAATTGAGAATCCTTCTGATCAAACCATTTTTATTTCTCATGGAGATGATTTAGAAGATGCAAATTATACCGCTCAGTTAATCCAAGAGCAAATCGGTGTCAAAGAAATTGTTTTTGGAATGATTGGACCAGTCATTGGTGCACATTCAGGTCCAAAGACAATTGCAGTGTTTTTTATGGGTAATGAAAGATAATAATTTAAAGCCAAAAGTCATTTTGGCTTTTTTTTAAAGATATGAAGATGTTATAATATAAACATGAAGTAAAGATTTCTAAATAGGGAGAAGCGTTATGTTTGATGAGCAATTGATAGAAAGTTTAACAAGTTTACTTCAAAATGCCATACTACTTTTTGGTTTAGGCTTTTTATTTGCCGCTGCAACTTTTGATACAAAAATTAATAAAACAGTTGTCAAAGTCATCATGGGACTTATTATCGGTGGAATCACTTTACTCATTATGCGTAATCCATGGGAACTAGAAGCAGGTTTGTTTTTTGACACAAGAAGCGTGCTGCTGAGTGTTACCGGTATGTTTTTCGGAGTTATACCAACATCAATAGCAACCAGTGTTGCAATGATATACAGAATATTCATTGGTGGAGATGGCGTTTATGCAGGTGTTGCAACCATCATCATGTCTGCAACTATAGGTCTTAACTGGAAGCATATCCGTAAGTTTTTACCGAAACTGCCATTTTATATAGAGTATTATGTTTTAGGTGTTTTAGTACACATTGTTACTTTGATGAGTTTTTTACTGATTCCATGGCCACAAGCTTTTACTGTGATTAGACATACAGCAATTCCTTACTTAGTTTTCTTTCCAATCATCACATTATTGTTAGCAATTGTTGTTCATCATCAAAAAAATAGATATCAGATGCAAATTGACTTAAATCATCAAAAGGTTCTTTTGCAGTCTAGTATTGACTCAACACAAACCATGGAAATATTTGCACTCGATAAAAACTATAACTATTTAACATATAACCAGTTTCATAAGGAATCTATGCATAGATACTATGGTGTAGATATTGATCAAGAATCAAACTTTATTGATATGATTTCAAATGATGCAATTAAAGATCGATTAAAGAAATCTATTGATAGAGTTCTTCAAGGAGAATCATTTAAATCAATTATCGAAATAGAAGATCAAAAACACCATTTTTTAGAAGAGGTTTTCTCACCAATATATAATGATAAAGAGATTATAGGTGTAACTATTTTTATTGAAGACATTACCATTAGAAAGCAATATGAAAATGAAATTCTTGCTTTAAGTTATAAAGATGCTTTAACTGGTCTAAATAATCGAAGAAAACACCAAGAACAGTTACTTAGTTTGAATAAGCGAAAATATCATCCAATATCAGTTGTCTTTTTTGATATTAATGGGTTAAAAGTCATGAACGATGCTTTTAGTCATCAAGATGGAGATAAGCTCATCATTTTAGTGTCTCAAATGATTGCCGAAATGTTTAAAGATTATAATAACTATATTTCTAGAATTGGTGGAGATGAAATTATAGTCTTATGTCCAAATACTGAAGAAGAAGATGCCAAGAGATTAGCAAATAAAGCAAAAATAAAAATAGAAAACGAACAAATCAATCATATGGCAGTTTCTGTCTCATATGGTGTAAGTGTTAAACATGAAGATGAACATTTTGAAGAAATCATTAATCGTGCAGAGTCAGATTTATATAAGAACAAGCTTTTTGAAAGTGGATCACATCGAAATGAAACGATAAAAACGATCTTAAACACACTAAAAACAAAAGATGTGTATTCTGAAGAGCATTCTAAAAGAGTATCTGATATATGTAGACAAATCGGAAGAAGACTAGGCATGACCAAACAAGATCTAAACTTGCTGACAATGATTAGCAATCTTCATGATATCGGTAAGATAGCTATAGAAGATAAAATCTTAAATAAACCGGGTAAATTGAACACTGAAGAATGGCAAATCATGAAAAGACATCCAGAAACCGGATATCGTATATTGTCATCTTTACCAGAATACGGTGAAATAGCTATGGATATTTTATCTCATCATGAAAGATACGACGGTAAAGGTTACCCAAGAGGTATAAAGGGTGAAGACATACCAATAAGAGCAAGAATCATTGCGGTTGCAGATGCTTATGATGCAATGACCTCAGATAGACCCTATCGAAATAGAATGACTCATGAGGAAGCGGTTACAGAACTTTTGAATAACAAAGGCACTCAATTTGACCCTAAAATTGTGGATATTTTCATGTCGATTTTTAGCAAAAACCAGTAAAATCGTGTATAATGTATATAGAGAAATATGGAGGTAGCAAGATGATTAGAAAAACAAAAATTATTTGTACAATTGGACCAGCAATTGAATCAGAAACAATGATATCAAAAATGATAGATGCTGGTATGAATGTGGCTAGATTAAATTTTTCTCATGCAAATCATGAAGAACATTTAGCACGCATTAAAATGATCAGAAAAGTCTCAAAAGAAAAGGGACGTTATATCGGAGTTATGGCAGATACCAAAGGACCTGAGATTAGAACTGGGAAGTTTGAAAACGATAAAGCAGAATTTAAAACTGGAGACATTATTGAAGTTCATAGAGAAAACATATTGGGGAATTCTAAAAGATTTCACATTGATTGTAATGAACTTTATGATGATATGATTCCAGGGCAGTTCATTCTTATTGATGATGGTAAAATAAAACTTACTGTTTTAGAAAATAAAGATGGCGTTATGAAATGCGAAGTGATGAACTCAGGTGTTATTAAAACCAAAAAAGGAGTTAATGTACCTAATGTAAAACTTTCAATGCCATTCATTTCTAAAAAAGATCATGATGATATTGTATTTGCAGCGAGCAATGATGTTGATATGTTTGCTCTATCATTTGTAAGAAGAAAAGAAGATGTATTAGAAGTTAGAAAAATATTAGAAGATATGGGCAAAGGTGACATCGAAATCATTTCTAAGATTGAAAATCAAGAAGGTGTTGATAATCTTGATAGCATATTAGAAGTATCTGACGGTGTTATGGTTGCTCGTGGAGATTTAGGTGTGGAAGTGTCTACACAACTTGTACCTCTATATCAAAAACATATTATTAAAAAAGCTAATGAAGCTGGTAAACCTGTCATAACAGCAACACATATGTTAGAGTCTATGATGACATCACCAAGACCTACACGTGCTGAAGCATCAGATGTCGCGAACGCGATATTAGATGGATCAGATGCGATTATGTTATCTGGAGAATCAGCTGCTGGTGAATATCCAATAGAAGCTGTTTTAACAATGGATACCATTGCAAAAGCTATTGAACCAAGTATTCCTTATCGTGACCGATTAGAACATAACATTAAAACAAGTCAGCAAACTGTTAATGATGCAATTGGTATTGCTGTCAGTCAAACAGCATTATCACTTCCGAAAGCTGAAGTCGTTGTCGCATTTACAGAAACTGGTGGTACCGCAAAACGTATTTGTAAATTTAGACCATCAACACCAATAATCGCGATTACAGATAGCCTTAAGACTTGTCATAAGTTATCTTATTATTGGGGTGTTCATCCAGCATTTAGAGAAGATGTTAAAGATTATTCGTTATATGATGAAGCAGCGATAGATACTGCAAAAGCATTTGGATATAAATCGGGAACGACTCTCATTATTACATCTGGTTGGGCGCAACACCATGGTTCAACCAACACCATGAGAATTATTGATATTCCATAAATAGAAAACCGCTCAGCGGTTTTTTTATGTTTTGAATGGAAATGCTTTGATTATTTACTATGAATAAATGTATAATAGAAGAAACAAGCGAAGGAGTTTTGAAAGATGGAAAATAAGTTGAACTCTAAAGATAAAAATAATTACGACTTACAAAGTGGATTGAATGCCACTAATGAATCTATTAAAATTATCATTTACTATATACTTGTAAGTTTATTATGGATATTTGGATCTGATCGCTTATTGGAAATCATAGTTCAAGATCCTGATCGTATATTAAGATTTCAGACGATTAAGGGCATATTTTTTGTCATTTTCTCTGGTGTGATTTTTTATCTAATTTTATTTAATAGAATTAGTTTATATGTCGCTTCAATTGTTGACTTAAAAAAAGCTTATAAAAGACTAGATAAACTTCATCAAACTTCTCTTGATTTGGAAGAAAAGTTGTATCAAAAAGCATATTACGATGAACTCACTGGATTACCGAACAAAATATTGCTTGAAGAGAAGGTTGACCAATATATAGAAGAGCATCCAAAGCAAATGATGGCACTTGTTTATATGGATATTGATGAGTTTAGAAATGTCAATGAGGTTAAAGGGCATCAAGTTGGGGATCAACTGATTCAATCAGTTGCTCAAACTTTAAAAGCGTTTGTAAAGGATACAGATATTATATGCCACACTGGCGGTGATGAGTTTGTTGTTGGTTTTTTTGATCTAACAGATTTATCAAAGTTTTTAATAGACATAGAAAATTTTTTCAAAAATATAAAAAGAAGTTATATCCTAGATAAGGATGAATATTTTATTACATTTAGTGGAGGGGTTGCATTAGCACCTGATCATGGGCATGACTACATCACTTTACTTAGACACGCAGATAGTGCACTTTCTATGGCCAAGAGTAAAGGCAAGGATCGTTTAGTTATTTTTGATGATGAAATGGTAACTATGATTACTCAACAAACAGAAATGCTCAACCAGCTTAGAAATGCTATTCCAAATCATGAGTTTTCTCTACATTACCAACCCGTTATTGACCTTAATGATGGCAAAGTGATTGCAGCAGAAGCATTAATCAGATGGCATAATAAGATTAAAGGTTATATTCCACCGCTTGAATTTATTTCTTTATCAGAAAAAAATGGATATATCAAAGACATTACAGAATGGGTATTTTATCAAGCTGCTAAAGAACTAAAAAAATGGCCAATGAGCGATAATTTTAAGATATCCATTAACTTATCTGCTGTTATGCTCATTCATGAGACGTTTTTAAAATATTTGAACCAGTGGATTGAACAGTATCAAATCGATTGCAAAAAAATCATTTTAGAGATAACAGAGACTGCAGTGATTAGTGATATTAATAGAAGTATTCACGTGCTTTTACAACTTAGGAAATTAGGATTTACAATTGCACTAGATGATTTTGGAACTGGTTACTCATCATTAACATATTTACAAAAACTTCCGATAGATATTATTAAGATTGATCGTGGGTTCATTAGTCATATTCAAAAAGAAACTAAAGAGTTTCATGTTTTGAAATACATGATTGATTTAGCGCATCATTTAAACATGTTTGTTGTTGCAGAAGGTATTGAGATTGAGGAACAACAAAATATGGTAAAAAATTATAAAGGAAATTATGCACAAGGTTATTATTATGCAAAACCGATGCCTCAAGATCAATTGATTAAGTTTTTAAAAGAGCAAAAAAAGTTAAGTAGTTAGAACAAAACTAGGTAAAAAATAATCTAAATGTTTGTTTTGATTTTTAGAATATATCAGCTTTGATTAATAAAGAATACTACACAAATTACTTATTCATGCACATAAAGATATTTGATAAGGTTAAAAACTAGATGAGTTTGTAAGGAATCCTTCATGGGATTCTTTTTTTAATGGCTAAACTATGCTATAATATCAAAGATAGGAGTGATAAAATGCCAAAAAAAGAATTAATTAGAAAGTTAGCAGAACTTGCTGTGAAAGTTGGAGCTAACGTACAAAAAGATCAAGTTGTAGTCATTAGAACATCAACAGAAACAAAAGTTTTAGCTAGAGAGATTGCTGAGCAAGCGTATTTAGCAGGCGCAAAAAGAGTACATGTACAATGGAGCGATGAGTTTATATCTCGTCAGTCATTATTACATGCATCATTAGAAGAGTTAACTTACGTTCCTGATTATCTTGTAAGCCAGTATCAATATTTTGTCGATCAAGGTGCATGCTTTATCTCAATTGCATCTCCAATTCCAGGATTAAATAAAGATGTTGACCCTACAAAGTCACAAAAATCTGGAATCGCAATGCAAAAAGCAATTGCTTTCTTTAGAGAGTTTTTAATGGGGAATAAGTCGCAATGGACAATTGTTTCAGAACCAAACCCAATTTGGGCAAAACAAGTATTCCCTGAACTTGATGAGGAAGAAGCAGTTGAAAAACTTTGGAATGCTATACTCGATGCAAGTCGTGTGACAGAAGACAATGATGCTATTAAAGAATGGGAAGACCACAATGCTAGATTATTAGCACATAACAAGATTTTAAATGATTACAATTTCAAACATTTACATTTTAAAAACAGTTTAGGTACAGATTTGATTGTTGAACTTGTAAAAGATCATGTCTGGGCTGGTGGCGGAGAAGTCGCACTTAATGGTGCATATTTTAATCCAAATATCCCAACAGAAGAAAACTTCACAATGCCATATAAATGGGGAACAAGAGGAAAAGTTGTAGCAACTAAACCACTGAACTATCAAGGTAAACTTATTGATAAATTCTGGTTGGAATTTAAAGATGGTAAAGTTGTTGATTATGACGCTGAAGTTGAAAAAGGTGCATTAACAAATCTTTTAGAAACTGATGAGGGAAGTAAGTATATCGGTGAAATTGCACTCATTAGTCATGATTCACCAATTTCAAACACTAACATTTTATTTTTAAATACATTATTTGATGAGAACGCTTCATGCCATATGGCTTTGGGTAGAGCTTATCCAATGAATATTAAAAATGGTGTTAACTTAGATATTCCAACACTTGAAAAATCAGGATATAATAATTCTATGGTACATTCAGACTTTATGTTTGGAAGTAGCGATATGGAAATTACAGGTTTAACACAAGATGGAAAAGAAGTAAAAGTATTTGAGAAAGGTAACTTTGTCATTTAAGGGCTCTTTTAAGACGCCCTTTTTTTATTGGTAAAGAAGGATTGATTATGGAAAACATTAAGCTAGATGCTTTTTTAGATTATAAATATATATCTAATCTTAAAAGCAACAAAAGTCAAACAGCAGCGGCATTTACTGTAGGTAGTGCAAATTTAGATGAGAACACATATCATAATGATCTCTATCTGATTGAAAATGATAGAACAAGAAAGTTATTATCCTTAAAGAAAGATTCAGCTTTTATTTGGATAAATGATCATGAGTTGCTGATTTCAATGAAAAAAAATAAAAGTGATGAAAAAAAATCTAAAGATAAATACTCAACATTTTATAAATATGACATGATAAAAAAAGTCATTGAAAAAGCTTTTGAACTACCGATACCAGCATCAGTTGTTAAATATTTGGGACATCATAAATATCTTGTTCAAGCACAACTATCTAGTTTTGAACATCATCTTTACTTAGATGCTAAAGAAAATAGAAAAGACTTACTGAAAAAGATGAAAGAAGATGCTCTTTATGAGGACATCAATGAAATTCCTTTTTATGGTAACGGACAGGGTTTTACTGCAAATAAAAGACAACAATTATTTATCTATGATGAAGAAAAAGATATGTTGGACTTAATTGTTGATCCAGATTTTAATGTTGGTAGAGTTGTTGTTTCAGATGATTTAAAACATGTTTATTATACTGGAAAACAAGCAAAGCAAATCAAAAGTTTAACAACACATATTTATGTTTATCATGTGGACAGTAAGATTACAGATATTTTATATCATGAAGATGATTTTTCAATAAGTCAACTCTTTGTTATAGATGAAAAAATCATTGTTGCTGCAAGTGATATGAAAACTTATGGTATGAATCAAGACGATGATTTTTATGAGCTTAAAAATAAAAAATTAGTGATATATAAACCCTATGGGTTATCTATGTCATCATCGATTGGTAGTGATGTAAGATTAGGTGCTAACAAGCAATCACTTGTCCATCGTGGGTTAATTTATTTTGTAAAAACAAACGACGACCACACGGATTTAATGGTCTTAGATCAAGAAAAGAATATAAAATTAGTTTTTGAAATGAATGGATCCATTGATGGTATAGAAGTCATCGATAATGAGATTTACATTGTAGGGTTACTTAAACAAAAGCTACAAGAAATTTACAAAATAGATTTTGGGAAATTAAGACAATTATCTAGATTAAATCAAAAAATACTAAAGAGTAAATTTGTCTCAAAACCAAAAACCATGATTTATAAGTCAGTACATCATGAAGTCAAAGGGTTTGTATTATATCCTAAAGATTTTGATATGAATAAAACATATCCAGCGATTTTAGATATCCATGGAGGTCCAAAAACAGCATATGGCAAAGTCTTTTATCATGAAATGCAGTATTGGGCTAATCAAGGATACTTCGTTTGTTATGCTAACCCTAGAGGTAGTGATGGCAAAGGTGATCAATTCGCCGATATAAGAGGAAAATATGGAACGATTGATTATGACGACTTAATGAATTTCACAGATCTAGTTATAAAGAAGATTCCGCAAATTAATTTGGAACAATTTTTTGTAACAGGGGGTTCATATGGTGGGTTTATGACAAATTGGATTGTCGGTCATACACAAAGATTTAGGGCAGCTGCAACGCAAAGAAGTATTTCGAACTGGTTATCATTTCATGGAACATCTGACATTGGTTTTTATTTTTCTAAAGATCAAACTGCAGGTCACCCAAATGTAGATACTGATCTTTTATGGCAACAATCCCCTATGAAATATGCACTTCAAGTGAAAACACCACTTTTATTTATTCATTCTGATGAAGATTATCGTTGTCCGATTGAACAGGCCATGCAGTTTTTTACTATTTTAAAAGAAAAAGGACTAGATACGAAATTTATTTGGTTTAAAGGTGAAACACATGAACTTTCTAGAAGTGGTAAGCCACAAGCAAGAATTAAGAGATTAAAAGAGATTACAGAATGGTTTGAATCTCACAAATCATAAAAAATGTAAAATCCTTCGGTATTTATATAGTTTTGGTATATAATGAAAGTAATAACAAAGGAGGGTTTTAATATATGTGTTGGTTTTTTAAAAAACGTAAAGCAAAGAAACAAGCTTTACAAGAAGAACAATTGAAAATGCAACAAGAATCGATGAAAAAAGAGTCTATTCAAAAAGAAAAACCTGCTCCACAACCAGTTGAAACAAAGCCAGTCGTAGAGCCGGTTAAAAAGGTTGAAGAAAAGAAAGAAGAGCCAAAAGCTGTAAAAGCTGAGCCAAAAAAAGCGGAAACTGTAAAAACAGAACCAAAAAAAGCGGAACCTGTGAAAGTGGAAGATGATAAGGAAGATGCGAAATCTAAAAATCCTAAATATCATGTTTCTCAAAACAAAGATCCCAAAAGTCCAGCCTTTAAACAATGGCGTGTTCGTAAAGAGGGTTCTAACAAGACCATTAAGTATTTTGATACACAAGCTTTAGCAATTGCGTATGCAGAAGATTTAGCTGAAAAAAACGATACATCCATTGTTATTCATAAACTTGACGGAACCATTCGTAAACAAGATTATCAAAAGAAAGAATAAATGATACTTATTACACATAAGGTGTTTGTAGACAGTTAGGTCTATAAACACCTTTTTAAATATAAAAGGACAAAATTAATTGTCCTTAATTAATGCAAGTTCATCATCTTTTACTGTGAGTGAATATTTTTGATGAGGTTCTATTGAACCATCAATGATTTTGGTTGCGATAAGCGTCTCGATATGTCTTTGAATATAGCGTTTAAGTGGTCTTGCGCCATATTCATCATTATATCCGTGCTTAATTACGTATTTTTGGATAGACTCATCAAAGTTCATCATAATATTCTTTTCTAACAAGCGTTTCTTTAAGTCGTTTAACATCTTAAGCGCTATTTCGATTTGAACTTTAAGTCCAAGAGGATTAAATATTATTTGCTCATCTATACGATTCAAAAACTCAGGTTTAAATTTAGATTTCACTAAGTTTTGTACTTCCTTTTGAGCGTCAGCATCATTTCTTAGTAAAAACTCACTACCAATATTAGATGTTAATATGATGATTGTGTTTTTAAAATCAATTGTTCTTCCTTGATTATCAGTTAGTCTACCATCATCTAGTATTTGAAGGAGTATATTGAAAACTTCTGGATGAGCTTTCTCGATTTCATCAAATAGAATAATTGAATAAGGTTTTCTACGAACAGCTTCAGTCAGTTGACCACCTTCATCATATCCTACATAACCAGGAGGAGAACCAATGAGTCTAGAAACACTGTGTGATTCCATATACTCACTCATATCAATTCTAATGATTTGATGTTCGCTATCAAATAATGCTTCAGCAAGTGATCGAGCCACTTCGGTTTTACCAACACCTGTTGGACCTAAAAACATAAATGATCCAATGAAACTGTTTGCTAAATATGGACAGTAATTAAAAAAGGCTAGGAAGAGTTGACATTCTCAATTGTAGAGGTGTCAACTCTTTTATTATTTTACTTTGTCTATCTTCATTGTAATATGTGATGTAAGAATCGACAAGTGTTTTCATTTGTTTTATTGTGATTTGATGATGAAGATGCATACATTCACTTTTAAATTGACTGAAGAAAGATTCTATTGGACAATTATCTACGCAGCTGCCTTTTGCTGATACACTATGTTTTATCCAATGTCTTTTCAACCACCTATGGTAAGTTTGTCCAACAAATGCGGTACCTTGATCAGAATGCAGTATTAATCCTTTGCGATAATTTCTGGGTACGGTTCTTGTTGCTTGTTTTAAAGTATCCATGACTAGTTTCAAATCATTTCTTTCGGAAACTTTGTAACTGACAATATATTTATCATAGAGATCTTTTATCGCACACAAATAGATGGTTCCTTGTGTTGTGGGCAAATAAGAAACATCTATACTCCACTTTTGATTTGACATTTTTGTGGTAAAATCTCTTTGAAGGAGATTAGGAATGCGATGATGGTTGACCTTGCTATATCTTTTTCTCTTTCGTCTGATAATAGACTGAATACCATTCAGTTTCATGTATCGATACACGGTGCTCTTCGTGGTAAAGACGCCGTGTATTTTCTTTAATTTCATTTGAATTGTTTCTATGCCCCATCTTTTATCTTTATGGTAGAGACTAACAATCTGATGGTTAAGCAATTCATTGAACGCTTTATATTTTGGCCTACCTAAGCGAATCCATTCATAGTAACCGCTTCTTGAACATGACATCCTCATGCAGAGATAGATGATAGAATAACGATCCTTTAATTGGTCTATGACTTGGTATTTTTCTCGCGCGTTCTTAGGTAGGCTACCGCTTTTTTTATGTCTTCACCACTTTTGATATATTTTAACAGTTCTTCTTTACTCATGATGTCCAAGTTAAGCTTCTTAGGTCTACCTTTGTTTGGTATATCTTTTTTCGTACCTTTTCCTCTACGATCTACACAAGTGCCATGCTTTCGATACTGTTTTACCCATAAATCTAATTGACTATGAACAATATCAAAACTTCTAAGTATTTGACGCTGTGTTTTCTCTTTGCTTAAATACAGTTCTACAATCTTGTTTTTCTCATCAATTGTATACGATGGATGCTTTCTTGTTTTTCTTTCATTCATTCTAACGACTCCTTTATATTCATTCTAACAAAAAAAGCTAGAACACTATACTATGTCCTAGCCTTTTTTTAAGTTGTCCGTTTTAATCAAATAGTTTCATCGGTCTGTTTTCATCTTTGATACCAGCTCTTTGACGGATGATTGCATCACTGATTAGACGAATTGCATGATCTTGTCCAATCACGCGATTCTTCAAGGTTTCTTCAAGGTGTAGAAGCTTTTCTTTATCACCTGACATGAGTTTTGTGATTGGGATATGTGTCCATTTAGAAACGATTTCTGCAATGCTTTCCTCGCTAACAACTTCAGTTAATAATTTACCTTCTTTTGAACCTTCTTCGGACATCTCGTTGATTTTCTTTTCTAACTCTGGAATTTTACTGTATTGTAGCTCAGCAGCTCGTTGATAATTGTTATCATTAAAAGCATTTTGTAAATCAACGCGTAATTGCTCAAGTTCGTTTTTCTTAATTTTAATGGCATTGATTTGTTCTTTTTCTGCTTCCCATTGCTTTCGCAAATCTTTTTCTTCTTTTTTCAAAGTGTCGATTTCTTCTTTGATTTTTTTTAAACGATCTTTTGATATGGGATCAGATTCTTTATCCAGTGCAGTTTTTTCGATTTCTAGTTGCATGATTTTTCTTGTGACATCATCGAGTTCTACAGGCATAGAATCAATTTCCATACGAATAGAAGCACAAGCTTCATCTATAAGATCAATCGCTTTATCTGGTAAGAAACGATCAGTGATATAACGATTTGATAAAGTAGAAGCAGCGATAATCGCTGGGTCAGATATATGCACACCATGATGGGCTTCAAATCTTGATTTAAGGCCTCTTAAGATACTAATGGTATCTAGAACAGTAGGTTCTTCAATCAAGACTTTTTGGAAGCGTCTTTCGAGTGCAGAATCTTTTTCGATGTATTTTCGGTATTCGTTTAGTGTGGTTGCTCCAACACAATGCAGTTCACCACGTGCAAGCATCGGTTTTAACATGTTAGATGCATCCATAGCACCATCAACTCGTCCTGCGCCTACGATCGCATGTATTTCATCGATGAAAAGTATGATTTCACCGTTTGAGTCCTTGATTTTCTTTAATACAGCTTTAAGTCTTTCTTCAAATTCACCTCTGAACTTAGCACCAGCGACAAGCGCAGCTAGATCAAGTTCATAGATGATCTTATTTTGTAATCCTAGGGGAACGTCTTTATCAACAATACGTCTTGCAAGGCCTTCTACGATTGCGGTTTTACCAACACCTGGTTCACCGATTAATACAGGATTATTTTTTGTTTTTCGTGATAGTATTTTGATAACTCTTCTAATCTCATCTTCTCTACCGATGACTGGATCAATTTTACCTTTTTTGACCTCATCAACAATATTACGTCCAAATTTCTCAAGAACTTTGGGGTCGTTGTTATAGTCTTCCATTTGTGTAAAGTTCATGATAAGCCTCCTTTGGCAGTCATTATTTATGATTGCCATTTATATTATAAATCAAAGGTTTGGCACTGTCAACTATAAAGTGCTAAATTATATCATTTGATGTATAAAAGTTCTATGCTATAATGATTGTGGTGATAAAGATGGTGAAAGTATTGTTTGTATGTCTAGGAAATATTTGTAGATCACCTATGGCAGAAGGATTATTTAGAAAACGAGTTAAAGATTTAGGGTTAGAAGATCAAATTCATATTGAATCTAGAGCAACATCCTCATGGGAAATTGGAAATAAACCCCATCCAGGAACAAGCAAAATATTAAAAAGAGAAGAAGCTCTATATGATGATATGTACGCTCAAAAAATCACACAAAAAGATTTTGATGACTATGATTTTATTATTGGCATGGATGATCAAAACTTAAAAGACTTAAGGAAACTTGCAAAAGACCAATATCATAAAGTGTTTAAATACTTAGATGTTTGTGAACAATGTAAGTATAAAAATGTAGATGATCCATATTACACAGGATTATTTGATAAGACATTTAGTGATATTTATAATGTCATGGATTTATGGATAGAAATATTTAAGAAACAAATCGTTTAAAATAGCTATATGAGGATTGACTTTTTTCATACTAAAAGTTATAATAATATAGCATGTTTTAAGGCCCTGTAGCCAAGTGGTAAGGCATGGCACTGCAACTGCCTGATCGCCGGTTCAAATCCGACCGGGGCCTCCATAATTCGTAAAAATTACAAATAAGATTGATTTCTTGTTTGTTTTTTACATTGTCTTAATGTGTACTTGAATTTAATAGAGGGATTAAGGCTGAAATATACAGGTTTTAGAACTTTATTAATCGAAAATGAGTTGTGATTTTTCATCAGGAGAAGTCATATATTTAAACAGAAACTTAAAACTTTTGAAAGCAATAGTTTGACAAAAACAAATTATACACTTATAATAAAAGTGCTCTTAAAAAAAGAGTAAAAGGAGAAAACATGAAATATAGCACAGTTAAAATAGGCCTCGATTCACTAAAATTATCAAAACTTGGATTTGGATGTATGAGATTTCCAGTTGCTAATGGTAGTGTAGATTACACGAAAACCAAGGAGTTAATTGATCATGCTATTTCGAATGGTATTAACTATTTTGATACTGCTTATGATTACCATAATGGAAATAGTGAAATTGTTATTGGGGAAATACTATCTGAGTACCCAAGAGATGAAATCTACATTGCGGATAAACTACCGCTATACAGATGTCAAACATTAGATGATTGTGAACGCATTTTTTATGAACAACTTAGCAAATTAGGTACATCATATATAGATTTTTATTTGATCCATGCCTTGAATAGTGATACTTTTACTAGGATGAAAGACCTTGGAGTTATACCGTTTCTTAGAAAACTTAAATCAAAAGGTTTTATTAAATATATTGGTTTTAGTTTTCATGATTCTTATATGGTTTTTCATGATATTATTAATTACCATAAGTGGGACTTTGTTCAAATTCAACTCAATTATTTTGATACGGACTTTCAACAAGGAATGAAAGGTTATGCAGAACTAGTGAAAAAGAACATGCCAGTATTCATAATGGAACCGACTAAAGGTGGAAGATTAGTTTCACTTAACAAATCTATTAAGGATAAGATGAATTCGATCTCGCCGGATAAATCTATTGCATCATGGGCGTTTAGATGGTTTGCCAACCTTAAAGTTTCGGTAATATTGAGTGGGATGAGTTATATGGAGCATTTAAAAGATAACATCGAAACTTTTAGTACTTTTGAAAGTTTAAATAATGATGAACACTTATTGATCTTGACAATCGTACAAGAGTTAAAAAACTCAACCAAAGTCGAATGTACATATTGTAATTATTGTGCACCTTGTCCTAAAAATGTTGCTATAGCACAAAATTTTTATATATATAATCAATTCACAATGTTTCATAATTTTCAATGGGCAAGACAACAACTAAGTAAACTCAATAACAACAATATGGAGTCTTCTAATTGTGTAGACTGTGGTATATGTATACCCAGATGTCCTCAAAAAATACAGATACCCAAAGTATTAGAAGAGTTTGAGCATTTTAAAAAAAATATATTCATTGGGAGGAATAAAAATGAAGTTTAGTAAGTTAAAATTAATTTATGTGGTACTTGTAATCTTGTTTATAATACTTTTTGTATTCGGATTAACTAAGGCCATATAGGAGTTGAGTGAAATGAAAAAAACAAGTAAGAGTTTGATTAAAAACTATTATAATGACGGGATACTAGATCTATATTACTTTTTGTTCTGCTTTTTCTTTATGACAAACGTTAGTTTATCCAGAATGGGTTTATCTGATTTTATAGCACCACTAATAAGTATTTCAGTAAGTGTAATTATCTATAAAATGATTAATCAATTATCAAAAAAATTTAGCGATCAGATAAAAGGTATTGCAGTGTTTAAAAAAAGCAGTTTTAGACTTAATGAAATAATTTCCTTTTTGGTAATTATCTTACCAGTTATAACTAGCACACTAATAATTCTCATACGAGAAGATGTTCTTACGGGTGAAAACTTCATAATGTTAATCGTCTTTTCAGTTGTATTAGTTACCATTTCATTACTTTTGACACTGCGTTTCAAACAGTTCAGATTTTTGTATTATGCATTAATTATTTCATTATCATTTGTGATAGGAAAATGGATTGATACATCAAAAGAATTAAATTATGTTACACCAATACTTCTTATATTTGCAACTTTGATAATTCTCTTTATTTCGGGATTAGTTGTCTATAAGTTTTTGCAAAGAAATTCCCTAACGATATCGGGGTTGACGAGCGATGAGTAGAATAAAGCAGATTAATAATGGTGTAAGTGAGATTGATAAGGTGTTACACTCTCCACTCAGACTAAATATTGTGCTTATCTTGGATGAACTTGAGTACTGTGATGCTGTCTTTTTAGTAAATCAGTTGAATATCAGTTGGGGCAATTTATCCACACACCTTAATGTATTAGTAAATGAAAAATATGTTTCATCTGAAAAAAAGTTCATCGAAAAAAAACCTAAAACTATATTATCGATAACACAACTTGGAATTGAACGTTTGCAATCATATAAACAGAATATGACGAATTTGATAGGTGATAAGAATGAGTAGCATCGAAATTAATTATATTCATAAATCTTATGAAGGGTTCAAACTTGAAGTTGATAGTCTTCGATTTAATTCAGGAGAAATTATCGGTGTTATAGGTCCGAATGGAGCAGGAAAATCAACACTTTTGAATATATTGTTCAACCTAGAAAAGCCAGATAAGGCTGAGTTTAGATTGTTTGGCACAAATTTTGAGGTAAATCGAAAAATGCTACTTAATAATATTGGATATGTAACAGATGAGACTTCTGTGTTTGAGGATCGAAGTATTTACTGGAATGAGAAGTTCTTTTCAAGTTTTTATGATAATTGGAATTCCAATATGTTTTATGACTTGATGTCTAAGTTTAGTTTAGACTCAGATAAGAAGATAAACGAGTTATCAAAAGGTATGCGAATCAAAGCACATATTATTTTTGCACTCTCGCAACAACCACAATTATTGATTCTTGATGAACCTACATCCGGAATAGATCCGATAGATAGGTCTCAGGTCTTGAAATTATTAAAAGAGTATGTTAGTGAAAAAACTTCTAGAACGTTAATTATCTCTTCTCACATATCAGAAGATTTAGATCAAATTGCTGATATTCTGTTATTTATGAAAGATGGTAAGGTGTTGGAACATGATACTCTAAGAAACCTGAAAAAAAGATATGCAGGTGTATCAAAAATTTCAGATCTTATAGATAAGCTTTATGAATCTAAATAAGTTTTTTCGCATTCAGATTCTTCATGTTCGTTTTGTTTCGAAGCCTGTGTTAATCTACTTGATTCTAGTAGTATTATTTACTTTCTTTAGTTCTAAACTGGATTTTGTTTACATAGTCTTTAACATTCTTACTTACGTGTTTACGATGATATTCGTTTCTGTAACCCTTTATTATAATTATGAAATTTACAATTACGAGAGGATTTCCTTACGATTACCTGTAAATAGAAGTTATCATTCGATTGCAAGAACAGTGATTTATTTGGTCATATCATTTGTAGTGTTTTTACCTAGTACATATTGGTTCTCGAGAAATCTATTTGTTGATCTTAATGATTTGTTATTTGCAATCACATTGTTGTCAGTTGCAATAGTTTCCCTAATTGTACTGTTGATTCAGTTATTACAATCTGTTTATGGTACATTGCAGTTTAAAAAAGTTTTATTAGTGTATTCTTCAGTTGTAATGTTATTGCTGTTTGCACGGAATGATATTAACATCTTCGAGCTGAATGTTGCCTCCTCGTTACTATCAAAAATGAATATCAATTTACTCTCAGGGGGATTAATGTTTGTGATTCTTCTCGAATGGTTAATATTCAATGTTTTACTCGAAAAAAAGAAGTGAGAGGAGATAAATATGTTAAAGTTTTCTAAACTGTACTGGGAGTTATCTTATAAAAAACTAGTTAGTTATGTATTTCTATATCCAATTATGATGCTGCTTATTCAGTTCGACTCATCAGGGTTAGAAGTTGAATCTTTGTCTTTTTCTTCACTTCATTTATTTGGAATACTAATAATCATAATGACACAGAATACAGCTTTTAGGATTAACAAGTACTTGGCACAAAACAACTATAAATTGATTGTTAATAAACTTCCAACACCTATGAACAGTTGGATTCGTAGTTTTATGATTTTTATTATATTATTTTCCTTATTAACTCTTATCATAGCTTGTGGATATATTTGGATTCTAATAGATGGTGTCCAATTGAGATGGGAGATCATCAACATGATTTTCTTTTCGAACCTCATTGCATCTACGTTGTCTATAGCGATAATTTATCTCCATACTTTGTTGAAAACCAGTGATTATTTAGTTGTGAATTATATTTTACTATTTTTTGGGTTAATGACTCCGCTATTAATGATTACAATAGGAAAAATACTGAAACTTGAGGTAGTAACTAGATTGCCTTATAGAATTACTGAGATTTCATGGATTCCCATTTCATTGTCATTTAGTGTTTTAGTAATTATCATCATGTATGGGTGTGAAATGAAGAAAGTGTGAATATGAAGAGGTGAAAAAATGAGTCGAAAATATTGATATATCTTTACGTTAGGTCTAGTTCTTGTTGTAGAAATTTTGAGTCTGCACATCTATGAGTTGAATGAACTGCATGAACTAGTGTTTGTAACAATATCGATACTAGTAACGATTATATTATTGTTTTTTGTGATATTTATGGCAGAAAAAAATACAGATCAATTGGATTTGTTTAGTCAAGGTTTATATATCATTGCAATAGCATTATTTCTAATTGTTGGATATATGTTTGAGATATTTTATTTATCATGGCTGTTCCTTCCAATAGCCCGTGCAGTTATCCTCATAAAAAAAAGTTCTAATAATTAATATTAGGACTTTTTTTTCGAATTGCAGTAAATACTGTTATTTATATTTTTTTGAGTATAGAATTAGTTTCTTCTTGATATCTTCATTTTTGAAGTGTTTGTCAATTTCATCTTCTTTAATAATTTGTCCATCCATCATCAGCTGTATACAAGATTTCGCAACGATAACTTCCATTTTTTCTGGGTTATCAAGAGCCTCCAAGAAATTGATTTCTCCATCCTTGTTCAAACCATTCATCATGTTTTTGTAGATTTGATTGTTTTGCCCAAGTGCAAGTCCGATTTTCTTGATACATCTAAATGCTTCATAGATGTTAGCGATGTTGATTACTTCTTTCGTTCTCAAAATATCTCCTCCTGGGGTTAATATGTGATCTACAGTTACTTCTAATACATCACTTAACTTTAATAACAGTGATGTATCCGGGAGTGTAGAACCTGTCTCCCATTTTGATACTGCTTGAAAACTGATATTTAATCTGTCAGCAAGTTGTTTCTGTGTTAGCTGCAATTCGGTTCTTCTAGACTTAATATACTGTCCAACTTTATAAATGTTCATAGTATACCTCCAAGTTAATTATATTCTATCTTTCTTAATTCAACAATAACTTGATATTTGAATTAAATCAACTATAAATTGAATGTTCTCTTGACAATTGATTTATATAGCTTTAGATATATGATTAACAAGACTCTTGAGTGATTCATGTCAAGTGTTAGATGTGAAAATATAGCTCTAAGCTGGTCAAAAAAATAAACTCGGGTCATTTAGAAAAAGCAACACGGGTTGATAGCACTGAAAATCGAGATAAACACTGTACGGACAAGACATAATTCGTAAAAAATACAAATAAGAACCATTCTTTATTTGTATTTTTTTATTATATTAGTAGTTATTTGTAGTGAAATATTACCTATTTAATGTCTCTATTGATATCTTCAATACATTTATTATATAACTGTATAGGACTCATTTCTAAGTCCTTTTTTATTGTATTAATGAACATGTTAATCTCATAATCATTCTTTTTTGCAATTGATGTAATTATGCATAAGTTTGCATACTTTTCAGCATCAAGTCTATTACCTAAAATTAAGTTTGAGTAAGACTGAACATAGTACAGATGAGCTAAGCCACTAAAGTCTGAATGTTTAATTGAATATTCAATACCTATTGAAGAGATATGTTTAGCTTCTTTATGTTTGTGCAATCTTAATAAGAAAAGTGATGTGTTAGAGAAGATGGAAGGAAGAATTTTGCTTGTTTCTGAACTAGTATATGTTACTTCAATATCGTAGAGGATATTTATTAACTTATTAAGTGCTAGGACCTTATTAGTCTTGATTTCAATCTCTGCAATCAACTGTAAAGATATTAAGCTCACGAAGTCGAAAGCGAAAAAGGCTAAACAGTTTGGATAGTTACAGAGTTTATATAGTTTTAATAAGATTTCTTGAAGTGGAGTACTGTTAGTCTCGTAGTCAGCTTTACAGTAGCAAAACCCTAAAAATCTTTTATTTTGCTCTTCAACAATACTGTTGAGTTTCAAGGTGCTTGATTGTTCATAAAATAGTTGATAATTTCTATTTATAATTAAACTGTATAGATTGTTAATTCTTTGAAATTCATAAACATCTTGTTTGCTTGCACTGTAATAGAAATCCACAGTGCTAATCTTAAGTTTTTTACAAAATGCAGATATTTTGGGATGCTTAAGAGATCTTTGTCCAGATTTATATCTATGAAATGTTCTAATATCAACAATGTCCTCACAAAAATCATCAATAGTAAGTTTGTTCTTTATTCTTAAATTATCAAGATGTATTGCATATTTTTGACTTTCTTTCATATACTCTCCCTAATTGTGACTATTCTGGCCATTCTCGATATTCTTTTTCTTAGTTATCCTAATAATGAGGAGGAAGTTATGAAAAAGAAAATCTTATATTTCTTGATTATAATACTATCTCTGTTATGCCTTATCAATATGAATAGTAATATAAAGGTGAACGCAGACGGGGAGGACATCACTTCAGTTTCATCTCCAAGTCCTCGACCATAACTTAATTATACTCTTATGAGAGGTATATTTTCAAGAAAACGAAAATAGTAGATGTGAATCTACGTTTTCGTAAAAAGATTTTTTGGAAAGGAAGTATATGACTGTAAATCAAATAATTAAAATAGAGTTTCCTGCATTAAGTAAAACAATTAAGGAGTACTCCTCAAATAATTTTATTAGAAGTTATGCAGAACAAATAGCACTAGTAAAGTATCCAGAAGAGAAAGTAGTACTTGAAACCTTATTAAGAAAACTTGTAGATTGGTATGAGAAAGAAATTGAAGTAATTATACGAAGTGAGTATGTCAGAAGTAAAGAAGAACATATCTTCTGCTTTAGTTTATTGAAACAAGTTATTGTTTTGATGGATGAAGGTTGAGGGTTAGCTACTTCAAATAAATAAGAAAGCAACCGGTAAAGATGTCAAGCACTAAAAATTAAAAAAGCGAGTAAAATTTAATAAAAAGCATCATTTAAAGACATGCTTAAAAAA
>SWCA01009058.1_pt2 | contig 29782 bp, 30 predicted proteins | sample 4692961 | NCBI WGS metagenome assembly SWCA01 (sample SAMN10267275, study PRJNA491770) | bioreactor metagenome | isolation source: DHS bioreactor inoculated with | place: Japan: off Shimokita Peninsula
CAGGTGCCCATTCCCGAACTCGCCGCCGAACTAAAGACAGGTGAACCAACTCTGGAGGATATTTTTGATCAGCTGGTGCGCCCCGGTCGCGATCCACGCGAAGACCTGCCGCTGCCGATTTTGCGTACCGATGTGCTCTCCATGAGTGATCTCAAGGTCGGGATGCAGTTGAAGGGCACCGTTCGCAATGTGGTTGATTTTGGTGCATTCATTGATATCGGCGTCAAGCAGGATGGCTTATTGCATCGCAGCCAGATCCCGCGAGGCGAGACCCTGGAAGTGGGTCAGGTGGTGACCGTGTCAATTCAATCGGTTGAACCTGAACGCGGTAGAATTTCTTTGGGCTGGAGCGCTGCCTGAGTATCGCGTCGGGTGGAAAATTGAACAGCCTGCATGGCTACTGCCGCCAGACTGATATTGATCAACACCACCCAGATTAACGCCTGATTGTTCGGGCGCTCAATAAATTGCCCCACGATCCAGGGAGAGATCATGACTGACACACTGGAAGCGGTGAAAATCAGACTGGTGATCCGGGCTGTAACCGCATTTAATTCCCCTGCCAGGTTCATCCCGGTCGGGAAACCGGTGGCAACAAACAGTCCAAAAAATCCGCTGAATACCCATAATACCGCGGCAGAATGAGGAAAAATAAGCATGATGACCAAACTGGTTATCCCACCCAGCAGATCAACCCAGATGATGAGACGGTTACTGAGGTAGCGTGAAACTACAACCCCCAACAGTCGCCCAAGCATAAAAGTACCCCAAAAGGTCGAGGTTAAATAAGCTGCTGATTCCACACTGGCAAAGCCGGTTTTCAGGCTGTGGGTATAAATCCAGTTTGAGAATGTGATTTCTCCTCCGGAAAAGAACAGGAAGAAAATGATCAATAAAACAACCGTGGCTCTGGATGCTTTCGGTCGGGTCGGGGTATCATGGGAGGGTTGCACATGATCCGGGTTTTTGGGAGAGTCCAACCTCACTAAAAAAGGGATCGGCAGCAGGATCAGGATCGCAAAAATCCAGAATGCCAGGTTAATCGTCTGTGTCCCTTTCAAAGACTGGGCGATGATTAATGGAGCAATGAATGAACCTATCCCAAAGAAAAAGTGCAGACCGTTCATATAAGGCGCGACTTTGCTGCCATGCAGCCAGACGATTAAGGCATTTTCACCAACATCCAGATTCGATTGAGCCATCCCCACCAGAAAAATTAGAGCAACCAGGATCCATAAAGAATGGACAATCGGCAGCAACGCGATCCCAGTGGACATACATACCAGAACGCCCGCCAGAACCTTATTTCCCGGAAATTTGTGGAACAAAATGCCAGCCAGATAAGAACCCATCACATATCCAAAAGCACTGAAAATGAACATCGAACTGATTTTACTTAACTCAGTGGCAGTGTTTTTTGCAAAAGAAGGGATCGAAGGGCCAAGCGCACCTGCAACCAACCCTAAAGCAATGAAGGTTAAGAAATAAACGGTTGTTAAAACTTTTTTCTGATTTTTCAATGAAACCATTCCCGAATAAGATGCCTTGATCTTACCATTGCAATCTTAATAAAGCGAGAAGAGAAAATTTAGGATAATTTTCAATCTGGTGCGAAAGTTATATCTAAAAATTGACTCAATGCATACAGAGGAATATTGATTAGCCATCCTTCATCACGAAAATCAGCCAGGGATGTTCGGATGGATTTTTCAGGATGATAACGATCGAAATAACTTTTCAGGCTCTTCCCCCGTAAATTATTGGTTGCTTTTACTTCAATCGGAACAATTTTTCCTTCATATTCAATAACAAAATCTACTTCAGCCGAACTTCTATCGGCTGACCAATAATGAGGAGTCAGGTTATCCAGGGATCGAATTTCCTGAAATACAAATTGTTCAGTAAGTGCGCCTTTAAATTCTTCAAAAATTTGATTTCCCTCCAGTAACCTTTTCATATCCAGGTTGCTCAAGGTACTCAGCAAACCTATATCATTCACGAAAATTTTGAATGAATTTGGATCCTGATAGGCATTTAATGGAATGTCTGGCTTGGTAATGCGAACAACCTTCGCCGCTACATTCATATCAAAAAGCCACTGCAAAGCAATTTCATATTCTCTCGCTCTGGCGCCTTCTTTAACCAATCCATAAACAAATTTTCGGTTTTCTCTGGACAATTGCGCTGGAATTGACTGCCAGGCCATGCGCACACGCGGTAACAAAAGATTGGGGACGTGTTTTGAAAAATCCTGTTCATAACCATCAATTAAACGACGATGAACATCGCGGACCTGGTTTAAATCATAGGTTTCCTGATAAACAAAGACGGCTTCCGGCATCCCGCCAATAAAGTAATAATGTTTTAGCAGGTCGATTATTTTATCTTTAAAAACTGTCATCAAATCAAAATCTCTGCTTTTAATCAGATCAACAAGCTGATTGTTTTCACTCGCTTGCAGAAATTCTAAAAATGTCATTGGGTAGAGATTTAAAAAATCAACTTTACCTACCGGGAACGAAAAACCTTCGTGTAATCCGACACCCAGTGCACTCCCCGCAGCCAGCACATGGTATTGGGGGGCATTCTCTTTGAAGTATTTAAGTGAGGTCAGTGCTTTTGGAACTTCCTGAATTTCATCAAAAATAACGAGGGTGTTTTCATCAATCTGAGTGTTTGATTCAATTTGTAAGCCGAAAATTAATCGATCGATATCATAATCCTGGTCAAATAATTGTTTCATGCGATCATTATTTTCAAAATTAATGTAGGCAACTGATGAATAATAATTTTCCCCGAACTTTCTCATCAACCATGTCTTCCCCACCTGACGGGCTCCTTTTATGATCAGCGGTTTACGGAATTTTGATTCCTTCCATTTCATTAAATATTCCAGAGCGTCTCTGTTCATAAATCTCTCCCTCTGTTTTACAAGAATGATATTTCAGAATTCATAATTATTGTATCACATAATACAAGCGTGAAACGTGATTCTACACACATATTACAATCGGATCATGTGTAAAACCACACAAAAGACGTATGTAAAATGTGATTTGGTTTAAAAAAAGATTTTTCAGTGGAAAGATGGGATAAAACCAGATCATCAAACTAAGTTTTTGGTTTACAATCAGAAATGTTGTTAGGCTTTAAAGGCTGTTTGAATAAATCATCATTTCAATAAGGTCTACCAACCGTGTATGATCAAAAAATTAGGAGAAGGAGACTGGTGAATGGAATTTCTACCGGAAGAATTTGATCCCTGGGCGGAGAATTATGATCAGGATGTGGCAGCCGAAGCCGGGTTCCCGTTTAGTGGCTATGTAGACTTATTGAAAAGCATCCTGGAAGCTGCTCAGCCCCAACCAAATGAAAAAATCCTCGATCTGGGTTGTGGTACTGGTAACCTTGCTGGTGCCTTTCTCCCATTTGGCTGCCAGGTCTGTGGCACCGATTTTTCTGCGAGCATGCTTGCCAAAGCCAGCTCGAAATATCCTACCATTCCATTTGCATTGGCTGATGTACGTGATTCGCTTCCAGCGAAATTCCCGAACACCTACGATGTGATCGTCTCTGCTTATGTTTTTCACCACTTCCCAATAGAGGAAAAAATCAGGCAGCTCTTACGCTTTAGGCACCAGCATCTCCGGCCTGGAGGACGCATCCTGATCGGTGACCTGATGTTCCCCAGCGCGTCAGTTATGCAGCAAATTGCCAGTCAGTACGCTGATACCTGGGATGAGGAATATTATTGGATTCTGGATCGTGACATCGCAATGATGGAAAAGGCCGGCTTGTCAGTCCAGACCCGCCAGATCTCATTCTGCGCCGGGATGCTCTGGTTTGCATTATAATCAACGCAAGATTTTAGTATCTCAGAACTGGAAAGGTAAACCAGGATATGGCAGAGCAACAGCATTCCTATCTCAATCCAAAAATCGAAATGCGGTCATTCCCACAAAAGGGGAGTTACGGACTTTTCGCCACCCAACCCATTATGAAAGATGAGTTGCTGGCCATGTGGGGGGGACGTGTGGTTGGTTACGAAGAATATGAACAATTATCCCCATTCTACAAGTCGCATGGCTTGCAAATTTGGGACCATCTCTTTCAGGTGCCGCTGGTGGAAGGTGACCCAGCCGACTATTTCAATCACTCCTGCCATCCCAATGCCGGTTTTAATTCGCCGATATCGTTGGTGGCCATGCGGGCGGTGGCAGTCGGGGAAGAACTGTGCTTTGATTACGCGATGAGTGAAGACAACCACTTCGATGAATTCCCCTGTGGTTGCGGAGCGGACACCTGCCGCGGTCAGGTGACCGGAAAAGACTGGCATATCCCTGCGTTGCAGGAACGCTATTTTGGTTACTTCAGCCCTTATTTACAGGCACGTATCGCACACGTTCGGGAATGAAGACGTTATGATTGGACAACAGGTAGTCGGAATACAACGAATTTGCTGGTGATGAAATTAAACGTCATGGTGACCACTGTGGCCATGACCAGTCCCACCCATTCGGCCGCATGAAAAACATTCAAGGCTAATGCCATCATGCCGCTGTTGATACCAACCGCCAGCAGGTTGATCATGAAAAACAGCACAAACCGTTTGGGTGAGCGCACCTGGCTGCGAAAGGTAAAACTACGATTCCAAAGATAGCTGTTGATCACCCCCAGGGTGTAAGAGATGGCTTTTGCCAAAACATGGTTGTTGAAAAACACTGGGATCAGGCGGGTTAATATCCAGTAAGAACCCAGATCCACGCCGGTGTTCAACACGCCCACCATCCCAAAACGCACTGCCTGATGAAACCAGATTGGTGTGCGCAGCCAGAGCGCTGTGATGCGGGGGAAACGTTCTATGATCCAGCTGGGCAACTGTGTTGGTGGGGGATTGGGGTTGTTTTGCATGCCAAACAGGAATCATACCGGATGATCGGTAGATTGTCTATGAAATCGAAAAATTTTGATCAATCCGGGCTGGTTTCGGTTTGGTATCTTCGATAAATTGTTCTAATTGCTTACGATAGTTCTCGAAAGACGCTCTCCCTTTTTTGGTAATTTTGCAAAGGGTCAGCGGGGTTTTCTTGCGGTAGGTTTTTTCAATTTGAATGTAGCCTGCTTTTTCTAACTTCGCTAGGTGAATCGTCAGATTACCTTTGGTAAGCCCGGTTTCGCGTTGCAGATAAAGGAAATCCGCTTTGCTGGTGACGGTCAGGATGGCGAGGATGATACTGCGCGATGGTTCGTGGATCAGCCGGTCGACTTTTGTGAGAGATGGGGGATGATTATTCTTCATTAGTATCACTTTGAAGTGGGTTCTGACGTACATAAGCTTTATGGGTGCGGTAACCCAGGTACAACCAGACCAGCCCAATGCTGGCTGCCAGAATTGCTGTGCCGTGGAAGTAATCAATACCCAGGAGTGCCAGGCTTATACCGACCAATAAACTCAGGAACGCTGAAAAATAGATCCGCCGAACTTTCGTTAAAGCACCTATCCAGGTAAACACCAGGGCAAACCCAACACCAGCCAATCCTGGGGACCAAAGCAATTCCGGTGATGCCCGGGTTGTGAGCCAATAGTTTGATCCGAAAAAGATCAGAAGGAAAATAAGCGTTATAAGCAGAGAGCGCTTACTTTTCAGGATGTCGGTAGGCGCAATATATCCGGTACGTGGATACGTGCTGCGCCATTTGATGTGGGATATGATAAGCCTGAGAGCGAAGGCAACCATCAACCCGACCACTAAAATGACAGGCAAGCTCCATCTCCACATAAAGAAGGACGGCAAGATCCAAAAAATGATGGCGACAAAAAGAGCGAGTAAACCGGCAGCGCACTCGGCTAACCCATCCACGAACCAATATTGGATTGTGCGGTTTTGGATATTGGTTATTTTTTGATCCATGGGATTATCCTTTCTTCAATCAGGTCTATATCATAGACCAGTCTATAATAATTATAAAGTTATTTAGGGATTTTTCAAGAGGGAATTGAAAGTGGATAAACCTGGTCAAATGAACAGGTGTCTGTATCCATCTGGGGGGTTTTTTCGATTTTTCTTTCCTAAATCTTGACTGGTTAATTATTCTTAAGTAGACTTATTGAAAATTAGAAAGGAAGAGGTGTTTTTTGGTAAAGAAGGGTTTGGTCATTGTTCTTAAATAAATACAGAATCACATCGTGAAGCATTAACAAATCTTGCAATTTCAACCACGAGTGTTTCTGTACTCGTGGTTTTCTTTTAAAAATGGAAAAATGATGAGAAGTGTAACGTACCCCTTACTCAGTAAATAAGTCGCAATTAACTAAAAATTTTCTATTTGCGAATTTCCCAGCCACGAGTTCTAAGTGGCTGGTTTTTTTATCCCGTTAGGGATTGCAAGGAAGAACAATGAATAAATCTAATTCATCCTGGAAGATGGGAATCGTTAGTTTTAAATCTACATCACATTGTGGTGTAGTTCTGGATGGCCAGGAGTACATTTGCCAGATTTCAAGACACGTAAAGCTGAGCCAACCGGAAATGAATCTAAATAAAAAATATCAGGTAACAACAAGAGCTTTGGAGAACCTGATTGTTGTCGGAGATCGGGTGGTCGTAGAAAATGATTTTGGCGGACAATCAATCATCATAGAGCGTATGCCTAGACAAAACCAATTATCACGCGCTACCTCCACCCGACCTGGCGGCCAATTGTTTGAACAGGTTTTAGTGTCCAATGTCGATCAGATTGTGGCAGTGTTTGCGATAGCTAATCCAGAGCCAAAATGGAACTTATTGGATCGATATTTGGTGATGGCAGAGGCTGTGGATCTTCCCATCTGGATAGTTCTCACGAAGATGGACCTGGCAGAATCATCCCAACAGCAACCAGAAATTCAAGAAGTATTGGATACCTATCAACACATTGGCTACCCGATTTTATTCACGAGCAGTCTTAATAAGCAAGGTATTTACGAATTAATGCAGATATTAAAGAATAAAAATTCAGTGTTAATCGGAAAATCCGGTGTTGGGAAAACTTCACTATTAAATGTGTTGCTACCTGAAGCTGATTTCCAGGTCAACGCAGTGAATGCCATCACAGGCAAAGGTCGCCATACCACCTCCGCCATGCGTTTGTTACCCATCGATGCGAATTCCTCCTTGATAGATTCACCGGGTACGCGCGAGTTTGGTCTGTGGGATATAGACCCAGATGACCTGGACTGGTATTTCCGTGAAATGCGTCCTTATATTACCCAATGTAAATTTAAACTGGATTGCCGGCATGAGGATGAACCTGGTTGCGCTGTGCGACAGGCGGTTGTGAATGGAGTGATCAACCCGCGTCGTTACCAAAGTTATTTAAGGTTGAAAGAGGATTTTTTGTTATGAAGAATCAGCTACATTCAACTTTTGAACGCATTCCTGGAAAGTCCAGGACGAGGATTTTTCATGGATATCGAAAATTAGTCCATACTGATCTCTATCAGCAGGTGGTAGGTTTTACCTGTATGCACTGCAAACAAAGCATCAGTTCAGATCCAAAACTGTCCGGTGTGAATAATCGCAACCATTGTCCATATTGCCTGACCTCAAAACATGTCGACTTGTTCAAAGCAGGAGATCGCTTGAATGCCTGCAAAGCCAGCATGCGCCCAATGGGGTTGGCATGGAAAAAATCGAAAAACAAATATGGTTCAGGGTTAGGGGAGTTGATGATTATTCATCGTTGTGATGCTTGTGGTGAATTATCACTAAATCGCATTGCCGCGGATGATCGTCCGGATTTGATCCAGGGCTTGTTTCGCGATACCATTAATTTACCGACCTCGCTTAAACACGAGCTCATACAGAAAGGGATCCAACCATTGTTGAGGAAGCTTCAATCACAAATGCAGGCATGTTTATTTGGGAACACTCATTGGTGAGCAATGCTTTCGGATTGAGGTCTTACCAATTAGGATGTGAGTTTGCGTTTTTCCTAAAGAGCATCGCACCTTGTTTATCATTCAGCGTTAGCCCCTTAAAATAAGTATAATGGGAATCAATCAGGAGAATCAGGGTCTTATGTTCACGCTTGACGCGAAAAGAATTTATCAGCCGTCGATTTTTAACCAGGAGCCACGAATTTCGATTGAGTCCGGTAACATCTACCATCTTGGGCAACAACCAAAATCTGTGCGTCATTTGCAAGCCTGGGAGTACGATCTGGTGCCCGGTTTCATCGATCTGCAAATCAATGGCGCCTTCGGATTTGACTTCACCAGCCAGCCCGAATCGATCTGGCAAGTAGGTGAGCGCTTGCCGCAACTGGGCATCACCACCTGTCTGCCGACCATTATCACCAGCCCATTACAAAATATGCAAACAGCGCTGCAGGTTTGGAAAAAAGGCCAACCCGCTGGCTATCGTGGCACGTATCTGCCGGGGTTGCATCTGGAAGGTCCTTTCCTCAACCCCAAAAAGCAGGGAGCCCATTCTGCAGATCTCTTCCAATTCGCAGATCCACAACTGGTGCAGGGTTGGACTCCGCAAAATGGGGTGCGCATGGTGACGATCGCACCCGAAATCCCCGGCGCGGTCAATCTCATTCTGAGCTTATCCCAGCGGGGTATTGTCATCAGCGCCGGGCATTCCCTGGCGGATGTCCATCAGGCCCGTGCCGGATTTGCAGCTGGGATCCGCTACGCTACCCATCTGTTCAATGCCATGACACCAATTCAGACACGTGAGCCGGGGTTGGCGATGGCGATCCTGGATCATGAGGAAATCTCCTTTGGCATGATTGTGGACGGTTTGCATGTCGCACCAGAACTGGTGCGGCTGGCATGGCATTATCAGGGACATCAACGCCTGACACTGGTCACGGATGCAATGGCTGCCCTGGGAATGCCCGCTGGAGTTTACCCATTGGGTGATCAAGAGGTTCAGGTAGATCGATTCTCAGCCCGACTATCTGATGGCACGCTGGCTGGCAGCATTCTGACCCCAATCAAAGCCCTGCATAATCTGCAAAATTTCACCAAATGTTCTTTTCAGGAAGCACTCTCCTGCTGGACTACCAACCCTGCCCGGGTCATGGGGTTACCGGATCGGGGAGTGATTCGTCCCGGTGCAGCCGCGGATTTTATTCTGCTCTCCTCCGAACAGGAAGTGGCAGCTACGTTTATAGCCGGAGAGCTGGTGTACCAGGCACCCTGGGCAAACCTGGCCTGGGATTGAGCGGGAAGCCGGGGAGAGCCTGACGATGACGAAAAAGCGTACTTTTTTCCGATACCCACTGCTGCTGGTGGCGCTTATTATCATTCTGCTGTTTTTCTCACCATTCCTGCTGTCCTTGATAACCAAAACGGCGTTGTCTGTTGTGGATGGCTTTCAGGTGCGGGCGAATTGGCTGAATAGCGCGGAATTGATCAGTTCAACCCCGCGCTTGCAATTCCAATTTTCTCAGGATGTTGAAGCCGAAGCGGTTTCTGCTGCCTTTTTCAGCATACCGGAAATTGCTGGCATCTGGACCTGGCAGGAAGCTGATCTGGCTACCTGGCAGCCCGAGCATCCTATTCCTGCCGGTCAATTGCTGCGTTTTGGGTTTCGGGATGCGGCTGACCAGGCAGAATCATCCCGTCGCCGCCTGAAAGCAGTAAATTGGCAAGCCTTCATTCGTGAACCTGAAATTGTATATTTGAAGGGAGTACCCGCCGGAAAAGAGCTTTTTAAACTTGCGCCTGCCTTACCAGGAGTTGAAACACAACTGACACAAACCGGGGGCAGCGTACTTGACTTTACTGTCTCACCGGATGGGGAGCAGATCCTGTTTTCAAGAATGAATGACCAGAACGGCATCGATTTTTGGCTGATGGATCGCGATGGGCAATCTCAAAATCTGTTGCTGGATTGCGGTGTTGATCGTTGCACAACCCCTGATTGGAATCCGGTCCGGGATGAGATCGTATTTAGCCTGCAGGCAGCGCAAGAAAATTCTTCCCGCCTGGAGTGGGGTTTGCCCCAACCGTATCTATTGAATTTGGTTTCTGCTGCCAGTACACCTGTATTCATTGATGAAACAAAACCAGGCTATGATCCTATCTGGTCTTCCCACGGACAATGGCTCTCACTGTGGGAGGGGATGGATCAGGGAATTATCATACTGCATGCCGGCAGCAGGGAGATCGGGTTTAGTGACCCATCCGCCGAGGATACCGGTTGCTGGTCACCGGAAGAACGCTTCTTCTACTATTCCGACGTCAGGGATGAGGGGCTTCCGATCGTCTCCATTATTTACCAGGTGGATATTTTAACCGGGCTGCGCGATTATTTTACCAGCAGTGATCTTTTTGATCTGGGATACAACTATTATTATCCAGTCTGTCATCCCGGTGGGCAGGGTTTGTTAACGGTGGTGCAGGTTGATCCAAAAATCCCACAGCGCGAACTATGGTGGATCCAACAGGATGGTTCTTATCAGGTCATTTCCAGTGATCTCAGCCAGATGGTCACCCAATTTTCATGGCACCCGGATGGGAGTCAGGTTCTCTTTTTACAGGACAGCTTAGCCGGCCTGACAGATGGTTCACAAATGCTGATCTGGAATCCGGATCATGACGACGCAATGCTTGCGTTGGCCGACCAGGTATTCAGACCGCACTGGTTACCATAGTCGTTCTGCTGCCGATCTGAGATGCTTGCCCGAAAATTTTAAGGATACGTTCTATTTTATACCCTTGAAATTTAGAACATTTTGTATGATAATAGAACAATATTTCTATTATAAAAGAGGTGAGCATGCAGGAGTTTATCAATATTGTGAAATACGAGCACATTCATGCCTTGATTCAACAAAGGAGATTTCAGGAAGCGACCGCCCTGCTGGAAATACTGATTCAATTTCAACCTGATCACCCGCGCTGGTATGAATTGCGGTTGATTATTGCCAGTCAGAATTCCAAAGTGGATGAATACCTGATCTGGTATGCGTTGATCCAGGAGCAATTTCCTGATTCTTCCACAGCCTGGCTGGCAAAGGGTTTATACCCGGGGGTTAAAATTCAGACAGCCAGGGATGCCCTGTTGACGGCTGCGAAATTGGACCCTGAGAATCCATACCTGTTTTATTTTTTAGCGAAGACGTATCGTTATCTGGGTAATTATCGGCTGGCATTAAAGAACGCCAATCGCTGCCTGGCGTTGGATCCTCTTTTTTATCTGGTTTTATTAGAACGAATTGATTGTTATGGGCATCTGGGGAATATGACGGAGCAAATCACAGATGCGTTCGCTGCCATTTGTTATCTGGATGGAATGAATAAATACCACCTGTTTAAAAAAATTCTGGATGAATTTACTAGATATATAAACTCATCCAAAAAACTTCCACCGGGCAAAACCGATGACTGAATGGAAAATGTTGTTTACTTGCTCAATTGGTAGGTATGGTCTACCAGATTTTGTAATAATTGGCGCATCAACTTCACTGCAAATTCATCCAGCAGGTTGCCTTCTTCATCAAATACCTGTCTGCCGGGCATGTTAATTAAAACTTCTGGCTTGTTAACGAGGTGCATATTGAGATGGCTGAGCACGGAACGCAAATGGTATTGTGATCGGTCCGTACCCCCGCGGCCCCCAGCTCCCAGGATGGCTACAGGTTTATGGTTGAGAGGACTGGGCTGTTTGTTCTCGGATCGCGATGCCCAATCCAGGGCATTTTTTAGCACACCGGTAATTGAGCTGTTATACTCCGGGCTGGCAATTAACAGCGCGTCTGCATTTTGAATGGCCTTTCTAAAATCGATCACTGACTGGGGAAAACCATCTTTTTCCACATCCTCGTTGAAAAGGGGAATATCATTCAATTCGATGGTTTCATACGTTGTCCCTGCAGGCAATAAATCACTGACAATATCTAACAGTCTGCGGTTGTATGAACCTTTTCTTAAGCTACCAGCAAATCCTACAATATGTAAATCTTTCTGCATTGTTGTGATCCCTCCCAGAATCTAAATCATTATTTTGATGAAACGAATACCTTTTCGTGTTTCCCTAATTTTCGTAATAACTCACATAATTGTTGTTTTTCTTCCACACTCAGCACTGAAAATTGTTTTTCAATCTCGCGCACATGATTGGGAAAAATCTCTTTGATCAGGTGCATGCCTGACTCAGTCAGATGCACAATAATCTTACGGCGGTCATCGACTGCCCGTTCCCGTTTTACCAGATCACGTTTTTCGAGATTGTCTATTACCGTGGTCATATTCGAATTGCTCTTTAATATCTTCTCACCCAAAATGCTTTGAGCCTGGGGACCCAAATGATACAGAGCCTCCAGCACACCGAATTGGCTGATGGTGAGATCCTGCATGGAACCAGACACAGATAAGCGCGCAGTAATCGTATCGTTAGCGCGGGTCAATTTAATATAGCTATCCAGTGCCAGTTCTTCCTCGGGCGTACCCTGAAAATGTGTAGGCATAGTAACCTCCTGATCAAACTATTTCACATCGAAATAATACTGCTAAAACCATCCAATGTCAAATCAGTGTAGAGGTTTGGGAGATGTCTGTTGAGGGGATTTACCCGCCGATCTGGCTCATGGTACGGTTGGTGGCAATTTCACCCTGTGCTAATCCGTGTCCCCAGGGTTTCCACCAGATGCCATCCAATATCAGGTTCCGCAAATCATCCAGTGTGGCACCCGCGCGCAGGGGGGTCAGCAAATCCACCTCTTTTTCCTTTAATAAGCACAAGCGTATTTTCCCATCCGAAGTCAGGCGGGCGCGTGTGCAGCCAGCGCAGAAGGGATTGGTGACCGAGGAAATAAATCCCAGCGTACCTTTGGCACCCGGCAGGCGGTAAAGCCGTGCTTCACCATCCAGCATGCCATGGTTTAATAATTCTGGTTGATCCAGTTTTGAACTGACCAATTCCAGGATTTCTGCGTCGCTGACCACCAGATTGGTTTGAAATTCCGTCTGGCCGGCAAATGGCATCATCTCAATAAAGCGCACCTGCCAGTTGTGTTCGTAGGTGAGATTCGCCATGGAGACGACATCATCCAGGTTATGACCACGTACCACCACCATATTGAGTTTGAGCGGGGTCAGCCCGACCGCTTCGGCAGCCTGAATCCCAGCCCAAACTTCCTCGAACTTGCCCCAGCGGGTCAGGGATTTGAAACGGTCTGGGTCGAGGGTGTCCAGGCTGATATTCACCCTTTGCAATCCGGCTTCCTTTAAAGGTGCAGCCAGTTTCCCCAGCAGAACCCCATTGGTGGTCATCGATAATGAGCGCAAACCGGGTGTAGCAGCCATCTCGCGCACCAGGTTGACTACCTGTGCACGAATGGTTGGCTCGCCGCCGGTCAGGCGGATTTTATCGAACCCCAATGATGTAAATAAGCGCAGGAGTGTGATAATTTCATCGTCCTGCATCAGTTCAGCATTTGGACGGAAGGTCATGTCCTCTGGCATGCAATACAAACAACGCAGATTGCAGTGGTCGGTGAGGCTAATTCGTAAATAATGGATATTTCTTCCAAAGCGATCGTCTGGCATAATACCTCATCACCATGATACCACTATTTGGATGAAATTTATCTTAATATTTTGTTAAGAAACCATTGCCTTTCAAAATTTTTTTAAAGCTCACTCTTTGCAGGACTGAATCGCATCCCAGGCAGCATTGGAGATTTTAGCCCAGCGTTGTCCGGCTGCGCGATCAGATAACATGCCATTGGTTGTGAAAGCGATGACCATCCCGGCAGTGCGGTCCGCCCAGACCATGCAAGTGCCCATTCCGAAAGAACCGAAGGTGGCAGCACTGCTTCCGCAACCCATGGACCTCAGGCGTGGATCGGGGTCGCGATGTTGTCCACCGCCCATGATGAATCCCAGCCCCCAGTTCATATTTGCGCGCACATAGGCATCATATCCGTCATATTGTGAGGAAGCTGCCGTTGCAATCGTTTCCGGCTTCAAATAACGGATTCCCTGATACTCGCCACCATCCAGGAGCATCTGAAAAACTGCAGCCAACCCGCGTGCATTACTGTGCAATCCTGCTGCCGGGATCAAGGCACGCCGAATCAGATGACGATTAAACAACCAGGCGGTATTGCGCATACTGTCACTCATGGAGATTACCCGCGGTGAGGTATTCTCTACTGCAGGAGGTACCTTCATCCAGATCTGGTTCAGCCCCATCGGTTCAAAGAAATGGGTTGCCAGATATTGATCAATGGGCATACCGGTCACTCGCTGCACGACCTCACCCAGGATAAAGCCAAAGTTCACCAGGTGATAGGCGGTTTGTGTTCCGGGAGGATAGACTGGCTGATAACTGGCTACCCGGCGGGTCACCAGATCCCAGAATGGCCACAGTGGAATTTGTGTGTACAGATGCGGGGCGGGAATCCCGGCCTGATGCAGCAGCGCATGCCGGATCGTGGCGGATGCCTTGCCTTTTTGCCCGAATGCTGGCCAGTAGTGTGCGATTGGTACATCCAGTTCCAGCAGTCCTTCATCCAGCAATTTCAGGATGGCCAGGGTTGTAAATCCCTTGGAAACCGAGAAGGTGAGGTAAGCTGTCTCTGGTGTATTGGCTGGTGTATGCGGTGCACTGCCATGTAAGTCCACCACTCTTTCCCCTTGATAATTGACAACCAATTGAGCGGAAACCCCCTTGGGGTGCTCGCGTAACAGTTGCTGAAACGTTTCCTGAATGATGTTAAATGAATGGGTCTGCATAATCTGATTGTACACAAGGATCAATCATTTTGCAGAAAAATTGGGAGGCGGTTTATCAGGGCAAAGCATTGGGCTTGTGACTTCCTCACCGGCAACGATCCTTTTTCTCGGGACATCGGAGAATGTGCACAGCCCTGAATTGGTGAAATATGGTTTTTAACCACAGCGACCCAATGCTGCCCCTTCCTTATGGGGTGCAAACCGAAATTGATTGAGATCAGGAAACAAAGTTATGCACTGATCCACTCTATAGGTACCAGATTCTCCACAGCCTTAAATTCAGGATCACCAGTGATGATGATCGCCTGTTCTTGTATGGCTGCTGCCACTGCAAAGGCGTCTGCATAAGACATGCTGTAATTTGCCTTCACATGAGCAGCATCAAAAACCAGCTCGCGACTGGCTTCAAGTAATTTGATCGGCAGGCTTTCCACAAGCGCCAGGACACTTTGCGCTGAAGACAGTCCTCGTTCCCGTTCCACGATGTAAAGCACTTCTCCCAGATTGATCAGGCTCATCGTGACCTGGCATTTTCCAGTGTCGGCCTGAATCAGGATGTCCTGCACTCGCAGCATACCCGACTCATTTTCCAGAAAAGCAAGAAATGCAAAGCTATCCAGCAGGTAGACTGACTTATTGGGACTCACGTTTCCGTTCCTCAAGACGTTCATCCAGGAGAGCTTGTGTCAAGGAATTGCCACCTTTTAGCATTCCGGCCCCCTCCTGGATGGGGTTTTTCAGCAGGGGAACGATCGCCAGCACGCCGCCGTAATCGACCACCTTTAGGGTTGCACCTGGTTTTAACCCATACTTGGCCCGCAGAGATGCGGGAATGACCACCCAACCCTTTTGAGATAATCTGACATTCATGAGTGCCTCGCTTTGTTATACTTTTGATACAGAAAGTATAACACAAAATTGCTGCGTTGCCTTCCATTGAATCGAATAATTTGCAGCCCAATAAAATCAAAAATAATTTAACTCACTGACCAGAGGTCAATCATGGTGACCGATGAAAAAACAATTTATTAAAAAACCTGTTGGCAGCGATTATTGAACGCAAGCAATGAGTGACAGAAAAACCGTTTTCTCCGCATGGCATTCGACCGATCTATTACCCCCAAAACCTATCAGGTCTGGTGAAAATCCTATAAAATGATACTCATCAAAGGAGATCAATATGATCCAACAACCATCGGTATCGGAAACCAAATACATGAATCATTTTCCTGAATTCATCGAAGTTTCGAACTTGCAAAAGAGCTACACTTCGGGGGTCGTTCAAACACAAGTATTGAAAGGCGTTGGAATGAAGCTGGGGCAGGGGGAGATCGGCGTCATTTTAGGCCCATCTGGTTCCGGGAAAACTACACTGATGAATATCATTGGTGGTATTGACCGGGCAGACAATGGCAAAGTGATGGTAAATGGAATTGAGGTAAGCAGCCTGAGTGACGACCAACTGACGGACTTCCGGCGAGAGCATGTGGGTTTTGTCTTTCAGTTTTATAACCTGGTGCCCAACCTGACCGTTGGAGAAAACATCGAGGTGGTGTCCAATATCAGTAAATCACCGCTCGCTATCGATGATATATTAGCAGCGGTCGATATGCAGGAGAAGAAAAGCCGTTTTCCACGCGAACTCAGTGGGGGTGAGCAACAGCGTGTCTCTATTGCCCGCGCGGTGGTTAAGAACCCGAAGCTGCTATTGTGTGATGAACCAACGGGAGCATTGGAATATGGCACCTCGCACAGTATCTTAAAACTTCTGGAACAAGTGAATCGGGATTTTGGGACCACCATATTGATGGTTACGCACAACACGGCAATTGCGGCAATGGCCAAGCGTGTTTTTAAATTGCGCAGCGGAGAGATTGTTGAAGAAATACTTCATCAAACCACCGTACCTGCTGAAAGGATCGAATGGTAATGCCTTTATTGCATAAAACCTTCCGAACGATCATGGAAAATAAAGCCCAGTATCTTGGAATTTTCATCATGGTGCTCGTCAGCAGCATGTTGTTGGTTGGAATGACGATGGTTGCTGACAATTTGGGACATATTTTCGAATCTTTTTCTGCCAATAACAGGCTTGCGGATGCGGAATTCAGCACTGACACCGCAATCGATATCGATGCCCTGGAAAAGCGCTTCAATGCCATCATCGAACAGAGCAGTGTGGCCGATTACGAATCACAGCCGGGACAGACACTGAGAATATTTTCCGAGAACAGCCGTTTGAATCTACCTGCAGTGATGGAAGGCAATGATCTGACTGGCAATGATATTCTGATTGACCCGCAATTTTCTGCCGCGAACGATCTGAATGTTGGTGACTCTCTGATGATCAGGGGCAAAAGCTATGAAATATCCGGGATCATGGTACTTCCGAACTATATTTACATTGTTCGATCGAAAGAGGAGATGATCAATGATCCCCAGTCTTTCGGTATCGCTGTATTGAGGAGACAGGACCTGGATCGTTTGCCTGACAAAACAGATTTTTATGCGATCCGCTTTAATCAGCGCGACAACACGCATGAGCAAACGATCTTGTTCAGGAATTATCTGGTAACAAATGGAACGACGCTTACCCACTGGGAGAGCACGGAAAACAACAACAAAGTCACCGTCGTTGCACTGGAGGTCAGTACGCTCACCACCATGAGCAGAGCGGTTCCCTGCATGCTGCTGGTGCTATCCATCATTCTGATCAGCATCCTCTTGAAGCGCATGATCCAGAGAGAGTCAGTTGTGATCGGAACACTCTATGCACTTGGCTACCGAAAATCAGAGCTTTTACGCCACTACCTGGTGTACCCATTCCTCATGGCAGGTGTGGGCGGTGTACTGGGGTCCCTCTTGGGAGTCGCGATGGTGAAACCCATGCTCGACTTCCTGATGGAGGCTTTCACCATGCCTGTGGAAACTTACCAATTTAATATTATCCAGTTGGTGGCGGGAATGGTGATACCGCTGACGGTGCTGTGCCTGGTATCCCACTTTGTTGTATCGAAGCTGCTGACCATTTCACCGGCGGAACTGATGAAAGGTGCCAGGGTTTCGGAAAAATTAAACTTCTTCGAACAGGCAATACAACTGGACCGCTTTCGTTTCAATACCAAGTTTCAAATCCGCGAGCAGGTCAGAAGTCTATCGAGAACGGCATTTCTGCTTTTCGGCATTATCGTGGCAACCATCTTGTTGTTATATGGGCTTACCCTGCAAAGCTCTTTGGACTATATGTTAAATGAAGGCATCGCAGCACTTTATCAATTTAAATATGAATATGTATTCAATGAGCTACAAACCAGTGAACCTCCTGCAGGATTTGAACAGTACAATGCAATCACTGTCACTGCTGAGCAAGACAGGAACTCCAACTTTTACCTGGTTGGCGCGCTCTCACAGTCCACTCGGTTGCAGCTTAAAGATGGTTCGGGTAAAAAACTGATTCCCGATCGGATGATTATCACCAAATTACTGGCCGACAGGCTGCGTGTGAGCAAGGACGATGAAATTCGTGTCATCGGGGATGAGGATCTGAAAGAATACACTCTGACCATTGATGCAATCGCCGATTCAGCAGCCGGTGAATTCATGTTCATGCCTTTCGATCAATTCAATGCAGTGATCGATATGCCCGATGGTTCTTATAGCGGTATTTGGGGTGATGAACAGTTGACATTCCCAGATGGGGTTATCCGCAGCAAAAAGTCGATGGAAGCAATTGCCGCAGGGATTAAAAGCCTCATCAGCCAGACCGGCGGCCTGGTCTATACCCTGACGATATCTGCTTTCATTTTAGGTCTGATCATTATTTTCCTCGTCACGGGGATGATTATTGAAGAAAACAGAAACACAATTTCCCTGTTTAAAGTGTTGGGATACCGTGGGAAAGAAATAAACAAACTTATTCTTTCCAGCAATACCTTGGTTGTCGTGCTTGGTTATATGATTGGTGTTCCGGTGCTGCTCGCCTCGGTCTCGGCACTGATGCAAAGCCTGGCAAGCAGCATGCAAATGACCATCCCCGCTCACTTGAGCATCTGGAACATCCTGTTGGGTTTTGTCATTGTGATGGTAACTTATCAGGTGGCACAACTGCTGAGTAAGAAAAAAATCAACCGGATACAGATGAGTGCAGCGCTGAAAGCTGGAACAGAGTAATTTTTGTCGATGGTATTCTATTACCCCAATGCGCAAAGATCTGAACTGGGATTTACATGATTTTGAAAAGGGTTTTCATGATCACCAGATCCGAATTCCATGGTTTTAGGATTGGATGATTGGTGAGGAAATCCGGGTGGGTAGGTGCTTGCTATTTATTTGCCGATGATGGATTGGAGGTAGGTCACTTATGGGACCAATCAGACAAAGTATTAGCAATTCGAGAGCTTTTGGTGCATTGCACTTAGGGATGAAAGAGTTTACACACATCCTGGAAATGTAGATTAGTAATCAATCTATAAGGAGTGTATCGCATTTGTATACCATAATAATCACAGTTGGAAAAAATCTTGGATAATTGAAGTGGTTCGGTTTGTAATGGGCTGTGCAGAAGGAGCGGGAGGTTTTTAAGACTTGGCAGCAGACGCTTTTTCACCGAAGTGCACCGTACTCCTGAATCGAGGATGTTGTTTGTTCATGGATAGTAAAGGTGGTTTTTGATTACCCTTAAGTTCATTCAACCTTGATACTTTTGTGAAATTTATTTTTGCGGCGAAGGTCAATATTACGAGCTTTCAAAGTGTTTCGAAAGGATAAAGAACGCATTTAATAAATTTTATGCACTTGTTGATTGATGGAAGATTTACTATAATTATAAGAACATTAGTTCTCGTTATTATTCCAAATTAACATTATCTAGGAAGTAAAAAATGACCAAGAAATCAGTTAAAGAAACTATTTATGCTGCAGGCATGGAGATTGGTATCTATACCGAAGATTTTCAAAATGATTATATCTCGATAACAGATATGGCTCGATATAAGAGCGATGACCCGACAGCGGTCATTTCTAATTGGATGAGAAATAGGAATACGCTTGAATTTCTAGGGCTTTGGGAATCACTCCATAACCAGAGTTTTAAACCGCTCGAATTCGAGGGGTTTAGAAATCAGGCTGGTTTAAATTCTTTCACATTATCACCTAAAAAGTGGATTGAATCAGTTGATGCAATTGGTATTGTTTCAAAGTCCGGTAGGTATGGGGGTACTTATGCTCATTCTGATATAGCTTTTGAGTTTGCATCTTGGATATCTGTAGAATTTAAACTTTATATTATAAAAGATTATAAACGCTTAAAATTAGATGAAAACAGCCGACTATCATTAAATTGGAATCTAAATCGTGAGATCTCCAAATTGAACTATAGAATTCATACTGATGCAATTCTTGAGAACTTGATTGTTCCTCATCTTACACCTAGTCAAATCTCCTGGACCTATGCAAGTGAAGCAGATGTCCTAAACGTTGCCTTGTTTGGTATGACAGCCAAAGATTGGAGGTCTTCGCATCCTGAGTCTAAAGGCAATATTCGCGATAATGCAAATTTGAATCAATTGTTAGTGCTTTCTAATATGGAAAGTTATAATGCAATCTTGATTGAAAAAGGAATGGCACAATCTGAGCGATTAATGGAATTGAACAATTTAGCGTCAAAACAAATGCAAGCCATTGATAGATTTGGCTCTGCTGAGATAAAACAGCTTGACTCAGAAAAACAAAAGTTATCTGAAAAAAATTAATCCCTCCCCCCAAATGCAATCACTCCCTGACATGACGTCAGGGAGTGATTGATTCGGAGGGAAATGAAAAAATTAGCAACTCATCAGGCAATGATGAGACACTCACAAATGATTAGTCGAACTTATATCCCAACTGCTCCAGAACAGCTACAGGGAACTCAAAGCGGACTGTCTTTTCGGGGTCAACGATCTGGCAGAACTTGAGTTCACCCGCCAGGCTCATTAACATGCCGGCATCATTCACCGGCAGCCCCACAAATTCGGTCAGAAAGCGTGCCATGGCGTGGGTGGCGTCGCTGGCAGCTTCATCCAGGGTGGGGGCAGAACAAATAACGGCAACCAGTTCATCATTGCGCAGGAAGGGGGTCGGTAGGCCTTTCAGCCTGTCCACAACCTGCGCACGAAAGCGCAATTCACCGGGTGTTTCAGCACCACAAATGACCACTTCGCCATCTCCCATGGCAGCATGAAAATCACCGGCACCAAACATGGCGCCTTCCACACCGACTGTGAAGTACAGGCTGGCACCTTCAGTCACCAGCGTGCAATCCATATTGCCGCCATGTGCTCCGGGAGTGCCATTCGGAACGGATCCACTGGCCGGAGCAACCCCGATCACCCCAATCATGGGTCTCTTGGGAACGCGCACCCTGTCTTTATATACCACCGTATCACCGTCCAATTTCAAAACGACGGTCTCCATTTCGGTGATGAGTTCTCCCAGAGCGCCTTCACCAGGTAGGGTCACCATGACGGATTGGTCGGCAATCTTCATTTGCAGCAAATCAACGCGCAGTACATCCCCAGGTTTTGCACCTTTCACCGATACCGGACCGCTGGCCGGGTTAATATGCTCCCAATCCAGGGAATCCAGCAAATCAGCAGATGTTTTGAGTTGCCCTTCAAAACAATCATGGGTTTCCATCACTACCTCTTCACCCTGCTCCACTTCTAAAACGGGTGTCAGTTCCGGGTGAAAGGCGAAAAATACTTGATCACGCGATACTCTTTTTGTCATTGAAAACTCCTTTCTATTGCAACAAACGAAAAATAAATTGTTCGGTGAGATTGCCTAAATTGTATTGATTTAATAACATGCCAACCAGAATGATGGCCAAGATGCCACCCATGAAAATATAATCATTTTTTTGAAATTTAAATTCACGCCGGAAGGTGCGTTTGCTGATATTGTAATCGAAGCCACGCGATAGGATGGCAATCGAGATATCCTGAGAGCGTTCCAGCGTCGCCAGGAAGATCGGAATTAGCAAAGCGGTCAACACCTGAAGCCTGCGGACAAGATTTTTTGGTTTGACATCATAGCCGCGAGCTTTCTGTGCATCAGTTATTTTTTGGGTCTGCTTGGTCAGCAAGCCCACGGTAGAGAAACCCAGGGACAAGGCCATGCCCATTTCAGGCGGCAAACCCCGCGAGGTAAGTCGCTGGACGGCATACGCCAGCACCAGACAGGCCGACAACATAAATAAGGTCTGGGTGAGGGGATTGGGTAACCAGGTAATCGGTTGGCTGTTCAACACCAAAGGCAAAGAAGCCACCAGCATCACCAGCGCAATAACCAGAATGGTCATTAAATCATTGATCGAAAATCTACGCTTGCCTTTCTCCGTAACGGTTAATGCAATTTCCACGGGAGGGGTGCTGTACAACATCAAATGCACGGACAAAACCACACTGAAAAATCTGAAGAATACCGCTACCCCCCGCACCAGGCCTTCTATTGTGACCGGAATCCATTGTTTGAAAGGAATCAGGTAAAAAAGAAAATGGGCATTTTTGGGGGTGAAAAACAGAATTTGAAAGAGCGAGAAGGTGAAAAAAATTACCACCAGCACTCTTAAATTTTGATTTAACAATTGGCGATCCACTGCCCTGGTACCCAACCAATAAATCAGTAAAAACAATATTGCCATTAAAATCGGATCCATGATGATAACCGAGACGAGTGTCACACCAATAAACATTAACAATTTTGTGCGTGCATCCAGTCTATGGAGGACAGAATTTCCTTTTTGATATTCAATTGCCATGTTGCACCTCAATGATCTGATCCAGATATGTCTTCATGTCTTCATAACCGACCGTCCAACGCGGGACGCCCAGGTCGGAAAGCTCAACCGCCAGTTTGGTGAGTTCTGGTAAATCCAGGGCATTGGCCTGCATCAGGGGATGATCCAGCAACAATTCCTTAATAGAACCATCATAAGAGATACGGCCATGTTGTAAAACCACCGCCCGTTTGGCAAACAGAGCAGCATAGTCGATGCGGTGGGTGATCAGCAGAATGGTGGTTCCCATCTCATTTAAGCGTTTGATAATGGCAAAAATCTCCTCGATCATTTCCGGATCCTGCCCGGTGGTCGGTTCATCAATCACCAGAATTTTGGGTTTGAGGGTCAATACCGAAGCCAATGCTAATCTTTGTTTCTGACCTTTCCCCAGATCAAAAACTTCCCAATCGATTTTGTCACTCAAATCCACGATCTCGAGTGCTTCGCGAATGCGGCTATCATATTCAGCTGGATCAACATTATGGGTCTTCAAGCCAAACATCATTTCATCTTTGACTGTAAAAGATACGATCTGATGGTTGGGATTCTGAAAACAAAACCCAACATCCCGCGCCAGAATATGAGTTGGTGTTGCAGCCACATCCCTGCCGGTCACAAATACCTTTCCTTGCGATGGTTGTTGCAGGCCGATTACATGCCGCACCAGGGTTGTTTTCCCGGAGCCATTGCGCCCTAAGATCGCGACCAGTTCGCCGGCTTTGATGCTGAGATTAACATCATGCAAGGCTTCTTTGTCTCCATTATAGGAGAAACTGACGTCCTTAAATTCGATCACCGTTTCACCCTCATGCTGGTGACCGTTCTGATACGGTTTGGCTGCCAGCGAGTTAAGCGCATGCTTTTGACGGAGTGACTGATGGAATTGCAGGGGTGTCAAGGGCATATCGGCCAGCTGATAATGATCTGCCAGACGCATCACATCCGGTCGTTTGAAAACCTTTGGAATATCACCCTGCGCGAGGACATCCTGCGTGGGTCCTTCACGTACAATCTTACCCTTGTCCATGATGATGATACGCTCCACCAATGGTAAGGTCTCTTCCAGGGCATGCTCAACGATTACCAGTGTTTTCCCGCGTTGACGGGCGACCTGCACCACCAGATTGAGAATGGAAGCACGCCCGGCTGGGTCCAGGTTGGCCAGGGGTTCATCCATAACGTAGATTTCAGGATGCATGGCATAAGTAGCGGCAATCACACAAGCTTGTTGTTCTCCACCGGAAAGGTTGTGTGGCTCCCGCTGCTCATACCCGACCAGTCGGGTAGCTTCCAAAGCTGCCTGAATGCGCAGGTTGATCTCGTCACGTGATATGCCCAAATTTTCGGGCCCGAAAGCAATTTCATCGAGCACATTATTGGTTACCAACTGACTCTCGGGATCCTGAAAAACCATCCCCACCAGGGAGGCCAGACCGCCCACACGGGCTTTGCGGGTGTTGAAAGGACCAACTGTAACCTCGCCGCTCAGTTGTCCATCGTGATAATGGGGAATCAATCCGTTGATGCAGGCGCATAAGGTGGTTTTGCCACTTCCTGCCGGGCCGGTAATCAAAACAATTTCGCCGGGCTGAATGGTTAGATTAATTCCATCCAGCGCTGGGGTTTGGCTGCCAGCATAGGAAAAAGATACGTTTTTAAATTCAATTGGGTATGTCATAAACCTACTTCTTTGTCTTCCAGGCCACTACGTGGTAAAGTGGCCTGGAAAGGGCTTCTTCGTTTTTTTATTGTCGTTACCACAACGGGCGTTTAAACCGTTCTGGCAGAGCAGTCATAATAATCGTGGTTACAATTACGGTTAGGGCAACCTCAGGTAAACCACCCAGTTCAAAAGCACCCAGGAAAGGCAGGAAATTCCCATATTCGGGATCGGGGTAGAAGATGAAAATTCCAACCGCAAATAGGGGGATTACAATTAAAATATAATAGACGACAACCTGGAGTGCCCAGGCAGCCAGACTGAGTGCTTTGTTGTTGCGGAAGCGCCAACTGAAATTTTTATACGCAAACCCGCTGAAGATACCTCCCACGACATGCGCTAAGAGACTGGCCAATGGAATACCAGGCTCTGCGATGCCAGCCAGCAAGCCAATCACGATGCCGCCCATCGGACCGGTTAGCGATGCACCGATGGTGGTGAAAATTTCGCGTGGATCGGTAACAACCGGTGTTCCCGGAATGGGGATGGTGACACCGGCCAGAACGAGGGCTAAGGCTGCCCCTCCAAACGCTGCTGCGACACCCACCTGACGCGCAGTCAGAACGGGTTTTCGTTGGGCATTAACCAAATTCATTTCTACATTTTCTTGCGACATTTTTATTCTCCTTATTAATGATGATTGCATGAATTATTTTTGGGGTGCGGTTGTATCTTTGGTGGGGGACCTCCTTTGTTGTCTGGCTGATTTTCTTCTCCTGATGGTGTAACAAAAAAGCCACCTGGTTGTAGGTGGCTTTTGTTCAAAACTTATTTGTTTTTTTTATGCAGGTCTTTGCCTGATTCTGCCATCCCACGGTTTATTGTTTCGCATCATAATAATGACCGAAATAATGTAATAAACAAAAAGAAGGAAGAAAACAGAAATAGACATTTGGATCTTCAGATGTTACCCTTTCAGGAGATAGGTTTCCCCTATTATACAGGGGAAAAGTGATCTGTCAATAGCATTGGTGAAAATGGACACAATTGGGGTAGGCTTTTAGCATTTAGCTAAAAGCTGAAAGCCTAAAGCTAAAAACCTACAGGTCAAATTGCCGTAGGTGTTGTCGGGGTACGGTCCGTGACCTACCCCGGATTCGGAATAAATAACCCTGGATTTGTTCCAATCGACCTGGATTGTTTTTGGTCATCCTTGCGCTCGCATTCACACTATTGGTCATCAACGGAATTCTGTCCGATTGAAAATTCGTTCAGATCATTACCGTTCTGCTTTCAAAATACTTATCCCTCCAAAACAGCGATTTGGTATCAACTGGAAATCAACTCACATTTCACGTCAGGCAGGTCTGGGGCGGGAGAGTCTGAATAAAGCTTTATCTCCATAGGGTAATGCTGAATTTGCAACAATTCTTAAAGTGATTAAGGCGTTAGGTCTGCAATTACATGTTGTTCCAACAGAGCATCCCGGATTGCCTGGTGAAGAAAGTAACGCTTTTCTCCCTTGCCATTTTCTATCGAATCACCTTGACCCGTCTGAAATCCATAACCCTAAACCCTAAACCCTAAATCCTAGTATGTTTAGAGCGGTATTGTAGTAAGGAAAATTTACTACGATAATAAGGTAAGTGGATCCGGCAGACCGACTAATCCTGGGTACCAGATACCGTAATTTAGCATGGTCGCCGGATCCGAAAACCTTATAGCCCGAACAGTTGACTGGATCTTGAATCCGAATCTTGCTAGTGTGGGCACTTTGATTATAGCGTAAGGAGAAATTAAAATGAATACAAATACGGAAATTATTGTCGGCATTGATATCTCTAAAAAGAATCTGGATATTCAAATCCAGGAAGATGGGGCTTATTTCACCTGCGGAAATGATTTAATAGGCATCGATAAACTGGTAGAAAAGTGAGCAGTGTCCATCCCGCGCTGATAGTACTGGAGGCAACTGGTGGCTATGAAAAAGGATTGGTCTCAGCACTCGTCGAGGCAGAGTTGCCAGTGGCAATGGTTACTCCTTCGTGGGTCCGTTTTTTTGCCAAGTCGTCCGGTACTTTAGCAAAGACCGACAAAATAGATGCCAAGATGCTGGTGCGCTATGGTCGCGCCAACCACCCCCCAGTTGTGATTATGCGCTCGAAACAGCAAGAAGATTTGTCAGAACTCATGACGAGACGTAGCCAGGTATCCTTGGCGCTGATCACTGAGAAGAATCATTTAGAAACGGCCACTTCCGCAGTTGTAAAAAAGTCCGTTCAGGAAAGCATTCTCTTTCTAAAGCAGGAAATCGAGAAATTAGAGTCAGAGATTGCTGAGATCATCAAGCATAACCCAACGCTAGAGCATAATGAGCAGCTGATCTCCAGTATTCCTGGTGCTGGAAAAATTACTGCTGCCATTCTATTAGCCGATTTACCTGAGTTGGGTACCCTTGACCACAAGAAGATTGCAGCCCTGGTGGGAGTAGCTCCCTTCAATCGCGATAGTGGGTATTATCGTGGCAAACGACGCATAAAAGGAGGGCGTAAGGCAATCCGCAAAGTGCTGTTCATGACAGCCCTTACAGCTATTCGATGTAACCCGGTGATAAAAGAATTCTATGAGCGGCTTTTAGCCCGCGGAAAGGTCAAGAAAGTAGCTATTGTTGCTTGCATGCATAAACTGCTAACCTTTATAAATGCAATGATCCGCTCTCAAACTCCATGGAAACCTAAAATTGCCTCTTGACATTTAACACAGTTGCTAAATCCTAAACCCTCAACCCTCAACCCTCAACCCTAAACCCTAGCCCCTAAACCCTAAACCCCAAAAAACCTTTCAATTTTGTAAGCTGGTCTTGATCTTGCAACAATAGGTTCATGCCTCCGTTCGTAGAAAGCCGATCCGATGAACCTGACTGAAATATTTTCCAGGGCATTTAATAAATTGCCCCTCAATATCAAAGAGAAAGTAACCATCCCCTATTTATTCCTGGCGATCATTTTATTGTTTGGCGCTGCCTATGTGGTCACCCAGGTCGTTTTTGATACGGTCGAAGAACGTTTCACGAATCAATTGATAGAATCTGGCAACCTGGCAACCTCCAGGATGGTGGAAGAGGAAGACCAGATGTTGAAAGTGTTGCGTCTGTTGGCGTACACGACCGGAGTTTCAGATGCAATGGCGCAAAATGATCCAGAAACCTTGCGCACATTGTCCTTCGGAATCATCGTCAATCACCAACAGGAAGCGGTGGAATTCCTGGATAAGGACGGAAACAGGGTTTTATCGGTTAGCCACCAGTTGGATGGAAATATTGAAGATTATGATTTCAGCACCGGGGGAGGCAACATTTTTCGCGAGCAGGTCTTTGTGCAACATGCCCTCCTGCAGCATCAGGATCATCGGGGTGATAAATTCGCCGGATTTGTGAACACCGGTCAGGGAGATTATTTTTATGTGGCAGGCCCAGTATACACCGCCGACGATGAATTTGTCGGTGTTCTTCTGGTAGGAACATCATTGTCTACCCTGGTAAACCAGTTCCGTGAGGAAACACTGGCGCAAATAACCCTGTATGACTATGAAGGTCAGATCCTGGCCAGTACGTTTACAACCCCTCTGGAACTGGCAGACCAGGAAGTGCGGGACGTCGTGCTTAATCAAACCCAGGCTGCTTTCATTCGCTCCAGCAGCAGCCGGGATGTGAATGTACGAAATATCGGATACCGCGAATTATTAACCGCATGGAAAGCGCGCGGGGATACCAATTTGGGGGTGCTGGGGGTGGCGGTTGGGGAATCTTTTCTGGTTAGCACCACGCGGGTGACACGCTTACAAATTACGCTGATGACCGGCTTGCTGCTTTTGCTGGTGTTGATTTTTGGCATTAATTTGTCGATATTAATCACCCATCCCATTCTGAATCTGGTGGAGGCATCCAAGAAAGTTAAGGCAGGTAATCTGGATGTCAAAGTGGAGACGACCAGTAAAGATGAATTGGCGTTACTGACCGAAAACTTCAATCAGATGATCCAGAGCATGCGTGATTCAAAGAAGGAAATTATCGCCTCCTATGATGGCACGCTGGAAGGCTGGTCAAAAGCTTTGGAATATCGCAATGAAGAAACCAAAGGACATACCGACCGGGTTCTGGAATTGATGATGAAAGCTACCAAAGCGTTGGGAATGGATGAATCAAAGCTGGAGCACATTCGCAGAGGTGCTTTGTTACACGATATTGGCAAAATGGGTATCCCGGACGTGATTTTAAATAAACCATTTCCATTGACGGATGCAGAGCAAAAGATCATGCAGCAGCACCCTGTGTACGCCTGTGAGATGTTGAAGGATATCCCTTTCCTGAAGCCAGCCCTAACCATTCCCTACTGCCATCATGAGCATTGGGATGGTAGCGGCTATCCCCAGGGTTTACGGGGTGATGAAATACCGGTTGAAGCGCGGATTTTCGCCCTGGTGGATGCCTGGGATGCCATTACGACTGATCGACCCTATCGAAAAGCAATGTCCAGGGAGGAAGCCGTTCATACCATTCGGAGTGAAGCAGGAACCCATTTTGACCCTGATATCGCGGAAAAGTTTATAACAATGGTGTGTGACTAAATTACTGATCCAATTTGGATGTATCAATGAGACTAGTTTTGATAAAATTTAACCCCGGGGTACTTCTTCAAAACCTTTATTGGGCAGGCTCATTGATTTTAAGTGTTGTGATTGTTTCCAGTGTGGCAGTTGGCACTTATTCTACCTTTCAGGTAAATAAAGAAGAGAAATATTTTGAAATACCGGTGGTGGTTCAGGCTCTGGGAGAAGCCAATTATCGCGATGGGGTCGAGGAATACGCCTTCCCTGGGGTGGAATTATCCATCGTCAATGAAGTCATGAGCGACTCTGCACCCAGCCTGGTGGAGGAGGAAGGATTAGAAGAGCGTATTTTGCTGGTTGAAGAACAACTGCAACAACCGGTTCCCCTGGCAACCAACCCTCCAGAGAATAATGAGGGTGAAACCGTCAACCTGCTCCCCACGCCGACTGAACCAAATTTCCTTCCTCAACCTACCAATATCCTGGTGTCCAGCCCAACGATAACCAAAACCAATGCTCGTTCCGCAACGGCTGCCAATACGGTCGTATCAGAACAAACAGCGACCAACACATTGATACCGGTGACCGGAACCAGTACCAAAACATCCAGGCCCGAAAATACTTCCACCAATACTCCTGTGTTACCTTTCACACCTTCGTTGACCAGCAGCCCCACCCAGACTTTCACCTTCACTCCCAGCACCACCCATACCCTTACCGCGACGCTAACCAGCTCGGTGACGCCATCTTTGACTTTCACACCCACATTCACCGCTACAAACACATTGATGCCATCATTAACACCATCCTTGACATCAACGTTTACACTGACCCCCTCCCTGACCAGCAGCCCAACCGAAACCTATACCTACACTGCGACACTGACCAGCTCGGTCACGCCATCCTTGACGAATACACCAACATCCACATCAACACATACATTCACGCCAACGTTCAC
>SWCA01003472.1_pt1 | contig 29607 bp, 25 predicted proteins | sample 4692961 | NCBI WGS metagenome assembly SWCA01 (sample SAMN10267275, study PRJNA491770) | bioreactor metagenome | isolation source: DHS bioreactor inoculated with | place: Japan: off Shimokita Peninsula
CAGTTTATGACCGGCTTGCATAAGCTATTGAAGCCTGAGCAGCATGTGTTTCGAAAGTTGGGACTTTTCTATAGCTATATTATTAAGATCAACCGGAAAGTCAATCCTTCGTTTCTTCCTGACCTGAAAAAAGTGAATGTAATGCATTTTCGCACGATTCAGGAATTCAGGAACGACAAGCTTTTCAATATCGTCAGACCCATTGTTGAAGAGGGGATTGGGCAGGAGCTTTTTCGGCCCGATCTCGACATAAAATTGGCTTATCTCCATCAGATTTCGAAGATTGATGGCGGAATTTTAAAAGGATCGCCGGAATACAACCAGGCTCTGTTTAGTGACTCAATTTACAAGCTGATTATAAATGATTTGATTGGAATGACAAGCTTGAAAGGACACCAGGTAATTGAAGGACAATACGAAGAGATGCTGCTGTTGATAAAGGAATGTGACCAATCGATTTTACAGAAAACAAAACAGAATAATTAAAACACGTTCAGAATGAAAATCAGAAAACAGATGACAATGGCAGTTCTGGCCATGCTCTTCCTGTTGCAGGGAGCTGTGGCTCAGGACCGTTTGTCGATCGATCTGCAGGAGGCGAAAGAGCATGCCTTACAGTACAATAGAAGTTTGCGAAGTTCGGAGCTTTCGGTCTGGCAATCGCAGGAACAATTGAAACAGGCCATTGCGGCTGGTTTGCCCCAAGTCAATGCGACGGCGGATTATAATAACTCGTTGGGTGCCGAAATTTCTATTCAATTTGATGAAAGCATGCCAGCATCGCAAATTCCGATTGATCCGACCAGCAGTTTTAACCTGCAAGTGGGACAGTTGATTTTTAGTGCCAACTATTGGATTGGTATTCGATCCGCGAAGTTGTATCACGCCATGTCGGAGAAAAGCCTGGAGAGAACAGAGCGCGATGTTGTTGGTCAGGTGGTGAACAGTTACTATTTAGTATTGGTTGCCGGCCAATCTCTTCAAATCCTGGAAAGTAATGTGAAGAACCTGGAGGCGGTTTATGAGAAAACGAAGCCAATGGTTGATTTTGGAATGACCGAGAAAGTCGAACTTGACCAGCTATCTGTCCAGTTAAATTCCTTGAAAAATGCGGTTAAGTCTGCTGCACGTCAGTATGAGATGGCTCAAAACATGCTTCGCCTTCAGTTGGGGGTCGCGGCTGTGACTGAACTCGAACTGACAGAATCACTGGGGCAGATCCTCCGTTCGAATGAATTGGACGCAGCCTTGACAGATCCCTTCACTGTGGATCAGAATATTGATTTCCAGTTGATGAGTGTTCAGGCACAAATGCAAGAGAAACAGGTTGATATGCAGAAAGCCAACTATTTGCCGACGGTTTCTGGTTATTATTCATTCACACAGAAACTGCTAAAACCGGCCTTCGACATGACGCCCAGCCACATGATTGGCTTGCAAATGAATATTCCGATTTTTTCGAGTGGCGAACGGCGATCGAAAGTGCGACAGGCTAAAATTGAACTGGAAACGGTGCAGAACGAAAGGGCACTGCTTGAGGATCAACTGGACATTCAATATAAACAGCTCAGTTTTAACCTGCGAAGTGCGCTTGATAATTTCGAAAATCAAAGCCGGAATGTTGAGGTGTCGCGTGAGGTATATGAAAACCTGCAACGCAAATTCAACCAGGGGCTTATTTCGAGTTTGGAGTTGACCAGTGCTGACAATAATTACCTGAAAGCGGAATCAGAATATTTACAGGCAGCACTTGAGGTGTTGCAAGCACACATCGAGTTAAAAACACTATTGGGAGAAGTAAAATAAACAATTAAATAGAGTTGAAAATGAAACAATTAAACACATTTATAGGACTGCTTACCGTTTTGTCCATTTCGTCTTGTTCGGTACCAAAGGAGGAAAGCGGAACAAATTCTGAAGCTAAACGGGTTGTTGAACGTGTACGCATTACAACACTTGCCAAACAGGAAATTACGCGCACCATTGAATATTCAGCAAGCCTGGAGCCGTTCAATACGGTTCACATGGTTCCTGCTTCGCCCGGACGAATTGAAGCGATCCGCGTAGAGCTGGGCGACCGCGTTAGCAAAGGACAGGAATTGGTCCAGATGAATGACGCCCAGTTGAATCAGGCCCGGATTCAGTTAAATAACTTGAAAGCGGACTATGCCAGGCTAGATACCCTGAAAAAGCTGGGGAGCATTGCAGAGCAGCAGTACGAACAACTTCAGGCTCAATACGAGGCGGCGAAAGAGAATGTAGACTTTCTGGAAGAGAATACACTGCTGGTCGCTCCGTTTAATGGGCTGATTTCGGGCAAGTACCACGAAGCTGGTGAAATGTACTCCGGCTCGCCGATTGCGGAAATTGGCAAAGCCGCCATTTTGACCATCATTCAGGTTGACAGGCTGAAAGCCATTGTCAGTATTTCTGAAAAATACTTTCCAAACATCAAGAAAGGCATGTCTGTTTCTGTGGCTTTTGATGTATATCCTGGAGAAACGTTTAACGGAGAAGTCTTCAGAATTGCTCCAGCTATTAACCCGCAAAGTCGTTCGTTCGAGGTGGAAGTCAGTATGGATAACCCAGTAGGGAAGCTACGTCCCGGAATGTTTGGGCGCGTAACCATTGGCCTCGAAAATACTGAGGCAACGGTGCTTCCGGCATTAGCCATCCTGAAAATGCAGGGATCAAACGTGCGCTACTTGTTTGTTGAACGGAACGGTAAAGCCAAACGAGTGGAAGTAGCACTTGGCAATCGGTTTGACGACAAGGTGGAGGTAATTTCGAGTGAATTGCAGCCGGGCGATCAGATTATTGTTGAAGGGCAGGCCCGCTTGCTTGATGGTGCAGAGGTGGAGGTGGTGAACTAGAGGTTTGCCCGAACATTTTAAAATAAAGCAATTGAATTATGAGTATATATAAAAGTGCAGTTGATAAGCCCATTACGACTTTCATGATCTTTATTGCGGTGGTGGTGATGGGCATTTTCTCACTCATTAACATTCCGGTGGACTTGTATCCGGAAATGGAGCCGCCTTATGTTTCAGTCATGACGACTTATGCCGGAGCCAACGCTTCGGATATTGAGACCAATGTGACCAAAGTGCTGGAGGATGCCCTCAATTCAGTGGACAAGCTGAAGGAGATGACTTCCACTTCTTCGGACAATCTTTCGGTAATTTCGCTGGAGTTTGAGTGGGACGCAAATCTGGATGAGGCGACTAATGATATCCGCGACGTAATTGACAGGATCTACGATAACCTGCCGGAAGCGGTTGACCGACCTACCATTTTTAAGTTCAATACCAGCATGTTTCCCATTCTTTTTTATGCGATTACGGCCGACGAAAGCTACCAGGGACTGGAGAAGATTATCGATGAAAAGGTGATCAACCCATTGAATCGCGTTGATGGTGTTGGCTCGGTGGCTATGGTTGGTACGCCACAACGGATGGTTTATGTTGATGTAGATCCGAAGAGGCTGGATGCTTACAATCTAACACTGGAGCAGCTTGGTTCCTCGATTGCCGGCGAAAACCTGAACATGCCCTTGGGGAATGTGAAAATGGGTAAGCTGGATTACCAGATCCGGGTGCAAGGTGAGTTTTCCGAGAGCGAACGGATCAAGAGCTTGGTTGTTGCCAACTACAACGGAAAACAAGTGTACCTGCGCGATGTTGCAACGGTGCGCGATACACTAAAAGATGTGACACTGGAAGAAAAGATCAATGGACAGACCGGTGTCCGGATGTTTGTGATGAAACAATCCGGAGCAAATACGGTGAAAGTGTCACGACATATCAAGGAGCGGCTCGAAGAGTTGAAACCAACTTTGCCTCCTGATATCCAGATTCAGGAGATTTTTGACTCATCAACATTTATCAAGGGATCAATCAATAACCTCGCTTCAACCTTGATGTATGCGATGATCTTTGTGGTTTTGGTTGTGCTGTTTTTCCTCGGACGATGGCGGGCAACTTTCATCATCGTTTTAACGATTCCTATTTCGCTCATTGTCGCATTTATTTACCTCTATATTACGGGTAACTCAATGAACGTTATTTCCCTGACTTCGCTATCGATCGCGATTGGGATGGTAGTGGATGATGCCATTGTGGTTCTGGAGAATATCACGCGGCACGTGGAGCGGGGTGCCAGTCCGCGTGAAGCTGCTATTTATGCGACCAACGAAGTTTGGTTGTCGGTGGTTGTTACTACACTTGTTGTCGTAGCTGTTTTCTTCCCGTTGACCCTGGTTTCCGGAATGACAGGTGTGTTGTTCAACCAATTGGGCTGGATTGTAACCATTACTGTTGTAACCTCAACGTTTGCTGCTATTTCTCTGACTCCCATGTTGGCTTCGAAATTCTTAAAACTGAAGAAACGTCAAAAAACACGGAAGTACGGATATGAAAATACAATTGAAAAATGGCTTGGCAAGTTGGATCATTTCTATGAAATCTTGCTTCGGAAACTGATGCACTACAAAACAATCGTGGTGCTTGCTACTTTCCTTATTTTCTTTGGCTCACTATTTCTGATGAAGTTTGTAGGGACAGATTTCATGCCCGAGTCGGATGAAAGCCAAATTACGGCAAACATTGAGTTGCAAACCGGGTTACGTGTAGAAGAAACGGTAAAGGTTACCCGCCAGTTGGAGCAGGTGATTCGGGAAAGATATCCGGAGGTTGAACTAATCGCTTCTTCATCCGGTTCAGATGATGAAGGTGGTTTTATCTCCATGTTCAGCACGACCGGTTCAAACATCATCAACTTCACCCTGCGCTTGTCAGGTTTGGATGAACGCGACCGCACGGTTTGGGAGATTGGTGATGACTTCAGGGCCCAGATTGCTTTGCTTCCCGAAGTGGTCAATTCAACTATTTCAACCGCATCGCAAGGGCTTGGCGGCTCGGGCAATGTGGTGGACTACGAAATATACGGCTATAGTTTTGATGTAACCAATGCTTATGCGGAACTGGTGTTTGATCGGATCAAAGCTATGGATGGCGCACAGGATGTTTCCATCAGCCGAAAAAACGATAAGCCGGAACTGCAGATTGTACTCGATCGGAATAAACTTTCGGAACATGGACTGACCACAGCACAGGTTTCCACTTTGGTTCGAAACAGGGTGAACGGTTTGATTCCATCGTATTTTAAAGAAGAAGGAGAGGAGTATGATATCAAGATTCGGTTGGAGGAGGATTATCGGAACTCCATATCCGATATGGAAGAGATGACCATCATGACTCCGGTTGGAAACAAGATTAAATTGAAGGAGTTGGGGAAAATAGTGGAGTATTGGTCGCCTCCAAGCATCCAGCACAAACGCCGTGAACGTTTGGTGACCATTTCGGCATCACCAAACAACATTTCCTTGGGTGAATTGGCCAGCCGTATCAAAACCGAAGTTGCCGATCTGGAACCACCTGCCGAAATTGTTACTTCGGTTGGTGGAGCATATGAAGATCAGCAGGAGTCCTTTCTCGACCTGGCCATGTTGCTTGGATTAAGCCTGATTTTGGTGTTTATTGTGATGGCTGCTCAGTTTGAGTCATTACGCATGCCGATTATCATAATGGTTTCTATTCCATTTGCATTCACGGGGGTCATCTTGGCTTTGGTTCTCACTGGAACAACCCTAAGTGTTGTAGCTGCCTTGGGAGCAGTATTGCTGGTGGGAATTGTGGTGAAGAACGGTATTGTTTTGGTCGATTTTATCAACCTGATGCGAGACCGGGGCGTGGAACTATATGAGGCAATTGCCATTTCCGGGAAATCCCGTTTGCGTCCGGTGTTGATGACTGCCGCGACTACGATCCTGGGGATGCTCCCTTTGGCCATGAGTACTGGTGAAGGGGCTGAAATTTGGCGTCCGATGGGAATCACGGTGATCGGGGGCTTGGTTTTCTCTACACTGGTGACCATGATTATCGTCCCGGTGATGTATGCGGTGCTGGCCAGTAAAGGCGAACGCCGCAAAAAGGAAAAAGTAAGGCAGCAATTTGTATTTATGGACAAGTAAAATAGTATACGATGAAAGCAGTATTTATTGTATTTAACCAGGCCAACACCGAACGGGTAGAGTATATGCTTGATCGATTGAATATCCGGGGTTATACATGGTGGAATGATGTGCTCGGCCGTGGCTCAGTCGATGGCGAACCACGTATGGGAACCCACACCTGGCCCGAAATCAATTCGGCCGTTCTGACCATTGTTCCCGATGAAAAGGTGGACGCACTTCTGGAAAAAGTCAAAAAATTGGATGAAGTCAATAGGGAAGTTGGTGTCCGGGCCTTTGTTTGGGAAGTTCTGAAATCAGTATAAAAATAGATCTTTTAGTTCTAGGGGCATTCTTCTCTTTTTTGGGAGAGGGGGCCCTTTTTTATTTAAGCTTAAGCTTGGTCATTAGGCCTTTTTAGTGATTAAAGTTTTTCTGTATCACTCGGGGGAATAAAAAGCTTTGAAACACGCCGCGGCTCAGCATAAAAAACATCATGGACAACCATAGGGCATGGGTGTCCCAAGTGGGTTGAAGTAGAAAATAGCTTGGCAGAAAAACCAGCAGGGTGGCACCGAGCATGCTATTGCGCATTTCGCGTGATGCAGTTGCACCAATATAAATGCCGTCCCAAATGAATGAAGCAAAGGAGATGATCGGTGTCAGCACAATCCAAAAACGGAAGTCGAGGGCCGTTTCAATCAAATCAGCTTGATTGGTGAGGAGGCCTAAGATCAATTCATTGGCAAACAGATAGATCAGGCTAAAACTAAAAGCCAGCAAACCGCCCCAGTAAAAAAGCAGGCGGGTCACTGTCAGAAAGAGGACACGGTTTTGTTCCCCTTTGTAGCGACCTGATAATGCTTCGCCGGCGTAGGCAAAACCATCAATAAAAAAAGCAAAAAACAGCAAGAATTGAATCAAAATAGAATTGACAGCCAGAATATGGTCGTTGATGCTGGCTGATTTCGAAGTGAAAAATGTAAAGACAAAAATCACACAGAAGGTACGGACAAAAATATCGGAGTTAACCTGGAAAAAGTTCTTCAGGGCTTTGGCATCAATTACCGCCTGCCAGTTCCAATGGCTGATCAACGGTTTGTACGATTTAAAAAACAGGAACAGCCCTACAACAATGCCCAAATACTGGGCAATAACGGTTCCCAAAGCTACTCCGGCCGCGTTGAGGTGAAAGGACTTCACGAAAATGAAGCTGAGAACAATGTTGAATACATTCGCAGCGATCGCTGTAATCATGGGGTATTTGGCATTTTGCATGCCTAGAAACCAGCCATTTAATACATACAGGCCCAAAGTGGCGGGCGCGGCCCAAATGCGGATGCGGAAATACTCGCGGGCAAGCGATTCTACTTCTTCGCTGCCATTAATTAAATGAAAACTAAGCCACTCAATCGGAAATTGCAGGACAAGAATGAGTAGCCCGGTCAGGGTTGAAATCAATATCGCCCGCGAAAGGATGTGAAAACTTTCCGGCGTATTCCTTTCTCCATATGCTTGAGCGGTAAAGCCACTGGTGCCCATGCGTAGGAAGCTGAATCCCCAGTAAATAAAGTTGAAAATTACGGTTCCGAGCGAAACAGCCCCGATGAAAACTTCAGAGTCCAGGTGCCCCATCAGCGCCAAATCGACCAGCCCCAGCAAGGGAATGGTGACATTGCTGACAATGTTTGGGATCGCTAAACGCAGTATTCTTCTGTTCACAGATTTTTTTGGCAAAGAAAGAAAAATATGCGGAGCTATTCCAAATAAGGTGTTTATGAATCGGAGCATGTGAACTCAATTTTTTGAGACGTGCTCGGGCTTGTGGTCCCGCAGCGTGTCGAATTGGGAAAACTTTTTTTGTCGCTCTTTCCCAAATGGTTTGAAGCTCAAAATTCAGTAATGGTGATAGATGTAATGATCGACTGAGCCTATTCAGGATAGATTTTTTCAATAAAATTTGCATAGATCAGATTTGGTTCGAAACAATTTACCCCTTAGATTTGTATATAAAGATAAACGAATCTGAAAATCACAAAATAATTATTGACTATGTCATTTGAATTACCAAAATTAAGTTACGAATACGACGCTCTTGAGCCGTTAATTGATGCACGCACGATGGAAATTCACCATAGCAAGCATCATGCTGCTTATACCAGCAAGTTGAACGATGCTGTTAATGGAACCGAGCTCGAAGGAAAATCAGTCGAAGAATTGCTGGGAAACGTGTCCAAGCATTCTACAGCCGTTCGGAATAACGGTGGTGGTTTTTACAACCACAATTTGTATTGGGAAATTATGGCCCCCGGTGGCGCCTCCCAGCCAGAAGGAGAATTATTAAAAGCTATAACTGATTCTTTGGGATCAGTCGATAAATTTAAAGACGCTTTTGCCAATGCAGCTGCGACCCGATTTGGTTCGGGCTGGGCTTGGTTGGTAAAGCAGGGTGATAGTTTGGTTGTTTCATCAACACCCAATCAGGATAATCCGTTGATGGATGTTGCTGATGTGAAAGGGACTCCAATTCTTGGAATTGACGTTTGGGAACATGCTTATTATTTAAAGTATCAGAACAAACGACCCGATTACATTGAGGCTTTTTGGAAAGTCATCAATTGGGATGAAGTGGCCAAACGGTTTAAAGGTTAGTTGATTTTTGGTTTTTTTCCCCGAAGCAGAGGCTTCGGGGTTTTTATTGCCCTTTTTTTTGTGAGTCATTAAAAATAAGATTATGAAAATTAATGAACTCATATTGTATACCACTTCATTGGGGGAACAAAAGGCGTTCTACACCGAAACGCTTGGTTTACCCTTGCTTGAAACTTCGTCAACAGCATTCAAAGTAGCAGCAGGCTATTCGCTGCTGATTTTCAAATTGCGTGATTACGCAACGCCCTATCACATTGCTTTCAATATTCCCTCATATCTTGATCCCGAAGCATTGGCCTGGCTTCGCAAACGGACTCCTGTTTTAAAATACCAGGGGAAAGGTTTGGTTGACTTTGTCAACTGGAACGCGCGTTCCATCTACTTCTACGATGCCGATCAAAACATTATTGAACTGATTGCACGCAAAAATTTAGGTATCCAAAGTCTGGATACTTTCGATCACCATGCTTTTTTGTCCATTAGTGAAGTTGGCATGGCGGTAAATGATATTGAAACCACCTATAAGCAGTTGCAAAAGCTGTCGGATTTTGCAATTTTCGATGGCAGTTTTGACCAGTTTTGTGCCGTGGGTGACGAGCAAGGCTTGTTTATCCTGATCAACAAACATAGGAAAGACTGGTTTCCAACTGGCGATAAGGCGTTTTCATCAGACTTCGAAATTGAATTCCAAAACCACGGGCGCTTGCTCGAATTTACTTTCCGCGAAGGCGAAATAAAAGTCACGGTCGAAAGTTAAGATACAACTTGCCGAGGTTGTTTCTCACTCCAGGCATCTTTTCGTTTTTTTAAAAAGATAACCATAACTTGTTCATCAAGCCAGTTCGATTACGGTAATTTCGGGTAAGATTCCCAACCGGCCTTGGTAGCCGATAAAACCAAAACCGCGATTGACATACAAATACTGATTTCCTTGCTCGTATAAGCCAGCCCACTGATCGTAAACATATTGCACCGGGCTCCATTTAAAACCCGGAATGTCGATGCCGAATTGCATGCCGTGGGTATGTCCACTCAAGGTGAGTGCAATATCGGGGTAGCTTTTACGTACTTCGGCTTCCCAGTGCGATGGGTCATGACTGAGCAGTATTTTAAGCGTAACGTCGCCGTTTTCGAGTCCGGCTGTTGCTTTTTGCAGGTCGCCATATTTCGGAAAGCCAGCTTTCGCACCCCAGTTTTCGATGCCGATTAGTGCCAGTTGTTGATCGCCGTGCTGCAGCACTACGTGTTCATTCATTAGCAAGCGCCAGCCCATTGCAGCATGATGCTGTTTCAGTTGGTCGAGGTTTTGCTTCTTGGCGTCGTCCGATGGCCACGAAACATAGTCGCCGTAGTCGTGGTTTCCCAACACAGAATAGACACCCAAAGGTGCTTTCAGCTTATTGAATACCCGCAAATAGGGAGCAAGTTCTTCGGCTTTGTCATTTACCAGGTCGCCTGTAAACAAAATCAGGTCTGGCTTTTGATCCAGAATGGAAACAACACCCTCGGCTACTGCATCCGGGTCGTCAAAACTGCCCGAATGGATATCCGAGATCTGCACAATGCGCAGCCCTTTAAACGCATCGGGCAGCGATGGGATTGGCACACGAACACGCCTGATTTGGTACCGATAACGATTCGTCATGCCATACACCAGCCCTGAGGTAAGCGCTGCGCCAAGAAGTAAAGCTGTTTGCGAAATAAAGGTAAACCGGCTGATAAAGCGAGCGCCTTCCGGCACGCCATCAGCCGGGCTGCTTCTAAATTGGGTAAGAAACTTAACGACATTTGGAATAACCAACAACAAATCGCCTATGAGCATAATGGCGGCCACCAGTATTTTTCCCAGAAAGACTCCGATGAGAATATTCACCAAATATTTCAAGGCCAGCGAAGGCCAGGCGCTTTTTCCATAATTCGGGAAGGCCCATAAACTCCATAAAACAGCCAGCGAGAGCATCGCGTAAAGGATGAATAGCCCCCATTGAAAATGGCTGTTTGCATTGCGAAGGACCGTCCGCGTGGCGACGAAAGAATAGTACTCAACGGCAAGTATAAAAAGACCAAAAAATAATAACTGTTTACTAATCATGTGTTTGTTTTCGTTTCTCTGAACAAATCCTGTCCGGTAGATTCAAGGTTTTGCAAACCCAATCCTCCGGCGAAATCTCCCTTAATAACAGCCAGCTTCGCCAGATAGTTGTATTTTGTTTGGCATTCAAATGGTTTACAGCCGTGAATCTACCGGAATACTTTCTTCTTTAACAAATATTTACGATTGTCTCGGGGTGATACTCTTGAGCCTGTCTATCCGGTTGATTTATGAAACGAACATGAGCTTGCTATCTGGAATCTTTTTAAATAGATAGTTGCGCGTTTTTTCTTCAAACTTTTTGGCTTTACTTCATGTTAGAAAGACGAAAATCAACACGAAGTAATAACCTTAAAATTACAGATTATGTCATTTGAATTACCAGCGTTGCCGTACGCGAAAAATGCTTTAGAACCATACATTAGTGAAAAAACTTTGGAATTTCACTACGGAAAACACCACCAGGCTTATGTGAATAACCTGAACAACCTGATTCAGGGAACGAAGTTTGAAACCGCTGATTTGGAAACCATTATTAAGGAATCGGATGGCGGAATTTTCAACAATGGGGCACAGGTTTGGAACCACACGTTCTACTTTATGCAGTTTGCTGCTGATGGTTGCGATGAACCCAAAGATGAACTAAAAAAGGCGATTGAATCGGAATTTGGGTCGGTTGAATCATTTAAAGATTCCTTTTCTAAAGCCGCGGCTACTTTGTTTGGCTCGGGCTGGGCGTGGTTGGTGAAGGATGCAGCCGGGAAGCTGAGCATTGTTCAAACCAGCAATGCGGCCAACCCCATGCGCGATGGCTTGACTCCGCTGATGACTTGCGATGTGTGGGAGCATGCCTATTACCTGGATAAGCAAAATGCCCGGCCGAAGTATATAGAAGATTTCTGGAAAGTGCTGGACTGGAAAGTTGTTTCGGAACGTTTTTAGAGTTGAAATTATGAGCGTAGAAAAAGTATTGGAAGTGATGACCGCTTCTGGTAATCCAATGAAAGCCGGTGAGATTGCTGCTGCGGCAGGCATGGACAAGAAAGAAGTGGACAAAGCCATGAATGTCTTGAAAAAAGAGGGCAAGATTGTCTCCCCGGTGCGTTGTGCCTGGGAGCCGGTAAGATAAAAAAAGGGGACTGTTTAGGTCCCCTTTTTAATTGCGAGTATTTGCTATTGATTCGCCTATCGAGTAATCTATAATAATCTCAATTTTTGTTACTCATGTGTTATTATGAAATTGAAGATTACTTTTTAAGCAAAGTTTCCATTTCTTCCAGGGTTTTTCCTTTTGTTTCCGGGACCATTTTCCAAACAAAGAAGAATGAGAGTACACTCATGGCTCCATAGAAACAGTAAGTCATGCCACTGCTAAATTCCATCATGGCCGGATAGGTTGATGAAATGAAATAGTTGGCAGCCCACTGCGCTGCAACCGCAATTGCCACAGCCTTGCCACGAATTTTGTTTGGAAAAATCTCCGAAATCAACACCCAGGTAATTGGCCCCCACGACATCATAAATGAAGCGGTGTAGATAATGATGAACACCAGCGTGCTGATGCCAATCACTTTCATAAAGGCCAGCGCACCGATGGCAAACATGCCAATGGCCATGCCTACCGAACCTACCATGAGCAATGGTTTGCGTCCCCATTTGTCAACCGTAAGAATAGCTACGACGGTGAAAATAACATTCACCAATCCCATCACTACCGTTTGCAACATGGAAGCATCCTTTTCGGCGCCCATGCTTTCGAAAATCCGCGGAGCGTAATAAAGCGCCACGTTGATTCCGACAAACTGCTGGAACACCGAGAGCAAAATTCCAATTACAATAATCACTTTTCCGTAGGCAAACAATTTGGCGGATGATTTTTGTACGGTTCCTTTGATATCCTGGAGAATCTGCAGCGCCCGTTCCTTGCCATTAATTTTGGTAAGAATTGCAAGTGCCTCATCATCCTTGTGGTTCAAAGCCAGATAGCGTGGCGTTTCGGGGACAAAAAACAGCAGTATACCAAAAATACCAGCGGGAATGGCTTCCGAAGTAAACATCCGGCGCCAGCCGACGGTGTTAATCCACTCCAAGGTTTGTCCGTTGGCAATGCCCCAGTTTACAAAATACACCACAAGCATTCCGAAGATAATGGCAAACTGGTTGATGGAAACCAAGCGTCCGCGAATATCAGCCGGAGCAATTTCGCCAATGTACATCGGGACTACAGCTGAGGCCAGTCCTACACCAATACCGCCAATGACGCGGTAAAAGTTGAATAGGTAGAGTAATCCCATGGTTGGTTCTCCCTTGGTGAAAAAGAGAAACTCGGGATTTCCGGAGCCCAATGCCGATAGGAAGAATAGAGCTGCTGCAAACATCAGGGAGCGCTTGCGTCCAAAACGCTTGGATAGCAAGCCTGACAATCCGCCGCCGATAATACATCCGATCAATGCACTGGAGATGGTTGCTCCGTGAACCCAGGAACTCAGCCCGAGCCCGTCAATCAAGTAGGCTTGTACCGATTTCTCAGCTCCGGATATGACGGCGGTGTCGTAACCGAAAAGCAAGCCGCCAAGCGTTGCCACCAAAGTGATCGCAATGATGTACAGTGAGTTTTGACCTTTCATATGCCTAGATGTAGCAGTTGATTAGTTGCTCCATCATTTCCTGTTTTCCACTGATTTGTTTTGGCTCACCAACTTCTTTGGCGATCGTATACAAATCTTCCAAGTTTAATTTACCGGTCTCAAATTCAGCGCCTTTCCCTGACTCGAATGAAGCATAACGAGCTTTGCGCAATTTCAGGTAGTCCGATTCATTTAAGATTCTATCAGCAATTACCAGAGCACGGGCGAAGGTGTCCATTCCCGAAACGTGGGCAATAAAGATATCTTCCAGATCAGTTGAATTCCGGCGGGTTTTCGCGTCAAAATTGATTCCACCATCGGTGAACCCACCAGCGCTGATGATTTCCAGCATCGCCTCGGTTGTTTCGTAAATATTGGTTGGGAATTCGTCGGTGTCCCATCCGTTTTGGTAGTCACCTTTGTTGGCATCAATTGAACCCAACATGCCGGCATCGCCTGCCATGCGTAGTTCGTGAGCAAAAGAGTGTCCGGCCAAGGTAGCGTGATTTACTTCGATGTTGATTTTGAAATCGTCACTCAAACCATTCTTTTCAAGGAAGCCTAAAATCGTTTGCGTATCGTAATCATACTGGTGTTTGGTAGGTTCCATTGGTTTTGGTTCCACCAGGAAAGTCCCTTTAAAACCTTGCTTACGGCCATAGTCACGCGCCATGCGAAGGAATTGACCCATGTGCTCCAGCTCTTTTTTTGTGTTGGTGTTTAGCAAGCTCATATAGCCTTCGCGTCCTCCCCAAAATACGTAACCTGTTCCACCTAAAGCAATGGTGGCATCAATAGCATTCTTTACCTGAACGGCTGCATTGGTGATTACGTTGAAATCAGGATTGGTTGAAGCACCATTCATGTAACGTGGGTTGGAAAATACGTTGGCCGTTCCCCAAAGCAGTTGAACGCCCGTTGCCTGTTGACGGGATTTGGCTTCATCCACCATTTTCACCAAGCGTTGTTCGATTTCGAATACCGAACCATCGCCGACCACATCGGTGTCGTGAAAACAGTAGAATGGAGCACCAATTTTGGTAATGAATTCGAATGCTGCGTCCATCCGCTCTTTGGCCGCATCGAGTTTGTCCGAAGCACCATCCCATGGAAAAACATGTGTTCCGGGGCCAAAAGGATCACCGCCGTCGCCGCAGAAGGTATGCCAGTAAGCGACAGCATAGCGAAGATATTCCTTCATGGTTTTGCCTCCTACAACTCGGTTTTCGTCGTACCATTTGAATGCCAATGGATTTCTGGACTCGGGTCCCTCGTATGTAATTTTTTCGATACCGGGAAAATACGTTTTGTTGCCTTTAAATACAGTCATATTACTAATTTTTAAGTAGTTATTTTATTGAACTATTGAATCGATGCGCTTGATTATTTATTTGCCGTTCATTGCTTTTCTCAGCTCCGCTTTCCAACTTTCATAAGCGGCTTCGTAGGCTTCCTTAGTTTTTTTGCCAGGTACGATGGTTTCCAGCTTCTTTAGATTTTCAAAAGCTTGGCCTGCTGATTGGTAGTAGCCTGAACCAATACCCGCGCCGCGTGCTGCTCCAATTGAGCCATCAGTGTTGTAAAGTTCGATGGTGGCTCCAGTAATTCCAGCTAGTGTTTCTCTGAAAATCGGACTCAAAAACATGTTGGCCTTGCCTGCCCGAATGACTTTCGCTTTAATGCCAATGTTCTCCATCACTTCCATTCCATATTTGAAAGAGAAGACAATTCCTTCTTGTGCAGCCCTGAAAAGGTGTGGCATGCCGTGTATATTGAAGTTGATTCCGGAGAAGGTGGCTCCTGGATTTTTGTTTTCCAGTACACGTTCGGCTCCGTTTCCAAAAGGTAAGATGCTTAGTCCTTCCGATCCGATTGGAACTTCAGCTGCCATGGCGTTCATTTGTTCATAGGAGAATCCGCTGTTGCCCACATTTTTGTTGAGCCACGAATTGAGAATTCCGGTTCCGTTGATGCACAGCAAAACGCCCAGGCGGTTCGCTTCAGCTGAGTGATTGACGTGGGCAAAGGTATTCACCCGCGATTTTGGATCATAGGCCACTTCTTCGCTCACTCCATAGACCACACCCGATGTTCCGGCGGTGGTAGCAATCTCTCCCGGGTTTAATACGTTCAAAGACAGGGCATTGTTGGGTTGGTCGCCTGCGCGATAACTGATTTTGATGCCTTTGGCCAATCCCAGTTCCTTGGCAGCCAGTTCGCTTACTTCACCCTGAACCGAGAAGGTTGGTACGAGATCGGGGATGAAAGAAGCATCGAACCCGTAGTAGTCAAGAACAAGTTTTGACACTTCGTTTTGCTGAAAATCCCATAGAATTCCTTCTGACAAGCCACTGGCAGTGGTTTTTATGTCGCCGCTCAGTTTCATGGCAATGTAATCACCGGGCAGCATGATTTTATGGATACGGCTGTACTGTTCGGGCTCGTTGTCTTTCACCCATTTCAACTTTGACGCGGTGAAGTTGCCCGGTGAGTTCAGCAAACTTGTCAGGCATTGTTCTTGCCCAAGTTCTTTCAGGGCCTTGTCTCCGATAGCGGCTGCGCGGCTGTCGCACCAAATAATGGAAGGGCGAATCACCTCTTGTTTGCGATCGACCATAACCAAGCCATGCATTTGGTACGAAATACCGATGGAGTCAATAGCCGACGGATCAACGTTTGATTGATTCATAACTTCAGCTAAAGCCAGCTTGAGGTTTGCCCACCACTGTTCTGGCTCTTGTTCTGCCCATCCGGCTTGCCGGGCGGTAATCTTCATTTCTTGTTTAGGGTGGAAGGCGGAGGCGATACATTCGCCTGTTTGGCCAGCCAGCAGCGAAACTTTGACAGACGAACTGCCGATGTCAAAACCAAGTAAGTACATAGTGTTTAGCTTATTGTATCGTTATTATTCGTTAAACCGTTCTGTTCTGGTATGCTGTACAAATTTAGGAGCAGCCTGGTGATTTCAAAATTCTTAAAACATGTTATAAAACATGTGTTTTCAGAATGAACTGCGCACCTTCAATTTGGTGGGTACACAAAAATTAATGGGTTCTCCGTTGCTTACGAATTCGGCGGCTTTCCGGCCCATGAGTTCAAAATCGGTTGAAATGACGGTAACACCATCTTTTACGTATTTTTTCATTGGGGTTTCGTTGTATGAGATCACACCCACCTCGTTCCCCGGAGAAAGTTTCTTCTGGTCGCACTGATCCAGAAAGCGGGCCAACATCCGGTCACTTACCATCAGGTACAGATCGCCTGGCTGAATATCGAGCAGCTTCGAATTGCGCATCACTTCGAATTCAATTTGGTGATCCCGGCAGAAAGCGTTGAAATAGTCGATTGACTCTTTGGGGTGATAGGTAAATTCAGGATAAAGGTAAATGAAGCGCTTATATTTTTTAACCAGCTCGATGTTCTTTGCAAAGGCGTCGTAAAGTGTTTGTCCAAAATCTTGATAAACACACGAATTGGTTTCGCGTGAGTGCACCTTCCAGTCGATGATCAGTAGTTTGTCGTTTGGAATTTTTTTAATGACCTCCGGAACTTGTTCATGATCAAAGTTCATGATGATATACTTGGTGTATTTGCCCACGCTTTCCTTGATGATGGTTTCAAATACATTGATGTTATAGTGGTGAAAATGTAAATCAACCGTAATGTTGTCCGGCAGATTCTCAAGGAAAGAACCGTACAGAACTTCCTTGTAAGCTTTGAATGTGTCGAGAAATAAAAATACTTTGGTGGTTGCCTTGGCCACAAAATAGCCTTTGTTGGGCACCGATTCGATTGTTCCCCGGTTTTTTAATTCAGCATACGCTTTAAAAACCGTGTCGCGCGAAAGTTCGCTTTCCTTGCACAATTGATTGACCGACGGCAGGATATCACCAACCTGTAACAGGTTTTTGCTAACGGCTTCCGTTACTGAGTCGACCAACTGCTGAAATTTGAGTTGATTGGAAGCGGGATCAATTTTAAAATGAAATTTGCTCATGCATTTAAAATCTGTGGGTGTTCTGTTCTGGTATGCAAACATACAAAAACGAATCAGAAAATTTTCTTTTTCCTGTAAAGGTCCCGGAAATTTTTTCTGAAAATTCCCTTACCTATTCAATTACCAGTGCTATCGCTTACAAGGAGGACCCCATTATTTTATATCTTGCATTCCCTTTTATTTTTTTAAAATTATCATCATGATAAAAGAATTAATTCTGAAGAACCGGAGCTATAGACGGTTCGTCGAAAAGCAACGGATTCAGCCGCGTCAATTGAAAGAATGGATTGATCTCGCACGCATGTCGGCCAGCGCACGCAATGCACAGTCACTAAAATATGTATTGGTTACCGAGGAGGCCGACTGTGCCGTCTTGTTTCCCTTGCTTGCTTGGGCAGGTTACCTGAAAGACTGGCAAGGTCCAGTGGAGGGAGAGCGGCCGGCTGCGTATTTAATCATGCTCAATGACCGGCAGATTGCTGAAAATTATTATTGCGACCATGGCATTGCTGCTCAAAGTATTCTGCTGGGAGCGGTGGAAGATGGCTATGGAGGATGCATTATTGCGTCGGTGAACCGGAAAAGGCTCAGCGAATTGTTTCGACTGGATGAGCGGTTCGAGGTGATCCAGGTACTGGCTCTCGGAATGCCAGCTGAGCACGTGGTGTTGGAAGAGATTCAAAACGATGATTATAAATATTGGCGCGATGAAAAAGGGGTTCATCATGTCCCGAAACGCCCCTTGAATGAATTGATCATCAGCTGAAAAAGAAAGGGGAGATTTTGTCGAAAAGCCGTCTCCTCATTAACCTTACTATATAATTCATAGGAGGACTTTTACCGGTCAAGCTTATTTCTTTGATGCATAAATGCCGACCCTCTTTTGCTGTCCCTTTTCAAGAAAGAATCGGTCCGGCTTGGCGCGGCATGGTGAACCAAAACTTGCCAATAATAAAAGCCGTTGTCTGTTTCGATGTTCGGTTTCAATACCGTGAGGAACCTAATATCAACCTTTAATAAACAGTGCCTTGATAATGTGACTTGCAATTTCCGGATTTTCCTTTAACCGCCGGGTGGAGTAGTTAAACCACTGCTTCCCGAACGGAACATAAACACGCATCTTGTGGCCCGCCTCCACAATTGAATTTCGTAGTTCGGGAGTTACTCCGTAGAGCATTTGGAATTCGTACATCGATTTTGGAACCTGGTATTTGTCGATCAACTTCATGGCTTCTTCAACCAGGTATTTATCGTGGGTGGCAATGCCGGCGTACATTTTATTTTTAAACATGAATTCCAGATCTTCCAGAAAATGATTGCGAACCTCCTGGTAGTCTTTGTATGCGATTTGTTTGGGTTCAACATAAATTCCTTTGCACAAACGGAAGTTGAGTGGATGTCCGTTGGATGGGAAATTGCTAAAGTTGACCAAGTCATTGAGGGTCCGTTTAAGGTAAGCCTGAATGACCAGCCCAACATGGCCGCTGAATTCTTTTTTTAGCTTCTTGAAGAGTTCAAGCTCCACACCAACGCATTGCGAATCTTCCATGTCAATGCGGATAAAGTTGTTCTTTTCGGCTGCCTTGGCAACAATCTCACGCAAGTGTTGGTAACACACTTCCTGGTCGATGAGCAAGCCGAACATGGTTGGCTTTAACGAAAAATTTCCCCGGATATTTTCGCTTGTAAAACGCTCAATGATTTCGAGGTACTGCTTCTTGTTTTCTTCTGCCTGTTCCAGGCTGGTAATAAATTCGCCCAACAAATCAATGGTGACCTCAATGTTTTGCTCATTCAGCTTACGCGATGCCTCGAGCCCTTCTTCCATTCCTTCTCCGGCGATGTATCGCTTGCTAAACAACCAAATCAGTTTTTTTGGCATGTAAGGAAGCATATTTGCAATCATCTTGTTAAACATGTTCGTGCGTCTGCTTTTTTAATTAAGTGGTAATTCAGGAATTTAAAAATACGTATTCAGACTGCTCGGTTTCAATGATGTTTATCAGCGAATAGGTATGATTTTGCGCATGTTTTTTCATCAAACATCCCATACTCGATTCCCAAAAAAATATTGAATTAAAGCTGCAATCCTAATTATAAATTTTTATTTTTGGCTCGAGTTATTTTAAACCGTAAGCAATCAAAACTGACAAGTAGTTGGATGAGGATTTTGGATGGTGGACATTCAACCTCAAAAAGAAGGTACTTGTACTCATTCTAAAAAATAAAAACTAATTAATAAAAAATGAAAAATACTTCATTGATTCTGAACTTGGTCCTGGCCGTTGCTGTTGCTGTTATCTATGTATTACATTTTAGTGGAAAGAGCAGCAATGAATCTGTTGGTGGGAATTCATCGGTAGCAACATCCAACTCTGATTTGAAAATTGCTTACGTAAAAGTTGACTCCCTAATCTTGAATTATGATTTAGCTGAAGAGTTGCATGATTCGTTTACAAAAAATCAGGAAGCCTATACCAAAGAATATACAGAGAAGCGGTCTTCGTTTGAAAAACGGGCGGCAGCTTTTCAGGAAAAAGTGCAACGTGGTGGCTTTTTGACACAAGACCGTGCTGTTCAGGAACGTGATCGTTTGGTTAGTGAGGAGCAGGAAATTTTATCTCTGGATCAGGAACTTTCGATGAAGCTTTCGGAAATGCAGTCAGCAAACAACAAACAACTTATTGATAGTTTGATGAATTACCTAAAAGAATACAATGCCAATAAAAAATACAGTTATATTTTCAATGCGGGCGACATCCTGATTGGTGATGAACCACACAACATCACCAAAGAGGTTTTGGATGCTATGAATGCCCGCTACAACGAAAAGAAATAGAAAAAGATGATATGAGTTGATGAAATCCGGGCTTTGTCCGGATTTTTTTTTCACCTAACTTCCCATGCATGAACTTTGCCAGCCGTTATATCAAACGCAACATCAATTACCCGGCTCTTATTTCCGGGCCATCCGCTGAGAGTCTTGGAATGGTCGTGGTTATTCCGTGTTACGATGAGCCTGAAATTCTAACAACAATCCATTCGATGGCTGCCTGTCAGCCGCCTGTTCAGGCCATTGAAGTGTTGGTGGTGGTAAATCAGTCGGAGGTAAGTCCGTCAGAGGTCGAAAGACAAAACGCGCAAACCATCCAGGCGCTTGAGGATTGGAAGATGAAAAATCAGCAAGCTTTTTTCAACTTAAATGTATTGGTTCCACCGTCCTTTCGGAAAAAGCATGCCGGGGCGGGTCTGGCACGTAAAACCGGTATGGATGAAGCTGTACGCCGGTTTGCTGCACTTGATAAGCCAGGTGGAGTGCTTATTTCTCTCGATGCGGATACGACTGTTGGTCCGAATTATTTTGTTGAGATTGAGAAGCACTTTCAGCAATCCGAGAAGGAAGTTGGTGCGACCATTCGGTTTCAGCACCGGGTGGATGAACTTACGGATGAAGCTCACCGGCAGGGCATGGAGCTGTACGAAACCTATCTACATTATTATAAGCAGGCGATGGCATTTACCGGGTTTCCGCAGGCCATTTACACGGTGGGCTCGGCTTTCGCCGTTCGAGCTGATGCTTACGTCAAGCAGGGTGGCATGAACCGCAAACAAGCTGGTGAAGATTTTTATTTTCTGCACAAGCTGGCGCAGCTGGGGCCAATTGGAGAAATTAACGGAACCTGTGTTTTCCCGTCGGCACGGATTTCGCACCGGGTTCCGTTTGGAACCGGCCCGGCTCTGCGAAAATGGATGGAAGGCGATGAAAGTCTGAAGCTCACCTATAATTTTCAGGCTTTCCAACACCTGAAACAACTGTTTGACCGACTACCTGAAATCTATCGAAGCAGCGATCCGGAACTGCCGGCTCTGCTCGGTCACTTGCCTTTGTCGGTGGTTTCATTTTTGAAAGCCGATGACTTTGAAAGCTCCTTACAGGAAATTCGCTCCAACGCATCACGACCAGAAAGTTTCCAAAAGCGCTTTTATGGCTATTTCAATGCCTTTAAGATTCTGAAATTTCTGAATTTTGTGCATCCTTCGTTTTATCCCTGGCAAGATTTAGATGAAGCCAATCAACAGCTAAAGTCAAGTGGATGTTGTGCTTCAAGTCAGGAGAATAGATGATTGGAAGCAGAGTATAAGGCTTCTAAAGAAGAAGTTGGGGCCATTCTCCCGGAATATAAGTCAAGAGAAGATGAATGCAAATGCCCGTACGATTGATCCTGACGCTAATTGCTGGTCTATTGGCACACCCTGCTCATGACCAGGATCGCTGCGAATCACTTCTCATCGATCCAATCACGGTCAAGAAGGGCTACCGTTTCCTGCAACAAACTCCAGGCTTTTTTCACATGGTGGCGCTTGGTTTGTGTCTGTCCAATGCTCATACGCAGCCAAAACTGTCCGTTTAAAACGGTGTGTGTCAAAAAGAGCTTGCCACTTTTATTGAGGCTATCCATCAGCTTTTTATTGAAGGCATCGTCGTTTTTATGGCGAAAACAAACCAGGTTGAACGGGGGCTGGTTTAGCAATTCAAAATCGTTTGATTGACTGACCCAATCGGCAAACTCCTGCGCCAGTCGAATGTGTTCATTAATGTGGTATTGCAAGCCTTTGACACCATAATGGCGGATAACAAACCATAGTTTCAGGGCCCGAAAACGCCGACCCAGTTGTACATGCCAGTCGCGGTAATCAATGACGGCTCCTTTCTCGGTGGCTTCATTTTTTAGGTATTCCGGTAAAATGCTGAGTGTTTTAATCAGTACGGCTTTGTCTTTCACATAAAAACAGTCGCAATCAAAATTCGTAAAAAGCCATTTGTGCGGGTTGAAAGCGTAACTCTTAGCCAGTTCAAGTCCGTCGAAATGCGCGCGATACTCCGGGCAAACAGCGGCAGACCCGGACATGGCGGCATCCACATGCAGCCAGATGTCGTATCGGCGACAGATTTCGCCAATAGCCCGAACCGGATCAATCGCATTGGACGAAGTGGTGCCAATGGTGGCGCGGCAAAAAAAAGGAATGTAGCCTTCGTCCAAATCTTTTTTAATCTGTTGCTCCATCTTCTCTGGAATCATCGCGAAATTCTCATCCACATCAATTACCCGCAAGTTTCGTTGTCCTATCCCGACGATTTTAATGCCCTTTTCTACGGACGAATGGGTATGCGATGTCACGTAAGCCACAATTTTCGGGCAACCGCCCAGCTTGTTGGTTTCGAAGTTGGTTTTCATTTCGCGGGCACACAGCAGTGCGGTAATCAGCGCATTAGAGGCCGTATCCTGAATGACACCTCCTCCCTGATTGGTGGTCTTAAATTGCTGTGGTAAACTCATCATGTCCACCAGCCAGTCCATCACATGGCTTTCCAACTCCGTGCAAGCGGGACTGGTTGCCCATAGCATGCCTTGTACGCCCAGCCCGGCTGAAAGCAATTCGCCAAGGATGGACGGGCCCGAAGTGTTGGACTGGAAGTAAGCAAAGAAATTGGGCGACTGCCAGTGGGTAATTCCGGGCAGGATTAATTGTTCCACATCCTGCATCATCGCATCAAAACTTTCTCCGTGCTCGGGAGCATTGGCAGGAAGGGTTTTTCGAATATCACCGGGTTTGACTTGCGACAAAACCGGGTAGTTTTCTACTTGCTCGTAATAGTCGGCTATCCAGTCAATGAGTTTTTTGCCCTGCTCGCGAAATTGCGTGGGGCTCATGTGGTAATTTTGTTGTGTCATGATTAATATCGGATCGTAAAATCGCTGAAATTTGTGGTCGGTTCTACTTGATTTTGGGTTAATTGGTCGGTTCGGCTGTAGCCGTTCCCTATTTTAAGGTAATCGATTAAACAGTTGATGTCTTTCTCTTCTCCTTCTGCTTCGATTTCTACTTTTCCATTGGGTAGGTTTTTAACCCAGCCGGTTATGTGGCACTCCCTGGCTTTTTCTCGCACAAAATACCGGAAGCCAACGCCTTGGACTCTTCCGGAAAGCAGGATATGCCGGGCTGTTTTAGCCATTGTTAATCGGGTCTTCCATCGGCTTTTTTCCAAACTCGGCTACTACATCGGGTTGGACGAGTGCCCAGATGGAATAAACACCAACGGCAGTGCCAACCGGGAAGTGAAACAAATCCAGTACTGACAAAATCAGAACCAGTATGCGGGCCCATTCTTTCCGTTTAAACAAGCCAAACCCTCCAATAATCCCTGGAATAGCAAGGATGACAAATACGGTAGCGACCACATTTGCTATAATAGACAGCACCAGATTGGCTTCTGGTTCATCGGTGAAATCTCCAACCAAATGAAGAATGGCATAAATTAAGAGGGCGAAAAGTATTCCAAATATGCTGAAGCCAATCTGAATGGCAGCAACAATGTTGATGTGTTTTTGCATAATATGAATTTTTGCTTAAAATTAGAAAGAATGTTTGAAACTTACACCCGGTTTGCCTCAGAGAAATGGACAAATAGAACTATTCTTAATAGCTGTTCAACAAGATCCTTGATTGACTGTTTGTAATAATATCAGATTACGGCTGTTGAAATCAGTTTTTTAGTATTTTTGCACCAGTTAAAGAAAGGAGCGTACGATGGAGTTTATTTTGGTTTTAGGAGTGGCAATTGCCTTGGTAGCACTTGCTTTTGTTGGATTGTCTATCCGGGTTTTACTGGAGAAAAAGGGAAAATTTCCAAACCTTCATATTGGAAGTAACAAACATATGAAACAGCGGGGAATTACCTGCGCTCAAACGTTTGATAAAATAGAACAGGCCAAAGTTAACCGGCAATTGACCTTTAAAAAATTGTCTCTGATTGACGAAGTTGAAGGTGGCTGTTGATTGAAGGTTTGAAGGATTGAGTTAGGAGATCGGGTCAAACATCGGGCGGTGATGATCAATCGCAGGTTTCCAGACCAATAGTTGTAGCTTAGCTTAAACATTTTTCCTGGAAGATTGGCAACCAATCCTTTAAACTCGGGGACAAGCAAAACGGACGATAATTTTTCCCACCCGCATTTTTACCTGTGACCATAGCAGGTCGATATACATTTCCTGGCCGTTTAGGGCATCTACAATGCTTTGCTCTTCCGCATCGGGTTCAACAAATAATTGCTTCTGAATTTTTGATGGTCTATCAATATTTTGCTGCCAGCCCATGGCATATTTCAAATCCTGCAGGTTTTCGATCATCGAAGCTTTATTCGATTTAATGAGTTGATTGCATCTTTTGGAGTAGTTGTCGCAACTGCGTCCCGGAAGTGCAAATACAACACGGTTATAGGAGTCGGCAATGTCGGCCGTAACTAACGAATCGCCTTTTTCAGCCGATTCCACAATGATGGTGGCATCGACCAGGCCGGCAATGAGTGGGTTTCGACGCAGAAAGTTGGTACCGTCAATCGGTGTTTCCCTCACAAAGTCGGTTACCAGTCCTCCATTTCCAAACACCTTATCGCCCACCGCACGATGCATGATGGGATAAACTTGTTCCAGTCCGTGGCCCACCACACCAAGGGTCGCGACTCCATGCTTCAGGCAGGCTTTGTGCGCCGCGATATCGATGCCATAAGCCAGTCCGCTGACGACCGTATAATCTCCTCGTTGTGCCATTTCCTGAATCAGCGAATCGCAAAAGTCGCGTCGATTGCTGGTGGCTTTTCGCGTTCCCACCATCGACAAAATCTTTTATGCTTTGAAGTTTGTCGAGCCTTTCCAATACAACAGCAAGCCCGTATCGACGCATCGTTTCAGAAGCAACCGGCTAATGATCAACCCAATAGAAAGCGGTTTGAATCTCGTTTTTTCGCACAAATTCAACTTCGGCTTCCACACGGTCCAGTACGTTGCTTTCCAGAATTTTTTGTGCGGTAATGCTCCCGATTTTGGGCACCTGGGTCAGCGGCTTCTTGTTTGCGGAAACTATCTCCTTAATCCCGCCTAGTGCGGTGATCAATCGTTTGGCGCTGGCACAGCCAATTCCTGGAGCAAGCGACAGCGCGATTTGATAAGTGAGTTGTTCGGAGTCCGTTATGAGTGGGGATCTTGGTCATTGCAGGCTGGCGCCCTACTGCCCGAGTTGTCTCTTTTCAGGAAGCATTTTACTCAAATCATCGCGAATCGCCTCAATGTCAGTGCTGCTTAAAGCTGCCAGACTGACTTCAGGGTATTCGGCTATACCTTCTCTGGTTTTGATTTCGAGGTGCAACTCATGAAACAGGAACGATCGTTCCACCACCGCCTTAAAGAGCCTCTTTTTATTGAATTCGATGGAGCTGTATTCTTTTCCGAAGAACGAAATAATGGGGTAATAGCGGATCTGCAACACTTCGCCATCTGATTGGTAATGAACGTAGTTTAAGCCCATGAATTGAAAGCCGATGATAAAAAGCAAGAAGACACCGCCATTGATTAAGGCCACCAGGTCCATCTCCTTCCAAACAAAAAACAAAATGGGCAGCAGTAACAAAACGGCTATCAGGAAAAAACCTCTTTTTATCACCCGCGATCGTTTTTGGTTAGAAATTTCCATAGTTTTTTAATGAATCGTAAATAATCAGGCCATTTTGCGAATGATTTTATCGGGCTGAGAAAATAGATTAACTTTGCCTTCTTCAAAATATAACAGACGCATGGCCTCATCAAAAATACACTCAAATATTATCTTTTCCCAAAAGGTGGCAGATGAACTCGAAAAAATCGTCGAACAATTTCCTGCCGGGAAGGTATTTCTCCTGACGGAAGAAACGCCAAAACGACTTTGCCTCCCGCTTATCGAAGAGCTGATTGACCGCCGCCAGATCAAGCAAATCAGCATTGCAGGGGGTGAAACCAACAAGTCCATCCGCTCGGTGGAACAGGTTTGGGAGTTCCTGTCAAAAAACGGTGCAGACCGCAAGTCATTGCTCATCAATATTGGTGGCGGCATGCTTACCGACTTGGGGGGCTTTGTCGCTTCAACCTTTAAGCGGGGAATGGCTTTCGTCAATATTCCAACCACGCTGTTGGCCCAGGTGGATGCTTCGCTGGGCGGAAAAACAGGAATCAATTTCAACGGACTGAAGAATGAAATAGGTGTTTTCAATGAGCCGGATGCCGTCATTATTAACACGAGCTTTTTAAAGACCATCGACTACGCAAATTTCCTTTCGGGTTATGCTGAAATGCTGAAGCACGGACTGATTAAGGATCCGGAGCACTGGGACGAGCTGATGGGGTATGATTTGGGCGATATCGATTACGTATCGCTGGAAGAAATCATTGCCCACTCGGTGGCGGTGAAGGACTGGCATGTGCAAAACGACCTGACCGAGAAGAACATTCGCAAAGCGCTGAACTTTGGACACACGGTCGGGCATGCGTTTGAGAGTTATGCCTTGCACAGCGGGCGTGCCATTTTGCATGGTTTTGCGGTAGTGTACGGAATGATTGTGGAGCTGTACCTTTCGGCTAAACGATGTGGCTTTCCGCAGGATCAGCTAAATGAAATCAGCCGTTGGCTGCTGGGTGTTTACGGGAAGTTTGAAATAGAACAGTCGGATTATGAAGCCCTTTATGAACTGATGACCCACGACAAAAAAAATGAAGGTAGCCGAATCAACTTCACCTTGATTACCAAAATAGGCGAGGTGTCCATCAATGAGGATTGCCCGAAGGAGTTGATTTTTGAAGCGCTTGATTATTACGCCAAACGATAATCCGCCGGCTGGCAGACAAGTTCCAAGTCTCAAGTTCCAAATTCCATCTGCGGACAACTCGAAACACAAAACACAAAACTCGAAACTGATAACTGAAAACTGACCATGAAATACCGTCTTTCCAAATCAGATAGAACCATCCAAGGGAGCATTGATCTTCCTTCGTCCAAAAGCATCGCCAACCGCGCGCTGATTATTCATGCGCTGAGTTACAGTCCTTATCCACTAAAAAACCTGTCGGCAAGCGATGATATTGACGTGATGCAACAGGTGCTGACTTCGAACACCAACCAATTTGATATTGGCCACGCGGGAACCGCCATGCGTTTTCTGACGGCTTTTCTTTCGCAGATTGTCGGGCAATGGGTCATCACCGGTTCGGAACGGATGAAACAGCGGCCCATTCATGTGTTGGTTGATGCTTTGAATGCGCTGGGTGCCAAAATTGAGTATATGGAGAACGAAGGTTATCCGCCACTCAAAATCTGGGGTTCGCACCTGAAAGGCAAGGTGCTGGAGCTCGATGGTAGCATCAGCAGCCAGTATATTTCGGCCTTATTGATGATTGCCCCGGTGATTGAGGGAGGCCTGACCCTTCGCCTGAAAAACAAAATTACTTCGCGACCCTACATCGAACTAACGCTGAAGCTAATGAAGCAGTTTGGCGTTCGTTCGGTTTGGAAAGGCAACGAAATCAGGGTGGACGAGCAGGCATACCAGGCACGTGATTTCACGGTTGAAGCCGACTGGACCGGTGCTTCGTACTGGTATCAATTGGCTGCATTGGCCGACGAGGCTGAGATTGAACTGAAAAACCTGCGCCTGATGAGTTTACAGGGCGACTGCGAAATTGCCAGTTGGTTCAAGGCCTTTGGCGTGGACAGCAAGGCCACCCCCGACAGCGTGATCATCACCAAATCAGCAAATATTCAACCCAAACACTTGCAGCTCAACTTCATTGAAAACCCCGATGTGGCACAAACCATGGCCATGTTGTGTGTGTTGAAAAAAGTGCCGTTTCATTTCACCGGGCTGGAAACCTTAAAAATTAAGGAAACCGACCGCATTTCGGCCCTGCAAAACGAGCTAGCCCGGTTTGGTGCCGAAATTAAGGAACCCAAACATGGCGAACTGCAATGGGACGGCACTTTCGGGCTTTCCAAAGAAGGAGTTCCCTGCATTGCCACTTACCACGATCATCGCATGGCCTTGGCATTCGCTCCGGCCGCGCTCTTTCAGCCCATCGAAATTGATGATCCCGAAGTGATTACCAAATCCTATCCCCAATACTATGAGCATCTGAAACAGGTGGGGTTCGAAGTGGTACAGGCTTAAGCTAATTTTCTTGAAACACAGAGAACAGAGGATAAGGATTGGAGGTCTCGTGGACTGCGACCATTTGAGTATGAGCCACGAATTATTTTATTGATGCAGCCATAGCCTGTTTCGATTCGTCGGGAGCTGGCGATGTTGACAGGTCACTATTCTCTTGCAGACCATTCTAACCCCCTGGGATCGGAGCGTCCTTCCGAACTTGTTTTGGAATCCGTCGTTGGGTTGCGCCGATCCAATTGGAGCGTTTTTTTTGGTACTCTGCGTGCTTCGGTTTCCGATCTGCGGATTGAACGGGGCTACAATGTCGTGTGGAATGGAGGGGATTTATGAGCAAATAACGGAATGCTAGCAACAAGTTTTGACATCCGTCAGAATGATGAGAATTACCAGTTTGTAGTAAATTCTGGAGTTATAATGAACGAGGGAATCTTAAAATGATCTATATTCGATAAAAAAACTTAACAGCTAGATGAAAAAATTATATTTTCTGTTTTTGATATTACCATGTATTTCGCTTGGTCAAGACTATACAAAAATCTATTACAACGAAAACTGGGAAGGAACATCACAAAAAAAATCCACGTACTATAGGATTTCCGGGTTTAACGATTCATTGATGGTGTTTGACGGTAAGGTTGAAGATAAGTTTGTTGGGAACGACAAAACTGAAATGATTGGTTTTTATAAAGATGGAAATAAGGATGGAGAGTTTATTTTTTATTATCCGGATGGCAACATTAAACTGATAGCCAATTTTGCAGTAAATGAAAGAGATGGTACTTGGAAGGAGTTTTACCCAAATGGGATTTTAAAATTAGAGGTAAGATACATTGATAACATAGAGTTATTAATTCATATGAATGATGAAAATGGAAATTCAATACTTCATGGTAATAAGGTGAAATTTAAGCAAAAGGGTTTGACAATGGATGGCCAAGTTTTAGATCAGTGCAGACAGGGAAAATGGAAGATAAGATCAGAGGAATTAGGTTTGGCAAAACTGAAATATGATCGAGGAAAATTAGTAAAAGGATCTCTTGCAAAAGATGGAATAGAAACTGATGTTTTCTACAATGGAGCTTTCCCATTAATTAATGATCCCAACAAATTTTACACAACAGAAAGTTTAATTTTTGAACCAGGAGCAATAATTAAAAACAACTATATTTTAGAAAGCATTCATAAAAATAAATATTTGA
>SWCA01005224.1_pt1 | contig 29557 bp, 16 predicted proteins | sample 4692961 | NCBI WGS metagenome assembly SWCA01 (sample SAMN10267275, study PRJNA491770) | bioreactor metagenome | isolation source: DHS bioreactor inoculated with | place: Japan: off Shimokita Peninsula
TCCCAATTTCCGTTGCTTTTTGAAGTAAAAGCCTTTTCTAAATTGTAAGTTTTTAATTGGTGATACGGAAAATCGAAAAGTCTGGTAATTTGAGTCATCTGTTTATGGAATTTGAAGACTTGCAAATTATGAAAAAAAAGTGATATTTAATTGTTGCCATAAAAAAAGGAGCTTAAAAAATGAAAGCTCCTTGATTTATAATTATTTAAATATTCTATTTTTTGTTTTCCAGCCATTTTCTAGCATTAACAAAGGCTTCCAGCCAAGGGGATACTTCATCTTTTCTGTTATCAGGATAATTTGCCCAATTCCATTGAAACGTTGAACGTTCTATGTGTGGCATGGTTACCAAATGCCGACCTGTTTTATCACACATCATAGCTGTATTATAATCCGAACCATTAGGATTGTGAGGGTATTCGGCATAAGCATATTTACCTACAATATCATATTGGTTTTCATCCTTTGGTAAATTGAATTTTCCTTCGCCATGGGAAATCCAAACCCCAAGTGTGGTTCCTTCTAAAGTAGACAGCATAACTGAATTGTTTTTTTGAATTTTCACAGAAGTAAATGCGCTCTCGTGTTTATCAGAATCATTGTGTACTATTTTACCATGCTGCTCATGGTCTGGGTTTATTAAATCTAATTCCATCCATAGTTGATAACCGTTACAAATACCCACAGACAGCGTGTCTTCTCTTTCAAAGAAATTTTTAATCACTTCGTTGGCTTTATCAATATATTCTTGAGTGGAGGTTTTAACCCATTTGCCATTATATTTTGTAACCAATGCAGAATCATTGGGTTTGTTTTGAAGTTGATAGTATGGGAAATCAAATAATCTTGTAACGTCTGTCATTGAAATTCAGTAAGGGTGTGTTAGTGCAAATTAGCGAAATAATAACGATTTTCAAATATGTCAATAAAAAAGATGCCTATTTCAAAATATCTTAAAAGAAAGGAGCTTAATTTTAAGCTCCTTTTTTAAAATACGTATTTAGAATACCAAAATGGCATTTTTGTTATCGCTAACTATTGCTTAACAATCTTAAAACTTTTGGTTTGGTTTTCGCTTGAAAGTTTGAGTACATAAACCCCAGTACTCAATCCAGAAACATCTATTATCGTTGCTGAATCACCTTCCATAACCTTTTGACCATGTAAGCTATAAAGCTCATAACTATAATCTTGTAATGTACTTGAGATGTTAAGCAAACTACTTACAGGGTTAGGGTATATGCTAAAGGAGTTGTTGTCTGTATGTTCTACATGTAGTGTACTGAAATTGAACAGATGCTCATTAGAAAATGGTGACCCAGCAAAACTGTGGTCGATGGCCTGTACTTTGACTATGAAATCTGTGTTAGCGCCTATGTATTCTGTTGGAATATTCCAAGTATAGCTGGTGTTTTGCATGGCATTGCCCAAGGCAGGTAGTTTGCGCCAACCATCGGTTTCTTGTGCCATAGGTGTTTTGGCATATAGTGGTGAACCATTAGGGGTTTCTTTAATAAGCACGTTATAGCTCAAGCCCGTAGTTGGGGTTTCAGTGTCTGTAGCGGCATCCCATGTGATGGTGACGGTGTCTTGATTGACGTTTGCATTGACATTTTGTGGTGCTGAAGGTACAGTATTGGCTATCGTACTATTGTTTATGTAAATTGTTGAATTAGAGTTTACTACAAGAATATCGAGATCGTCATCGTTATTATAATCGCCCCATGCTGCTGTTGAAAAAGTAACTCCAGTTACATTAGTAAAAGGCAAAGCATTAAAGGTGCCGTCTCCATTGTTGATATAAATATTTTTTGAACGAGTTAGGAGGATATCGAGATCACCATCATTATCAGCATCACCCCAAGCGGCTGATGAGCCATTAATCCCAGGTAAATTGGCTGTGGTTAACTCATTAAAATAACCATCAGTATTGATATAGATTTTTGAGATTCTAGGGTTATTATTAGTAGATCCCGTTAAGAGAATATCCAGGTCACCATCGTTATCATAATCGCCCCATGCGGCTGATGAATTAGTAACCCCAGGCAAATCACTGCTGCCAGCTATGGGGTTGGCTAATTCCGAAAAGATGCCATCACCTTCATTTTTGTAAATTTTCGAGGTTGGATTATTTCCGTCCCATCCTGTTAAAAGTATATCCAGGTCACCATCGTTGTCGTAATCGCCCCAAGCGACGGATGATAAATAGACTCCAGTTAAATTTGCTGAAGTCAACTCGACAAAACTATCATTACCTTCATTTTTATAAATTTTTGAGATGGGATTGCTACCATCGTTTCCCGTCAAAAGAATATCAAGGTCACCATCGTTATCGTAATCGCCCCAAGCGACCGAAGCAATAAAAACGCCAGTTAAATTTGCTGAAGTCAATTCAGTAAAACTATCACTACCATTATTCTTATAGATTTTTGTGGTTGCTCCACCACCATTGGGAGAGCCTGTAAGGAGAATATCAAGGTCGCCATCGTTGTCATAATCACCCCAGGCAGACGCGGATTCATTTACTGGGCTTAAATTGGCGCCTGTTAATTCAGTAAAACTACCATCACCATTATTCTTGTAGATTATAGAGAATCTCCAAGAACTACTATCACCACCTGTCAGTAGGATGTCGAGGTCGCCATCGTTATCATAATCGCCCCAGGCTACGGATGAATTATAAAACCCTGTTAAATCAATGCCACTTTCCGTAAAGTAAGGGAAAGACTCGTAGGCACCCAATGAGATAGTGGCTGTACCGTCTAGATTGCTATCGGCAATGCGGGCTTGGTAGGCAAGGTCGTAAGGTAAGGTGTTGGCACTGTTATCTCCGGCATCCAAGGCTGGGGAAGTAGGTTGTAAGCTGTAATTACCGTTTGCAGCATCCACAAACAAAGGGTCTTGGTCGATGATATTATTGCCACCACTTACTTGGTTATCTAGACCTCCATTATAAAACAAACAGTAATTGGCGGTGCCATCATCCTCACCATTACCATTGTTAAAGTTACCATTGGTGCCACCCGTATTGTTAGAAAAAATAGTATTTACGGCATGGCCTTGGCTACCGGTATTTACCACATTCAAACCACCGCAATTGATACCTGCGGTATTGCTATCCAGCGTACAATTGACCAAGTTTACCACTGCGCCATTCTGTACTTGTATGGCACCACCAGCTTGATCTGCATGGTTGTTGTAAAACAAGGAGTTGGTAAAGGTGATAGAACCATCTCCTACATACACAGCACCACCACGACCAGAGGTACCCCCAGTTATAGCTTGATTATCGTGAAACACGCAGTTGTTGATAATGTTGTCATTGCCTAGATTATAGATGGCAGCACCCAAGTTGCCAGAACCATTGTTACTGTCATTGGCATGACCATATTCTAGTGTAAAACCATCTATGGTAACATTGCTACCCAATAACTTAACAATGTTGTAGCTATCACCAGCGTCCGAAGTGGTATTATTGTTCAAATCGCCACTTAAAATGGTGGGGTTTGCCTGCCAGTTGCGCTCATCGACACTGGTTTCGGTACCATTAAAGCCACCTAAAATAGTGGCGCCTTGAGGTAGGTTAAAAGAGTCTTCGGGAGTAGAGCCCGGTTTATACGTACCAGTAGCTACCCAGATGTCGCCACTGAAACAAGCAATACTCAAAGCATCTTGTAAACTGGTATAAGCATTGTCCCAACTACTACCGTCATTCGTGCCAGTGGCACTAGCGTTGACATAGATTTGGGTTGGAATAGTGGTTAAATCTACTGAAAAGCTTACAGCAGCAGAAAACGCCGAACCTGCATAGTTATGGTCTATGGCCTGCACTTTAAACTCAAAGTTAGCCGTAGTCCCACAGTATTGATCGGGTAGTTTCCAAGAATAGCTGGTGTTTTGCATGGCATTGCCCAAAGCCGGTAGTTTACGCCAGCCATCAGTTTCTTGTGCCATAGGTGTTTTGGTATATAGTGGCGTACCACTTGGTATTTCTTTAATAAACACGTTATAGCTTAAGCCAGCACTTGGTGTTTCAGTGTCTGTAGCAGCATCCCAAGTAAAGGTAACGGTGTCTTGATTGACAGTTGCACTCACATTTTGAGGTGTTGCGGGTGCGGTGTTGGTTACTGTGCTATTGTTGGTATAGATTTTTGAGATACTTCCTGATGTACTACTGTTGGTTGTTCCTGTCAAAAGGATATCCAAATCCCCATCGTTATCATAATCGCCCCAAGTGGCGGATGATTCACGAACTCCAGTTAAATTTGCTGAAGTCAATTCGGTAAAACTATCATGACCTTCATTTTTGTAAATTTTAGAGGTTGAATTATTTCCGCTCAATCCTGTTAGAAGTATATCAAGGTCGCCATCGTTATCATAATCGCCCCAAGCAACGGATGAATCAGCAAATCCAGTAAAATTAGTAGTGGTTAACTCATTAAAATAACCATTAATATTTTTGTAGATTTTTGCAATGCGGCCACTATTAGTATCCCTTCCTGTTAGTAAGATGTCGAGGTCGCCATCGTTGTCGTAATCACCCCAAGCTACGGATGAATTACCAGCACTATTTAAATTACCACTACCAGCTATGGGATTGGTTAATTCGGTAAAGGTACCATCGGCATTGTTCGTGTAGATTTTTGAGATACGTCCACTTGTAAGGCCATTTGTTGTCCCTGTTAAGAGAATGTCCAGATCGCCATCATTATCGTAATCGCCCCAAGCGACGGATGATTGACGAACTCCAGTTAAATTTGCTGAAGTCAATTCGCTAAAACTGTCATTTCCATTATTGGTGTAGATTTTTGAGATTGCATTACTACCGGTATCTCCTGTCAACAAAATATCCAAGTCGCCGTCGTTATCATAATCGCCCCAAGCGACGGATGATTGACCAACTCCAGGTAAATAGGCCGAGGTTAATTCACTAAAATTTCCATTAGAATTGGTATAGATTTTTGAGATTTTATTATTGCCACTAGTATACCCTGTTAAGAGGATATCCAAGTCGCCATCGTTATCATAATCACCCCAGGCAACAGATGAATCATAAATTCCTGGTAAATTACCTCCACCAGCTATGGGATTGGTTAATTCCGTAAAATTATCGTTGCCATTATTGGTATAGATTTTTGAGACTACATTACTACCATCATATCCTGTTAAGAGAATATCTAGGTCACCATCATTATCATAATCGCCCCAAGCTACGGATGAATCAGTAACTCCTGTTAAATTAATGTCGCTTTCCGTAAAGTAAGGGAAAGACTCGTAGGCACCCAGTGAGATGGTGGCTGTACCGTCCAGATTGCTATCGGCTATACGGGGTTGGTTGGCAAGGTCGTAAGGTAGGTTGTTGGCGTTATTGTTTCCGGCATCCAAGGCTGGGGAATCAGGCTGTAAACGAAAACCGTTAAGATTACTAGTATTGTTAAATAAGGGATCTTGGTTGATGAGGTTAGTATTTCCTGATATGCCTGTGGGCACCGTGCTAGTATTGCCAGTGGTGGTGTTATAAAACAAGCAGTAATTTGCTGTGTTAGCAGTGCCGCCACTGGTGCGAAAGTTTCCATTGGTTCCCGAATTGTTTGAGAAAATAGTATTGGTAGCCTGTAAACCACCATTGGCACTTACATTTATACCACCGCCATGGGTTGCGGTATTATTGACAATGGTAGTATTGATAACAGAAGCTGCAAGACTGTTTTCGGTATAGATTGCCCCACCCGATAAATCGGCATGGTTGTTATAAAATAGCGTATTGATAATGTTTAAGGTTCCAGCTTGATTAAAAATGGCACCACCACGGCCATTGGTAGTGGTTGTTACAGCTTCATTATTTCTGAAAACACAGTTTCTTATGAAGATGTTACTAGTTCCACTAGAAAATAAACCGCCACCACAGGTGTATTGATAGGTTGCTGGGGTGTTGTCAACCTTATCAGCATAGCTGTATTGAATGATAAACCCGTCTATGATGGAAGTGGCATTTTCGGCCATAAGAATGGTATAGCTGTCCCCAGAGTCTGCAGTATTGTTGGAATTTAAGTCGCCACTTAAAAAGGTTCGGTTGGCATTCCAGTTACGTTGGTTGATATGGGTTTCTGTACCGTTAAAGCCTCCAAATAAGTTAACGTTATTGGGCACCACAAAAGCAATGGTTTGGTCATTGTTAGTGGTAGGTATGTAAGTACCGGCAGCCACCCAAATAACATTGCCAGAAGCATCACTTAAGGCATCTTGCAAATTGGTGTAGGCATTTTCCCATGTTGTGCCGTCGTTAGTGCCCGAGGCATTGGCATTGACATAAATAATTTGTGCAAAACTGTTGCAAGCAAGTAACAGGAAAGCGAGGTGTAGTAGTCTTTTCATGGTCTGAAGATTGGTTAATATTGATTAATAGCCATTGTGCAAAGCACTTGACACAAGGTCGTGCAGAATGCTTGAAAAGTCAATAGACAATGAATAGACAGTGAAGTTTTACAAGGCGTTTAAGTAATCAAATAAATCATCTTCAGGTTTTAGGTTTAATTTTTTGCGAAGTCTATATTTACTGGTGTTGGCAGATGCTGGACTAATGTTTAATATGGTTGCAATGTCTTTTGTATCAAGATTTATTCGGATTAAAGCACATAACTTAATTTCGTAAGCGGTGAGTTTTGGGTGCTGTTGCTTTAAATGGTCATAAAACTCTGAATTGACGGCTGCAATTTTTTGTTGTAGTGTATCGGTAAAAGTATTGATACGTTTTTTTTCGTCCACCAATTTCTTTAATTCGTCTAAAAAAGCTTCCTTTTTAAAATTGGTGTTTTTCTGGAAGTTGTTTAATCTGTTTTCTAAATTTTGCAGCCATTTGAGATTTCGATTGGTGCTCAAAGCTAAACTGGTTAGGTCTTTTTTCTGATACTCCAGACTTTGAGCCAGTAATTGGTTTTCCAAACTTTTGGTAAGGGCTTTTTCTTCGGCTAGTTCCTTGTTTTTTTGAACCATAGAAAGCCGTTGCCTGTATCTGTAAAAAACAAATAGCAACGTACCTAGAATAAGGATGAACATGCTGGTAACAATCCAAAACCGGGTTTGGTTTTTTTGTTTGATGTTTTCAGTCTTTAGGCGTTCATTCTCCAAGAGTGTTTCGTAACGCTTGGTCACTTGGTCACCAAGCATATTGGTGCCTAACTGTTGCGCTCTTTCCCTTACCAAATTTATAGAATCTTTTAATTTTTCGATAGCAATAGAAAGATCGTAAACGTTTTTAGGCTGATTGTTTTTTTGGGCCAATGCTCTTTTTGATTGCAGCAGTTTCAGGTTGATTCTTTCTATGGTTTTAAACGGTTTTATGGTGTCTAAAGTTGTGCTAATGCTATCTAATAGCTGGCTAGCCTTTTGGGTGTCATTTAGTTTTAAGTACATATTTGCCAGTTCTATACCGTTCTGGAAGTAGGCTCTTTTTAGCCTGCTTTCTTTAGCGTTTGGACTGAAAAAATTATAATAGTTGTTTTTGTAGTAAGGCAGTGCGCTAGTGTAATCTTGCTTTTTTACCAGAATATCTGCAATATTTCCATTGATAAACCCCAAAAGATCCATGCCATCAACGTCGTTGGTGGTCATGATTTCTTGTGCTCTTTTAAAATAGATGAGTGCCGAATCCAACGCTTTGTCATACTCAAAATAATGCAATGCCAAATTGTTGCAGGCAGCAGCAACACGCCTTATGTTTACTTTTTCTGCTATTTTTAAAATGGTTTTATAGGTACTTTTTGCCTCGTCATGAAGCCCTAAGGCATTTTGGCTTTTGGCAATGTTGGTGTAGGATAGCAGTGTGAAATGTGGACTTTTTAGGTTATTAAAGTCGCTGTCTAGGGCAATGCCTTTTCTAGACAATTTTATGGATTGATTATACAGCCCTAAACCATAAAATTTACTACTATTGTTATAATAATGCTGAATTTTTAAGGATGTGTCTGTAGATTTTTCAATGTCTATCTCCTTGGCAATGTAATCTTTAAAGTAGGCTTCATAATCATAATCCTGTTCCGCTTGGGGTAGGGAATCAGAGGTGTTTGCTTGGGCACTTTTAGGGTTTTGAGCATAGGCCATTGCACTGTGCAGAACCCATACCAGAATACTGAGTCTTAAAATAAGTAGTGGTTTAATACGTATTGTTTGGCTCATAGACACACAAGTAATAAGCCTTAAAGATATTAAATAGAATTACTTGTTTTTATTTTCAAGAGGATTAAGTATTAAGAATTGAGTATAGAGTATAGAGTATAGATGTAGTAAGCAGTAGGCAGTAGGCAGTAAGGAAGACGGAAGATGGGAGACAGGAGTATTAAGTATTAAGAATTGGATGCTACTGGTCTTTTATTTTTTTGCGCTTCGTCGGATAAATTTGCATTTAATCGATGAATTTATTTGGAAATGTCAAAACCATTTTTTACATTAGTCTAGTCTTTAGACAGTTAGCTGCTCAATCGCGAGGAGCACTAAAGGGCCGAAAGACTTCATTTAGGTACCTAATTAATTTTTAAAAACATTTCGAGTGAATTCTCGGGAGTCCTTAACTATGGCTGCCGAGTACTAAACAACCCCTGCATGGCTGTTAACAAGCGCTACAGTGCAGCCCTGCGGGATAACCCTAACTGTAGCCCCATTTCTTATGAAAACAAACGTTTCAAACAATGGCGTATTGCCACAAACCGAAGTGAATTTCACTGAACTTGCTGCACAGCTAGAAGCTACCAACCAAGCAGCCCAACAAGCCTTAAGCAGTGCCCAAAGCACTGCCCCAGCAGAGCCTCAACTAAAGCAAGCGCGCTCGGTGGGGTATTACGAATCTGGTATGGCGCTCAACATTACACACGGCATGCAGGTAGTAGACTATCTCATTACCTATGGTGCAGCCTACAACCCAAGCAATACCGCAATAACCGTTGCTAGTTTACAAGCTATGAATACACAGGGGCAAGCCCTGTTAGATGCTAGCAATGTAAAAAGGCAAGAAAAAAAGGTAGAAGTAGATGTCCGTCAGGTAGCCTTTGGTGACCTAAAACCTTTGGCTACACGTATCATTAACGAGTTAGAAGCTTCAGGAGCACCCAAAGCAACGGTGCAAAACGCAAGGCACTATCTCAACAAGATGCGCGGTACGCGTATCATCAAGATTAATCCTAACGAGCCTACCAACCACATCAGTGCGAGCCAAACCTCGTTTACTGAGCAAATTCAGCACTTTACAGATCTCATCAATGTGCTCTCTGGCTGTCCAGAGTACAACCCAAACGTGGATGACCTTAAGCTTGTGGCACTTCAGCAAAAGCGTGATGCTATGATAAGCACCAATGCAGCCGTTAGTACCAAACAGGCGGTATGGAGTACCAGCCGTATAGAGCGCAACCAGTTCTTTAACGCACCCGTTACAGGCTTTGTAGATACCTACTTGGCAGTAAAAAATGCCGTAAAAGCTATTTTTGGTGCAAGCAGCCCGCAGTACCAGCAGGTTTCAAGCTTAACCTTTAGGCGTATAGATGCTTAAGGTATCACTAAACTAGGGTCTCTCAAGGAGCCCAAACCTAACCACGAATTTGCAAGAGTTCGTGGTTTTTTTGTTAAGAATAACCCTATTAAATAAATTTGATTAAATTTATATTCTCTCCCAAAGATTAATTTGTATTTAATGATACAGATTATTTTCGTTTTTTTTGATTAATTATTTGTCGCAAATGTCTATTGCTGAAATTAAAAATATATCCATAATCGAGTTAGCAAAAAAAATAGGCATCGATGTCAAGAGAAAGAAAGCTATGTGTTATAATGGACATGACACTAAAACACCAAGTTTATCATTTAATGATAAAAAAGGTGTATTCAAATGTTTTGGCTGTGGGGATGGTGGTGACCAAATAACATTAGTTGAAAAAGCCCTTAAAATGAGCTTTAAAGAAAGTTGCCAGTGGATTGAACATGAATTTAGCATAATCAATTATGAGCATAAGAATCAAAACTATCCTAAGAAAAGGAGACTGAAATCATTTAGGATAGAGAAAGAAATTATTGAAAATCCCTTTTCATCAGATCCAGATGTTTATGAATGGCTAATGCAAGAATTAACTTTAAGTGAAAAAGGAGAAAATTATCTCATTTCAAGAGGGTTTTCAAAAGAATTAATACATAGAATTGGTATAAAAGACTTGACTAACCCCTATGATATATTTAATAAAATAATTAATAAATGGGGAAGTGAGAAGTGCTTGAAATGTGGTCTTTTAAAATTAGGGGATACAAGTAAATTAAAATTTGTTTGGTGGGATTACACAATAATATTTCCATTTACTGATGCGAATTTGAGAATTAACTATTTACAGGGTAGAAGGCTTTCAGACAGAGGAGCTAAATATGTAAATTTGAAAGGAGTTGAACCCAGCCTATTTAATCTTGAGTGTTTAAATCATATGGAAAGCTTTGATAAATTGCTTATTTGTGAAGGAATAACGGATTCATTATCTGCGATAATGATGGGAAAGAATGCAGTTGGGGTTTTAGGGGCTAATGGATTTAAGGAAAAGTGGGTTAAAGATTTAATGAATTATGAAATAATTGTTGTTCCAGACTCTGATAGTGGGGGAGATAAATTTGCCAACTCTGTAATGAGTCATTTTGCAACATTTGGAAAACCGATACAAAGATTACAGCTTCCTGAAGGAAAAGATTTAAACGATATATTAATTGAATCAAATGAATAATTTAATAGGTGAAATAACATCAATGACCAATCTCTATTGGGCTTGGGAGAAAACAAAATGGTTTTACAAGCCCGGAGATGTTTGGTTTGATGAAATAGAGGTAGCATCATTTGAAGCTAATTTATCTAATGAATTGAATAGCATTAAAAATGATATACTTTCAAACAAATATCAATTAGATAATTTAAAGCCAGTACCATTTCCAAAAAATAAAGATAAAGAGGGAAATACTAGAACAAGACAAACTTTTTGGGTATCTGTTAGAGATCAAGTTACTTGGATAGCTGTAGTCAACATTATAGGAAAGTTTGTTGATATTAATATGCCTTTTTGGAGCTATGGAAACAGATTATTCATTTCAACATTCTATGAGGAAAATAAAGAAACAAAAAAGGAGGAGTTAAAATTTGGATATTACCGTAACACATCAAAATATACGTTCAGAAAATGGACTCAAAGTTGGCCTTTATACAGAAGACATATAAACCTTACATCTAAATTTTTATCTGGTACATTTAATTCTGAAGAATTAGATGATTTGGAATTGGAGACAATGAATGTCAATGATTCATTAAAACAAAATCACCCTCTTAAAGTTAATTACATAAATTCAGAATATTGGCCATCAAATGGAAAAAAGAATCTTTATTGGGCAGGTCTAGATTTAGAAAAATTTTATCTAAATATTAAGCTCTCTCTAGTAAAAACTAATATACTAACTTGTTGTCATAGCGATGATTCCAATTTTGAAAAATTACTTGACATTTTATTTGATTTCAAGTTAGATTTATCTGGCTGGGATAAAGAAGAACTTAAAATAATTGAATTAGATATTAACAATAAAAGATACTCAAACATCCCTACAGGTCTATTTGTTGGAGGGTTTTTGGCTAATGTAGCATTGTTAAATATTGATAAAATTGTAACTGAAAAATTAAATAAAAATAAAAATATTGCTCATTTTAGATATGTAGACGACCACGTAATATTAGCAAACTCATTCGATAGTCTCTTATCTTGGATTCAAGAATATGAATCAATATTGATAAAATCAGAAGTCTTTGTTGGTGATCCAATAAATCCAGAAAAAACAGAACCTAGTGCACTTGGTGAATATTTTAAAAATATAAAAGATAAACCAAATTCTGATATAATTGAGGAATACAAAAAAGCCGAAATAGAATGTGAAATTGATCCTGAATTTCCAAGCCCATTAATGACACAAACATTAAGTAAGGTGTCTAAAATAGCTGGTACTGAATTTCAACTTTTGGATCCTGAAGAGCAAAAAGGATTAATATCAGATATCGAACATTTACTTATTACGGAATTTCCAGACAATGAATTACGAAGAGACACTAGGATATCTTTTGCGGCTAGTATGCTTACTTCATTTGTTCCAAAAATGACAGTAGATGAAACCAAAAGATATGAGTTAACGAAAAAAATACTAAGGCTAAAAACTAGTATAAAAGAAGAAGAAAAAAAGAAAGAAAAAAGTAAGGAACAAATTTCCGAACTTAAAAAAAATCTAGAAAATCTTGAAGCAGGATTACAACTAGCAATAAATGAAATTTCACAAGAGGAAAAAAAGATTATTCATAGAACGGTAAAATTGCTTAAAAAGGCAGTTAGAGAAAATCATCAAAAGGTAAGATTATGGGCTAGACTTGTTGAATTCTGCTATAAATCTGGGGGGCAAATAGAGAATGAAATTTTAGATGAAGTTTCAAAATTGCTTGAGGATGAAGAATCAAATGTATTATCTGTGTCTTATATTAAGAGCTTAATTCTACAAGTTTTAAATATTCAATTGATAAATGCATTCCGAATCTTAACCAATAAAAATACTCTTCACAAGCATAGAGAACGAGCAAATTCTTTCTTAGAAGGATTATTAAATGATAAATTGCTAAATGGATTATTAACTCCAACAAACCAACCTAGTAAATTTTATGAGACTAGAAGTATTGACACTTTAAAATTTACTTTAGGTACAATTTTATACTTGCTAGAGAATAAGAAGGCAAATGAAATTATTCAAAAATATAATTTAATCGATTGGACTAACAACCCAATCTCTTTTATTAAAGCTACTGCTCATGATTTTGAATCATGGGTTTGGTGGTTTACCAATAAGACTCTGGATTTTGAAAACAACACCCCTCCAGATATTTGGAAGATTTCAATAAATAAAGTAGATGTTTTTAGTGAGATAGGACAAGCAGTAATTTCTCAATTCCCAAAACACCTTCCTGAAGAATTAATTGTAAAAATAGATAAAAACATCAATTCTTTAATAGCATTTCAAAATGATAGCTGGCAATTTGACGTATATAGAGGTTTAATTAAGTCAGGTATAAAAATACCTGCTTTTTTAGAATCTTTTAAAAACATTGAAAATAGATATGAAGATTATGTTACTCTTGATGAATGGATAGATTGGACAAGAGAAAAACAAGAAAATATAATCTACAATATAGATAATTTTTTTGTTTTTGATCCCCGTTTAGGAGAATGGATGGCATTAGAAATAACGAAACAAATAGCTCAAGAAATTCAATCTAAAACAGAAGTAATAATCTTTGAGACAATTTTTCAAATATCTAAAAGAAATGATGAAATTTCGAAAGAAATTCATCCTCGTAATTTTAAAATATCAAAGAATTTATTAGGAGATGATATTATTCCGTGGGACAAACTTAAAACCCAATTATCAGTTGATAAAAGTAAAGTTTCATTTATTGAAGAAGAGTATCGACTTAAAGATATGCGCTTTGTTACACCATCAAATACTGAATACTTGTATTCTAATATAATGGAATCAATAATTACATCACTTGGATCAATGCTAGTTTGTTTACTATCCAAAAGTCTGGATTTGCCAAGTAAGATAAACCCTATTGGACACCATTTTATTTGGCTAGAAGCCATGAATTTAATGCTTAGAAAAGTCGCCGTATCTTCTTATACTCGCGATCTGATTTCGGGATGTTTTTCAAAAAGAAATTTCGAAACTAAAAGATTAATTAATAATAATGTTTTTAATGACCAATTTGCAGAAAATGACTTTAAAAAAGATCCTCCTAAATTTGTTAATTTGATTGATTTCATAAAATACATTAAATTAAGTCAAGAACATTTAGAAAATCTTCAAATTTCTGTTTCAGGCAATCAACCTAGACAGCTTATTCCAATTAGCTTAATTCAAATGACAGCTTCAGAATATCAAAAGGAAATAGACAACGAAAATAACTAAAAATGGCTTACGAAGAATATTTAAAGATTGGTTTTATACAAACAGTCGTTGAAGGTAATATGGCCTGGCCCGAAACAAAACAAGGCTATTTAGAAAATATGTCTAGAGCATCTGAAGTTAGAGTAATTGAAGAGCTTAAACAAGGGTTTATTGATCTTACAAACTATTTAGAAAAACCTGATATTATAGTCATACCTGAATTAAGTATTCCTTTAGGCTTTGAATATGATTTACGGAAGCTTACCGCATCCTCGGGAGCAGTTGTCATTGCCGGTTTAGATTTCGTTTGGAATATGGGTAAGGTTGCTAACAAAGCGTTAGTGTGTGTGCCTAAAAATTGGCCATCAAATAGAAGGTCAGTAAGTACTTCATTTTTTTATTTCGGTAAGACTTTTTACTCAAGATATGAAGAAAAAATGTATCCAGGCCAATTAGAATCTGAAACAGCTATGTATATTTTAGATGCTGGTAAATTTGGTAAGATAGGAGTTGCTATTTGTTCAGATTTTTTTGACTTGGAAAGATTTGTTGTGTACAAGGGACGAGTTCATCATCTGATAATAATTGCTCATAATATAGATACTGAATCATATTATTTTTTAACAGAAGCCATTTCTAGGCTCGTTTTTTGCAATGTCGTAATTTGTAACACAGGTGAGTATGGTGATTCAATCGCTTTTAGCCCAAAAAAGGAACCTTTTGACAGAACAATTTACCGTCACAAAGGAAAGGGTTTATTTTCTACTCAAATTGTAAAATTACCTGTTTCAAGTCTAGATCATGAACAAAAGCCTAAAATAAAACCAAAACTCTTTAAATCTAAACCTCCTGGCTACATTAAGTATTAAATTATCATCCAAACCTTAAAGAAGGAATAATATTTTAATGCATATTTCTTAACTAGAAATAAGCATAATTATACTTAATTAATAATATTGAGTAGTTTATTTAATATTAACTCTAATTTCTTGATCAGCATTCGTTGTTGCTTAATAAGGTCTCGTAACTCCTTTATTGGTTATCGTAACCGCTTGAAAAGTTATCGTAACCCCTTTATTGGGTATCGTAACCACTAGATTTGTTATCGTAACTCCTTATAAAGTCATCGTAACCCCTTTATTGGTTATCGGAACCGCTAGATTTGTTATCGTAATGCCTTGATAGGGCGTCGTAACTCATAGATAAGTCATCCTAACTGCTTGAAAAGGCATTCCAGTTCCTTGATAATATAGAATACATGCGTACCAAGCTTAAAAACCCCTATTAATTTAAAGTAGAACAAGCTCACCTGTCGGCAGTATAAGAAGCACAAAGCGTTAAGAATCTTTGAAGCCTTGGAGAAGATTTAGCTTTGGGCTTCTGGTTTTGCGTTAGCAAAAATACCTCTCGACAGGGAGTCTTTTCTTTTGGTTCGTTTTCTTTGGACGAGCAAAGAAAATGAACATATAAAAAACCATCAGCTAAACCAAAATCACTACTAAAAACTAAACCCTATGCGCCTCTACCCACTTCCTCGCATTCACAAAGGCTTCTAACCAAGGCGACACTTCATCTTGTCGCCCGTTAGGATAGTTAGCCCAATTCCACTGAAAAATGGATCGTTCAATATGTGGCATAGTCACCAAATGTCTTCCAGTTTTATCAGTCATCATAGCTGTATTAAAATCTGAACCATTTGGATTATGAGGATATTCAGCATAACCATACTTTGCTACAATATGGTATTGATCTTCAGCATAAGGAAGGCTAAATTTTCCTTCACCATGAGAAATCCAAACACCTAGTGTGCTACCTGCTAACGTTGAAAGCATAATAGAGTTATTCTCTTGAATTTTCACAGACGTAAATGAGCTCTCGTGTTTATGAGAATCATTATGCACCATTTTACCATGCTGCTCATGCTCTGGATTAATAAGGTCTAGTTCCATCATTAACTGGCAACCGTTACAAATACCAACAGAAAGCGTGTCTTCTCTTTCAAAGAAAATTTTAATGACTTCATTTGCCTTTTCGTTGTACTTGATGGCGCCAGCCCAACCTTTGGCAGAGCCTAACACATCAGAGTTAGAGAAACCACCAACAGCGCCTAGGAATTGAATGTCTTCTAATGTTTCACGACCAGAAATTAAATCGGTCATGTGTACATCTTTCACGTCAAAACCAGCTAAGTACATGGCATTGGCCATTTCGCGTTCTGAATTAGATCCTTTTTCACGGAGAATAGCAGCTTTTGGCCTGTCTTTGCGACGAGCTCGTGACGTGGCTATTTCCTTTTCTGAATCAGATTGCTTCGTTTCACTTGCAATGACTTCTGATAATTTTCCAGTAAAATGCTTCGGGAATTTATACTGTAAAGGCTGTTTTTTATAGTTATCAAATCGGTCTTGAGCCAAGTTGTTTGCCGTTTGTTTTTGGTCCAGTAGGAAGGAGGTTTTGTACCAAACGTCACGTAATCTAGAGACAGTAAGTGTAAACACCTCTTGGTGGTTAATGATGCTTAAAACATCAGAATTTGTGACTTTTCCTATGTTAAAGAATTCAATATTGGCATTTGTTAATACCTGTTCCACCGAATTATCTGTAGCTTGGAAGACAATTCCAGAATTTTCAGCAAATAAAAGTTTTACAGAGTCTTTTTCTGCTAATTCCGTCAGGTCTAATTCGGCTCCCAGATTCACATCGGCAAAACACATTTCCAATAAGGTTGTAATTAAACCACCAGAAGCCACATCATGTCCAGCAACAATTTTATCGGCTTTTATTAACTGTTGTATGGTATTGAATGTGTTTTTAAATTGTTGCGCATCTTTTATGGATGGAGTGTCATTTCCAATTTTATTGAGCACTTGCGCAAACGAACTACCTCCCAATTTAAATTGGTCTTGAGATAGATTGATATAATAAATAGTGCCAGTTCCAGAGGTTTCGGTTTTTTGGAATACAGGTTCAACTACCTTATGGATATCGTTGCAATTTGCAGCAGCAGAAATAATGACTGTCCCTGGGGAAATAACCTCTTCATTAGGATATTTTTGTTTCATGGAAAGCGAATCCTTTCCAGTAGGAACGTTTATGCCCAACTCGATAGCAAATTGTGATACAGCTTCTACAGCTTCGTATAAACGCGCATCTTCACCTTCATTTTTACAAGGCCACATCCAATTGGCAGACAATGATACACTTTTCAATCCGTCTTTTAAAGGTGCCCAAACCACATTTGTTAAGGCTTCAGCAATGGCATTTCTACTTCCGGCTTTGGGTGAAATCAAACCAGATATAGGTGCATGGCCAACAGAGGTTGCAATGCCTTCTTTCCCATTGTAATCTAAGGCCATCACACCACAATTGTTTAAAGGAAGTTGTAAAGGGCCTGCACATTGCTGTTTGGCTACTTTACCACCAACGCAACGGTCTACTTTATTGGTTAACCAATCTTTACAAGCAACAGCTTCCAGCTGCAATACTTGATCCAGGTAGTCCAGAATATTTTTGGAATTATAGCTCAGGTCTTTATATATTCTATGAACCGTTTTGTCTGTCATGATGGTTTTTGGAGAACTACCAAACATATCTTCAAGTGCCAAATCCATAGGTTTATCGCCTTTGGTTTTAGACTCAAACGTAAACCGATGGTTTCCCGTCACATCACCAACAGTGTACATAGGTGAACGTTCACGTTCTGCAATTCGGTTTAGTGTTTCTAAATGTTTTTCGGCTATGACCAATCCCATGCGTTCTTGAGATTCGTTTCCAATTATTTCTTTAGCCGAAAGGGTTGGGTCGCCAACAGGTAACTTATCCAAATCGATTTTCCCACCAGTGTCTTCAACCAATTCTGAAAGACAATTTAAATGTCCACCAGCTCCATGGTCGTGAATGGACACAATATGATTTTCATCGCTTTCCACCATGCCACGAATGGCATTGGCAGCGCGCTTTTGCATTTCTGGATTGGAACGTTGCACAGCATTCAGTTCAATACCAGAAGCAAATTCTCCTGTATCTGCTGAAGATACAGCAGCTCCACCCATTCCAATTCGGTAATTTTCACCACCTAGAATCACGATTTTGTCACCTTCTTTAGGTGTGTCTTTTAAAGCTTGGTCTGCTTTACCATATCCAATACCACCTGCTTGCATGATCACTTTATCGTAACCAAGTTTTCGTAGTTTATATTCTTCGTTGGCACTCTGAACGGCATCGCTGTTTTCGTCATGCTCAAAAGTTAACACAGAGCCACAAATTAAAGGTTGACCAAATTTGTTTCCAAAATCTGAAGCACCATTGCTTGCTTTTATTAAAATATCCATTGGTGTTTGGTACAACCAAGGTCGTGCTTGCATGTTTTGTTCCCAAGGACGGGTTTCTTCCAGTCTGGAATACGCTGTCATATACACAGCAGTTCCAGCAAGTGGCAACGAGCCTTTTCCTCCAGCCAATCTATCGCGAATTTCACCACCAGAACCTGTTGCAGCACCATTAAAAGGCTCTACAGTTGTTGGGAAATTGTGTGTTTCTGCTTTTAGGGAAATGACAGAATCAAATTCTTTTACTTGGTAATAGTCTGGTTTATCTGCTGTTTTAGGAGCAAATTGCTCCACTTTTGGGCCTTTAATAAAGGCTACGTTGTCTTTATAGGCTGAAACAATATCGTTTGGATGTTGTTTTGAGGTTTCTTTTATTAGTTTGAAAAGAGAGGTAGGTTTTTCTTTACCATCTATTACAAAAGTTCCATTAAAGATTTTATGGCGACAGTGTTCTGAATTCACTTGAGAGAACCCAAAGACTTCAGAATCTGTTAAGGGTCTCCCAATTTTTTTTGAAACACCTTCCAAATATTCCACTTCTTCATCGCTTAAAGCTAATCCTTCTTGTTGGTTATAGGCTGCAATATCTTCAATTTCCAGAATAGGCTCAGGCTGAATGTTAATGGTAAACGTTTCTTGATTCAAGCCTTGATATTTCTCTGAAATCATTGGGTCAAAATCTTTGAAGTCTGCATTTAAAGCTTGAAATTCTTCAATTCTTGTAATGCCTGCTATTCCCATATTTTGTGTGATTTCAACAGCATTGGTACTCCAAGGTGTGATCATGGCAGCACGAGGACCAACAAAAAAAGCATCGATAGATGCTTGTTCTATTTTTGGCTGGTTGCCAAATAACCATACCAATTTAGAGATGGTTTCAGTTGATAATTCTTTTGTTGCTTGAACAGCAAAAACTTTGCTGTTTTGGTTTCCGAAGAAATGAATCATTATGTATGAGTTAGGTTGTGCCTGCTTATTTGGCAGACAGGTTGTTTTCTTTTAAAGTGCAAATTTACTTTTTTTTAGCGTAATAATTGCTATTTACATTCTTGAAAATTTTGAGTTATTCACGTGGTTATTAACCAAAAAAAAAGCGACTGGTTATAGTCGCTTTTGTATTTATTTTTTAATAAGCTTCTTGCTTATGGTTGTATTTCCTTGTGTGAGTTTTAAAATATATACACCTGAATTTAAATTGTCAAGCTGAATGCTTTGAGACTGATGTATTGTTTTAGTTAGCACTCTTTTCCCTAGAATGTTATAAATTTCTATTTGAGTTTTTTCTGTACTATTCAATTGAATATTTAATTGATTTGAAACAGGGTTTGGATAGATGTTGAAAGTCTCTTGACTGAATTCTTCATTGCTTAAAAGCCCACAAGTCCATTTCAAATCATCGAACATTACACGATTTGAAGGATTAGTATTGTTATTGATAACAAATGATGTTACTTGAGAAATATTGCAAGGAATTGTAGTAGTTTGAGCTGTGTCACTATAAGGGATTGTTGCAATAATATTTCCGTTTATAACCAAATCAAAAGTTCCAGAATCTCCTCCAAAAACTCTTTGTGTCGTTATGGTTACACTTTCAATAAATTCAAAATCAGGATTAGTGTTAAGCATACCATTACGAATAGTAATAGCTCTTCCGTTTAGAGTTTGGTCTGTACGAGCATCCGTAGCATTCCAAGTATATCCTTGATCTCCAGTCCACGTTCTATCTGAATATGAACTTGAATTTGCTGGGATATCGTTAAAAGTTTCATTTATACAGTATAGACCTGAGCCATTTTCTTCTTGAGTTGTTTCGCAGGCTTCATTGCTAAATCCAGACTCATTCCCAGCAGCATCTCTAGCTTTTACTTTAAAACAATAAGTTGTATTTACTCCTAAATTTAAAACTGTAATTGATGTTTGATTTGTTGTAAAATTAGTATAAACATCATCAATATAAATATCGTAAGCAATAACTCCAATATTGTCTGTTGAGGCAGTCCAAGAAAGTTCTATCGAATGAGGTTGAGGATTAAAAGCTACCAAGTTTATTGGATCTGTAGGTGCTTCGGTATCTGGAGTTGGGTTCCAGATCATATTGGCATAACTAGGATTGTCTATAAAAGGGTTTCTGTTTCCTTGATGAATGTATGCTGCGTTGTTTCTGTTCAATTCCCTTTGGTTAACGGCATCATTATTGTGCCAATCCAAAAGTAAGGCAATAAACCAATCCTCATAAACTTGATCGTTAGTGCCATTTAACATAGGGTGGCTCCATGAATCCACTTGGTCTTCATATCTTACAGCAAAATACAACAGGCATCTTGCAATATCTCCTTTAAATTCGTCTATAGGTTCAAAAACAGTTCCCGAATAACCAGAGATACTGCTAGGACCTCTTTTAGAACCATTCATGTAGGTTGTAGTTGCTGAATTTGTTTCACCAAAAGCCAAACTGCCTCGTCCATTGTTTACATAACCATCGGTTGGGATTACTTGATGTATGTCTCCAACCATTGGCATGGCACTTCCATAGACACTTTGAGGCATTAAATGTTCGCCGTTATAGCAATCCATTTCGCTGTTGTAGTTTCCACACTTGTCACTTGGGTTGGCATAATAGCTGTAGTTATAAGGATCTGTTGAGGTTGGATTCTCGGAGTACATGTCCATTACAGATCCATCGTTTTCATAAAAATCATCGACATCTGTTGCTCTGTAACCTGTTGCCAAATCAAATAATTGATCGTAGGTTTTAGGACTATGGCCATTGGTGATTATATTTTTTAATTGTGTTTTTAAGGTGTAACCGCTTCCTGTTGCAGTGCTATAATAACCAGCTGGGATTTGAGCGAAGGTAGTTACTGAAACCAGTAATAATAGTAAGGTGTAAAAATGTTTCATTCGTATTATTTTTTCTTTTCTAATAAGGCCATGTAAAATCCATCATAACCCGTTTTGTGGGACAAGATGCTTTTGTCTTTTACAAAGGTAAAATCTTTTCCCATTTCAGATGTTAAAAAAGTCTCCACTTGCTTTTTGTTTTCTGAAGGAAGGATAGAACAAGTAGCATAAACCATTTGTCCTGCAGGTTTTACCATTCTGGAGTATTGTTGTAATATTTCTTGTTGTGTTTTTTTTATGTTTTCCAAAAACTCTGGTTGCAGTTTCCATTTGGCATCTGGATTTCTGCGTAAAATACCAAGTCCGGAACAAGGTGCATCTATAAGTACGCGATCTGCTTTATCGTATAGTTTTTTTATAACTTTAGTGGAATCTATATGTCTTGGTTCTATGTTGTGAGCTCCATTGCGTTTGGCTCTACGTTTTAATTCCTTTAATTTGTTATCGTAGATGTCCATGGCTATAATTTGGCCTTTGTTTTCCATAAGCGACGCCAAGTGCAATGCTTTGCCACCAGCTCCTGCACAAGCATCTACCACGCGCATACCTGGTTGCACATTCAGGAATTCGGCCACTAATTGTGAAGAAGCATCCTGGACTTCAAAAAGGCCATTTTGGAAAGCTTCTGTAGTAAAGACATTGGCACGTTCCTTAAGTTTTAGTGCATGGGGATAGTCTTTAATAAATTCGGTTTCAATATCTAAATCAAATAATTCGGATTGTAGTTTTTCTTTGGTTGTTTTAAGGGTATTGACTCTTAAAATAACGTCAGCTTGTTCGTTTAAAGCTGCAATTTCTTTGGTCCAAACGGCTTTGCCTAGCTCTTTTTCGCCAAGTTCATCTAACCAATCTGGAATGGACTCCTTGTATTTTCTAATTTTGGAGAGTTCGTCGAAACGTCCTTTTATTTTACGGGTTGGCGTGTTTTCAAAATATTTCCAATCAGGAAGTTTAATGCCTCTTAAGGTGGCCCAAACTGCAAAAATACGCCACAGGTTGTCTCTGTCGAATGGTTCCTTCACTTCAGCAATTTCAGCGTATAAGCGTTTCCATCTTACTATGTCGTAAGTGGTTTCGGCTACAAAAGCGCGATCTCTTGCTCCCCAACGTTTGTCACGTTTTAATAGTTGTTGGATAACTTTATCTGCATATTTGTCTTCATTGAAGATTAGGGTCAATCCATCAATAACGGCAAAGCATAAATTTCTGTGTAATCTCATTTCAATTTTATAAGCTTGCAAAGTTACGTTAAAAGAGATGAATTTTCGAATGTTTTTATTATTTAGATGAATAGGCTTATCTTTCCTGAAAAATTTTTAAAATGAGGAGCATTATTTGTTTGGTTTTGATTTGTGGTTTTATGGTTTCCTGTAAAGATGAAGCGACTTTTATCCCAAGGGATTTTAATACTGTAGAAATAGAAACCATATTGGAGGATTCTTTGCTAAGTATTCGAGCCATAGACATTCTAAATGATGGCAGTTTGACATTTGCAGCCAATAATGGTGCCTATGGACTTTATGATCCAAAGAAAGAAAGTTGGCAAATTTCAAAGCAGGCTTATGATACTTTACAACTGGAATTTAGATCTGTTGCGCATACCACTTCTGATTTTTTTATGTTAAGTGTGGGAAATCCAGCCATGTTGTTTAAAACTGGTGATCAAGGGACTATGGAATTGGTTTATTTTGAAGAGCATCCAAAGGTTTTTTATGATTCTATGATTTTTTGGAACGATCAGGAAGGTATTGCCATTGGAGATACTACAGAGGATTGTTTAAGCATCATAATTACAAGGGATGGAGGGAACACATGGCATAAGCTTTCTTGCGATGTGTTGCCAAAAGCTAAGGAAGCTGAAGGTGCGTTTGCAGCCAGCAACACCAACATTGCAGTTAAAGGCAATAATACTTGGATTGCCACAACAGCTGGAAGGGTTTATTTTTCTGAAGACAAAGGTAAGTCTTGGAGCGTTGTACAAACACCTGTTATTAATGCCAAAGAAACAGAGGGCATTTATTCCATGGCTTTTTATGACAACAAGAATGGATTTGCCATTGGTGGAGATTATACCAATCCGGAGAGCAATACAGCCAATAAAATTATCACCAACGATGGAGGAAACACCTGGACGCTTATAGCTTCTGGAAAAGAACCAGGTTATAGAAGTTGCGTACAGTATGTTCCAAATGGAAACGGAAAAGAATTGGTGACTGTAGGCTTTAAGGGCATAGATTACAGTAAGGATGGAGGTGATTCATGGAAAAGCATAAGTAAGGAAGGGTTTTACACGCTTCGGTTTTTAAACGATAGTGTGGCCTATGCTGCTGGCCAAAAACGCATAAGTAAATTAATGTTTAAATAAAAAAAGAAGCCATTGGCTTCTTTTTTGTTTAATGTCCTTCCTTCCTGTCAGAATGATGTCGTTTTCTATATTCCTCAAACATTTTTTTGTTGAAATCGTCTTCAGCTTTTTTTAACTGAACAATTTTTTTTGCAGAAATAACTTTTTGTAAATCAATAATCAAACTGTTGTATATCTCGTTTCTTCTATTGTTTAAAGCCTTCATGTCTTCCAGCATGTCTTTTGCTTGCGCTTCGGTCAAGCTTTCTATATCCACTTTTTTTCTGCTTTCATGAGCCTCTTTTTTAAGGGCTCTTTTCTCTTCTTCAAAATTATTGTAAATAGGCCAAAATTTTTCGGCTTCGGCTTTAGTTAAATTCAATTGTTCTGTTAAGTAAGCAATTTTAAGGGCTTTTATTTTTTCGTGTTTGTCCTGGGCATGCAGGTTTATGGCCAAACTAACAAAGACTATTAAAAGAATTGTTTTTTTCATATCCAATATGTTGTTATTCAGAAATAAAATCTTCTAAATCTGATGTGTTGTATAAATAATTTTCTAAAGATGCATCGCTTATGGATTCTTCTAAAATAAAAGAGGAAATATCTATGTCTTCTATGATTTCAGTTTCCAAATCCATGGTTTCAAACTCTTGATTGGACACATAATTTTCTAAAACTTCGGTTTCTATAGTGTCAAAACTAAGGTTCTTGTTAAAGAGGTTCAAATTAAAAAGCAATATTATAGCTGCAGCTACACTGCTTATGGCTATCATGTTTCTTTTTGAGAACAACGTGATGACTTTGCTTTCTTGTTTTTCTGAAACTTGACTGATAATTTTGTCTTCAAGGGTTTCAAAATAATTTACAGGAGTTTTAAAACTTGTTTTGTTTATTTTTTCGGCCAGTTGAATTTGAGACCATAGGGAATCTTCCAAATTTGTGAAATAATCTGGAGGGGTTTTAAACCCTGTTTTTTTAATGGTATGTATCTTTTTCTTTTTCATTTTAACAGTTAGACTGTTTTTTGTTGTAAAAGTTTAATTGTTAGTTAAATAGTCTTCCAGTTTTTTTATGGCAATGTGGTAAGATGCTTTCAAGGCACCTTCACTGGTATCCAATATTTGTGCCATGTCTTTATATTTTATATCCTGAAAATATTTCATGTTAAAAACCAATTGCTGTTTTTCCGGCAAGGTGGCAATGGCCTGCTGCAATTTGTATTGTATGTCGTCTCCTTCAAAATAAACATCAGCTTTTAGGTTGTCTATGGCCAATTGTTTTATGTCTTCGTTGGACATTTGTAATTGTTTAGCCCTTTGTTTTATAAAGGTCAAGGACTCGTTGGTGGCAATTCTGTACATCCAAGAAAAAAGTTTGCTATCTCCTTTAAAGTTATGAATATTTTTATAGATTTTTATAAAAGTGTTTTGAAGTACATCGTCTGCGTCGTCATGAGATTTAACTATATGACGAATATGCCAATACAAGCGTTCTTTATAAAGAGTGATGAGTTCTTTAAAAGCACTGTCTTTATGCTGGTTGGATTGAAGCTGTTCTAATAATTTAGATTCGTCTGTCACCTGATAATTTTAATATTAGACCTTACAAAGTAATGAAAGTTTAATTTTAAAATTTATCAAAAAGTTAAATTATTGTTAATCAAAAGGTTAATTTGTAAAACATCGATAAACGGCATCATTACTACGATGAAAAACATTTTTTATTTGTTTTCTTAAAATTTTTGTATTATGTTTACATCAATCAACCTACTTAATTGTTAGTTTCTCCCCAAGTCTAACAATAGCAAAAAAGGACAATATGAAAGTATTGTCCTTTTTTATTTTGTGTAAACCACTTAGCCCTAATATTTTTATGTTTGTTATATTTTTATGAATGGTTTTTTAACAAGAAATTTTAGCATCTAGATTCTAGAGCTGTTTTATGTGCTGTTTTAATAACGAAATTGTACAAGATCAAATTGTAATTTTTTTAAGTTAAGGTTCGCAATCTCTTTGAATTGCCTTAACTTAATGAAATTATTGCTCAAAACTCTGCATTTCTACCAGTTTTTTGTACATGCCATTTTTTGCCAATAATTCCTGGTGGGCTCCTTGTTCTACAATTTCCCCCTTTTGCATCACTATAATATCGTCGGCATTTTGTATAGTGGATAATCTATGGGCAATAACAATAGAGGTTCTGTTCTTCATCATGTTCTCTAAAGCTATTTGAACCAAGCGCTCACTTTCAGTATCCAGGGCAGAAGTGGCTTCGTCCAGAATCATGATAGGAGGGTTTTTTAATACAGCTCTTGCTATGCTTAAACGCTGTTTTTGACCTCCAGAAAAATTATTTCCGGCATCTCCAACATTGGTTTCTATGCCGTTTGGTAAGTCTTTTACAAACTCCCAGGCATTGGCAATTTTTAAAGCCTCCATAATCTCTTCGTCGGTAGCATCTGGTTTTCCAATCAGGATGTTATTTTTTATGGTATCGTTAAAAAGTATGGAGTCTTGCGTGACCAATCCCATAAGGTTCCTTAGAGAATTTTTTGTTACATTTTTAATATCTGTTCCATCTATGGTTATGCTACCCTCATTAATGTCGTAAAACCTGGTGACCAAGTTTGCTATGGTACTTTTTCCACTTCCTGATTGGCCAACAAGAGCTACGGTTTTTCCTTTAGGGACTTTTAGGCTAAAGTTTTTCAATACCAACTCGTTATCGTACTTAAAAGAGATGTTGTTAACAGATAATTCATTTTGGAAGTCTTGAAGAACAGTGGCATTTGGCAAATCGGACATGGTATCTTGCTCATGTAAAATTTCAAACACGCGATCTGCTGCTGCAATACCATTTTTAACCCTGTAAGATGCTTTGCTTATGGCTTTAGCAGGTGTTAAAATGGCATATGCCAATCCCATGAATGCTAAAAAATCTGTACCCTCAATTACTTTTTCAACAAGTACCAATTGACCACCATACCATAATAATACTGCAATGGTAGTGATGCCCAAAACTTCGCTAACAGGTCCAGCAAGATTGTTTTTCAATCCAATTTTATTTGATAATTTAAGAATTTTATTGGCAGAATTGGTAAAGTTGTTTTTAAAAATGGTCTCTGCATTATAACTTTTTACAATCTTTAGCCCTGTTAAGGATTCTTCAACAATGGAGATTAATTTTCCAGATTCTTGCTGTGCTTTTAAAGAATTGCTTTTTAGGCTTTTTCCCAATCTTGAAATTAAAAGCCCAGCAACTGGAATAAAAAGCAATACAAAAAGCGTTAGTTTCCAACTGAAGGTAAACATGAAAATTAAAGAGAAGATAATGGTTGCAGGTTCCCTAACTATAAGTTCCAAAACAATAAAAAAGGAGTTTTGCATTTCGTTGATATCACCTAAAATCCTGGCCATGACATCTCCTTTTTGTCTTTTTGAATAAAAACTTAAGGGAAGTTCTATAATTTTTTTGTACATATCTTTTCTTAGGTTGTTCAAGACACCATTTTTAAGATACATCATGTGTTGCATGGATAAATAACCGAATAAATTTTTAAGAAGAAAGGTTGAAATAACCAATGAAATAACAATCACCAAAGCCATTTGTGCATTGCCGTTTTCCAAATAATTGCTCACTTTATAATTTAAAAGCTGCTCGCCATAGGTTTTAATGCCTTTAATGCCATTCCAAACCGGAGCTTCCCTAACTACAGCTGTTTTATCGAATAAAACATTTAACATGGGAATAAGCGAAATAAATGCAAGTGCACTAAACAAAGCATATAATAAATTAAAAAAGACATTTAAAAAAACGTGTTTTTTAAAGGTTTTGATAAAAGGCCAAAGTTGATTTATTATTTTCTTCATTTAAATAAGGTGCATATCCTTAATGATAGCGTTGATCTTGGTTTCCAATTGTTGTTCCTTAGCTTCAAAATCAGACACAGAGTCCAATGTGGTGTTAACGCTAATATAGAATTTGATTTTTGGTTCTGTTCCACTAGGTCTTAAAGCTATTTGGCTCCCATCTTCAGTATAATAAATCAACACGTTGGATTTTGGTACAGAAATAGGTGCTTCTTTTCCGGAAATTGGGTTTAAGGCAATGGAACTTTGATAGTCTTCTATTTTAATGACTTTGGAATTATTTATTACCGAAAGTGGTTTGTTCCTGAAGTCAATCATCATTTGTTTGATTTCCTGGGCACCTTCAATTCCTTTTTTAGTGATGGATATCAATCGTTCTTTATAAAAACCATGAGTTACATACAATTGAATCAATTCTTGGTACATGGAACTGCCTTTGGCTTTTGCCTGAGCTGCAATTTCGCAAGCAAGTAAGGTTGAGGTTACAGCATCTTTATCCCTTACAAAATCACCAACCATAAATCCAAAACTTTCTTCGCCTCCACCAATAAAATCAAGTTCAGGGAAGTCTTTGATCATTTTGGCAATCCATTTAAATCCTGTCAAGCCTATTTTACATTCCACATTGTATGCCTTTGCCAACACGCTCATCATGGGTGTGGAAACAATGGTGGAGCCAATAAATTCCTTACCTTTAATTTTTCCTTCTGTTTGCCATTGTTTTAACAAGAAATCCGTCATCAGTAACATGGCTTGGTTTCCATTCAGTAAGGTCATGTTTCCATTAAAATCCCTAACAGCAACACCAATTCTGTCACTATCTGGATCTGTACCAATTACCAAGTCTCCTTGTACTTTGTCTGCCAATTCCAGAGCCATTTTTAAAGCTTCGGGTTCTTCTGGGTTTGGAGATTCAACCGTAGGGAAATCGCCATTTGGTTCAGCTTGTTCTTCAACTATATGGAGGTTTTTGTATCCAGCTTGTTTTAGGGTATCTGGTATGATGGTAATGGAAGTACCATGTAAAGAAGTAAATACAATATTTAACTGGTCTTTAGCTTGTTGCGCTGTATTAAAACTTCCGTTTTTTATGGATGCCTTTATAAATACATCGTCAACTTCTTTTCCAACAACTTGAATTAAAGCCTTGTTGGCTTCAAATTTAATTTCAGAATAATCCAAGTTGTTTATTTCGGTTATTATTTCGGCATCTTGAGGTGGTACCAATTGGCCTCCATCTTGCCAATATACTTTGTAACCATTGTATTCAGGCGGATTGTGAGATGCTGTAAGTACAATGCCACAATGGCAACCTAAATGTTTTAAAGCGAATGAGAGTTCTGGTGTTGGACGTAAATCCTCAAAAATATAGACCTGAATGTTGTTGGCTGAAAACACATTGGCAACAATATTTGCAAGGGTTTTACTGTTGTGTCTGCAATCGAAGGCAATGGCCACTTTAAGGGGTTCATTAGGAAACGATTTGTGTAGGTAATTGCTAAGCCCTTGTGTGTTTTTCCCTAAAGTATATTTGTTTATCCTGTTGGTGCCAATGCCCATAATGCCACGCATACCTCCAGTACCAAATTCTAGGTTTTTATAGAAGCTTTCTTTAAGCAATTTTGGGTTGGTGGCTATTAAGTTTTTTATGTAGTCTTGCGTGTCGTTATCAAAAGTTGGTGTTAGCCAAGCGTTTACTCTTTCTAATAATTCAGGTTCCATGTAAATCATATTCAAAAAAAAATGTCATGCAAAAATAAGGATTTCAAAAAAGATAATGGGGCAATACAAATTAAAAAATCAGGAACGCTTAAATATTTAATTCATCTTTAATTAAATAGCGTTTTTTGTCCTGCTTGGTCCTAAGAATGATTTCCCCTAAAAAACCAGCTACAAAAAATTGTGTACCTATAATCATGGTCACTAAGGCAATATAAAACTGAGGACGTTGAGTTATTAATCTGCCATAAGGATTTAGGTACAGCTTATCAATTCCGAGATAGATGGCGAAAGCAAAACCAATAGCAAACATTAAAACTCCCAAGGCTCCAAATAGGTGCATAGGTCTTCTACCAAAGCGCGATAAAAACCAAATGGTGATTAAATCCAGAAAACCATGAATAAACCTATCC